>Ga0114996_10002599_pt1 | contig 23237 bp, 20 predicted proteins | sample ArcticOcean_MG_C_4_FD_87039 | JGI IMG/M metagenome (GOLD analysis project Ga0114996, IMG submission 87039) | Marine microbial communities from western Arctic Ocean - ArcticOcean_MG_CB4_134 | ecosystem: Environmental > Aquatic > Marine > Oceanic | place: Arctic Ocean: Canada Basin | collected... | reverse complement strand
GCTTCCTCTTTGCGGTTAAGGCGGTACAGTATTCCCATTCTACGACTCCAGTGTCTTTTTTCCTCTGAATCAATGTGGCAAAGGTGCTTGTTGACAATGAGTGCTTCGTCCCATTCTTCTCTACGTGTGCATATTTGTGCCTTGATAGCTAATGCCTCTGTATTGCCGTTGTCCATGTCAATTATCACATCAACATGGTAGAGTGAAAAATCAAGTTCATCTAACCAATAAGAACATCTTGCTGCTCCAAGATGGTATTCCAGTATAGTAGAGTTCTCTTCTATCAACAGTTTCCACCATTCTAGTGCAATGTCGTATTTTCCTACATTCATCAATGCGCGTGCGCTGGTTTTCAACACATAATGATCGGAAGAATATGGTTCATCTAGGTCATTTACGAATTCAAGCAATTCATCATATTTCTTCATCTTATACAACATATTCACAACACGATTCGCCCTGGTTGTTGAAAATCGCCCTTTGTTCCACATGGCAGTCAGTATGTCCAATGCATATTGCCATCGTTCAAGCTTAATGAGTGAAGAGGTCAATCCATCAGCACCCTCACCTGAATCATGGGCGTCATAGATTTCTTTGAACAATAACATTGCGCCCCCCCACTGTCCATTTCTGTACAGTAATCTAGCGTGTTGAAGGAGCATCTTTTCATTCGATTTACCTATGCCTGTTAATCTATTGAGAATATCCAAAGCCTTCGAATCGTCACCCTTCTTAATCAATGCGCGAACTAGTAAATTGGCTCCATCTGTGTGATTAACATCAATTTCTAGAAGTTTGTTCAGTGCATCAATGCATTCAGACATATCATCAGAATTGTAGGAAAGCCGAGCGATGGTGTACAGATTATCTATATCTTCAGGAGCAATCGATGATATATTCTTACAAACACCCATGGCCCCTTCATGATTCCCTTCATTAGTTAGTGCGCGGACAAGCAAATTCATTCCATTGAGGTGTTCAACATCAATTTCTAGGAGTTTGTTCAGCGTATCGATGCATTCAGCCATATCATCAGCATTGTAGGCAAATCGAGCAATGGTGTACAGATTATCTATATCTTCAGGAGCAATCGATGTAATCTCTCTCAGTACAATGCGTACTTCGGCATTCTCCTTCAAACGCCCAAGTACTTTTACCTTAAACCGCAAATCGCTCAAATCCTCAGGATTTGAGTCAAGTCTTCGATTAATCTTCAACAACAATTCATCAAATCTCTTCGTTGAGAATAGCAACCGGTCAAGGCTACGGTCAGCCTCTCTGTCTTTGGGATTCGATGCTGATATCTTTTGCCACAACACCAGGGAAGTTTCATCCTCACCTTCCATCTTGGCTATTCGAGCCTTGATCTTCAATGCCAGTTCCTCCTCCCATCCATTTTCAATCATGATGTCGCAAAGTGTCGCGCTTCTTCGCCACCTACGATTTGAATAAAGTAATCTGGCTAGTCGCACAATCGCCTCTTCCTCTGTGAAGCCTCCTTCAACCAAGTGATTCCACACTATGATTGAACTTTCATAATCCCCGATGCGATCCAATGTCCTAGCAAGCAACAGCGCTACTTCCTCATTGTCTGGCTCCAGCATCAACATCGCTGCGGCTAACTCAATAGCGCCAACGAAATCATTTGAGTTGTATTTATTGCGGATTCCCTGAGCATAAACAACTTTGGGACGTCCAACCAAATTCAAAGACAGCCCCTTCAATAATGACCCAAGTTTACTCGCAACATGCCCCCCATTGCGCAATTTTCCCGGCGCCCTCTCCATGCGCTGAGTGGATACATGTTCAGGAAAATTACTCATTCGTTTACGCGTCATTCCTCTTTCAAAGTTAGCGGTTTTGATTTGGGGGAGAACGTTATCTGCGTAGACAATGAAGCAAATGCTACCTATGAAAAACACGTAGAGCAGAATGCAACTCCCAGCAATCCATGTTTGAATGCTATATTCCATTGACAACAATATCACACCTCAAACTGAATCGCGATATGTCTGAATAACCTCATTAGGATCACCAATTGCAACCGCCCTCCCATCATCGATGAAGACAATGCGATTGCATATGTTCTTCAGCAGATCAAGACTGTGGGATACGATGACAACTGTTCCAGCATTTTCAACCATGTTGAGAATTCGGGCCTTGCTCCTTTCCCTGAAATCCAAATCGCCCACTGCTAGCACCTCATCAATTAGCAGAATATCAGGTTGAACTGCTGTAGCAACAGAAAAACCCAATCTTGCAGTCATGCCTGAGGAATAGGTTCTGAGCGGTCGATCAATATAATCTGCCAACTCAGAAAACTCAATAATCTCAGGCATTAGTTCATCCATTTTCTTTTTTGAATGACCCAATATACTCCCATACAAGTATGCGTTCTCTCTTCCAGTAAGATTTCCTGTGAATCCGATTCTGACATTAGCCAGTAGGAATAATTGTCCTCTGGAATGAACTGTACCTTTTGCTGGAGAATATATCCCGGACATCACGCGTACGAGGGAACTCTTTCCCGAACCATTCCTTCCGATAACCCCCAGAACCTCTCCCTGCGCGACATCAAGAGTAATTCCTTTTAGTGCCCATTTCAATTTCCTTTGTTTCTTTTCCTTCTTCATTAGTGATAGGAGAGTAGTTAACCCCGGTCTTGATAGTGGGAAGGAGAGAGATACATCATCAACGGAGATCATGTTGGTCATAGATACTTCACCCCATTTCTCTCATAGCGAATGAACACCATCATTCCAATGAATAGACTGATGCACGCGAATGATGCAGAATAGTAGACCGAATTAATACCGATAGCCAGTGGACGTCCATCTATTCCAGAGCGCATCATTTCCAATGGAACCACCATTGGATTCAGTAGTATATAATCGAGGATGTCCGCCTTAGATGAGGGGACCATGGATATAGTCCACATGACTGGTGAGAGGAAGAAACCAGCCCTCGTTACAAACTGAAACAGGTGAGCGATGTCACCATGGATTGCATTCAATGGCGCTAACATCATACCAACTCCCCAAGCCATCATTACAATCAAAAGAAACGAAATCGGTATGTAGATGATTTGCCACCCCGGGTTGAGTTCGTAGTAAACCATGAATGGAATAACCACTGCTAAACTGAGTGATGTAATGACCACATTTGAGCCAACCACAGAAAGAGAGAATATTTCTCTAGGAAAATAGATTTGTTTAATCATGCCCGCATTCCTTGAGAGTGAAGTTATTGAGCCATTAAGTGACTTAGAGAAAAGCCCCCAAGTAATGACGCCAATCAGAACCCAAAGCGGGTAGAGTTCTTCGGGATTTCCAGCAAGTATCGTGAATAGGAAGTAATAGACTCCAGACAATAACAGTGGCTGCAGAACAGTCCAGAGATATCCAAGAAACGAGTTACGATATCTTACCCGAATGTCTTTCTGGATGAAATTACTCAACATATCTTTGTTTTCTCGAATATTGTTGAAAACAATCAGCGGACCCCCAAAAAAGGCACGTTTGGGATGGATATCTCGTAATTGCAACAACCGACCCTCCTTAGACGCCCCAACCATGGTGGCTTCGATATTCGGTGATGCCTTGAGTGATTCGCTTAAAGATGCCTCTGGTTTCAATCATCGAAGAGGGATGAACAGGCGTCTCTATCCCGCGGCCGATGTCGCAGTTATGGCTTCGACGACTCGTGATTTATCGAAGAATGAGGACGAGCGAGAGAGCCTTGAGTCTGCGGCAAAAGAACGGGTCGAGTCGAATCGGACATGGGCTGCTGTCACCGACCCTCTTCCACAATTATATCGAGACCTAATCTCGGCTAGATCAGCATGAGAGCGCTGTTCACGCAGTAGGCGGCGGGTCACCATCTCTGAGGTTGCATGGCTCAGGGGACAGACGACCATCTCTTGCGAGATTCGACGCCAGTTGGAGCGAATCGGGTGTTCCGCAGTCGAGCCAGATCTCCTCGCCGATATCGATGAGCCGGGCCTTTCCTTCGGCCAGATACAGGCGATTGATGTCGGTGATCGTGATGGAATCGTCATTGCCAGCCACCTGATCGATCTTCGACCAGAAGGTCTCATCGAACAGGTAGATACCTCCAACGGCGAAGGAGGATGGTGGTTCGGCGGGCTTCTCGAGGATGTCGATGAACTTCCCATCTCCATCGAATACTGCAACTCCGAATTGTTCTGGGTTAGGCACTTCGCGACCAATCAGAACACAACCGGGCGCAGAATCAGCGGCTCGGAATGCTTTCACATCTGCGGCGAGTTCCATGGTCGTGATGTTGTCTGAGAAATAGACGAGTACTCGACTGCCCTCGACATGAGGGCGAGCAAGATTGAGCGCATGGTGCACGCCTCTGGGTTCCTCTTCGATGACGTAGTGGATGTTCTCGCCGGGCAATCCGGTGCCAATGTGTTGGGCAATCTGACCGATGAAACGGTTGCCGATGATGGTGATGTCCTTGATACCCGCACGCCGGATGGTGGCGAGCGCATAATCGATGACCGGGCGGCGGTGCAGCGGCAGCAGCGCCTTGTGGGTGTAGCGTGTGAAGGGGTAGAGACGTGAGCCGTGACCGCCGGCGACGAGAATAGCCTTCATCGAATCGCCTCCTGAGTTCACCTTATTCAATCCTGCAGCGGGTGACCGACCGCATTGACAGTCCAACCCATCTTGGTAAGGGCTCGCTGATCGAGCACCCTACGACCGTCGTAGAGGAGCGGTGTTCGCATGGATTTGAGCAGTGATTCCCAGTCGATGTCCGAGAACTCGGGATGCGCTGTGGCAAGCACGACCATGTCGAATCCACTCACATCCTCAATGCCATCGAGGATCTCAATTTCCGCGGGGATTCCGTTGTCCTTGAGGTAGGGGTCCCAGGCCGAGACTGAGATGCCGACATCCATCAGGCCCTGAGCGAGTGGAGTGGCCGGGGTCTCTCGCGCATCTCCTACACCCGGCTTGTAGGACCATCCGAGAAACAGGACGCGACCTTCGTCAGCGGCCACACCTGCGCGGTAGAGCAGGTCGCGCAGAATACCGGCGACGTGTCGCGGCATCATGCGATTGACCGAGCGCGCTGCGGTGATCAGTTCAGTTGGAACACCGACCTCTTGAGCACGCTGCATCAGATAGTAGGGATCGACAGGGATGCAGTGTCCACCCACCCCGATGCCCGGCGTGTAGCGGTGAAAGTTCCACTTGGTGGCCGCAGCGGAGAGAACATCCTCGACATCCAGATCGAGTTCGGGGAAGATCTGCGCGAGTTCATTGACCAGAGCGATGTTGATGTCGCGCTGGACATTCTCGACCACCTTGGTCGCCTCGGCGACCTCGACCCGACCGACATAGCGCACATCTTTGACGGTGAGACGGCGGTAGAGGTGGACCAGACTCTGGCCGACCTCTTCATCGCCACATCCGATTACACGGGCGACCTGACGCACACCGTGAGCCGGGTCGCCGGGATTGAAGCGTTCGGGGCAGTATGCGACCTCGACATCGACACCCATCTGGAGCCCGAGTTCGTCGAGTAACGGCAGCCAGGATTTCGCCGTCACACCTGGATAGACCGTGCTCTCGAGAATGACCACGGTCCTCGAACCCGGTTTGATGGCCTCGAAGATGGCGCGCCCCGCGCTCTCCACATAGGAGAGATCTGGCTTGAAATCGTCCGATACCGGGGTCGGAACGGTGACGATCAGAACATCACAGGACTGGGTGGTGGTCGCCGTGTCTCGGGAGATATGCCAGCGTTCCGTACCCGGGGGGGGGATCTGATCATCCAGATCCGGGTCGCCGAGAGGGTTGCGCCCCTCGTGAAGTGCATCGACGATGCGATCAGACAGGTCGACACCCCAGACCTCAAAGCCCGCATCGTGGAAGCCGATCGCGGTCGGCAGACCGACATAGCCGAGCCCGATGATGCCCACTGTGAGTCGACCTGAATCCGCCCGTTGGGCGAACGAGGCATCCCAGCCCATGCACTGCCGGCTCAGTCCGTGCCTCATCAAGCCCTCGGTCGACCGGATGCCTCAATATATCGAGGCGGAAGGCCACCCCATGCGCGTCTTGGTGACGGGAGGAGCCGGATTCATCGGTTCACACGTCTGTGAGGCTTTGCTGGGCCACGGTGCGGAAGTCGTTGTCTATGACAACCTCTCGTCTGGGAGCACGATTATCGACGGCTCCACCTTCATAGAAGGCGATATTCGTGACCTGCAAGCGTTGAGCATGGCGATGGAGGGATGCACCCATGTCTGCCATCTCGCAGCCTTGGCATCCGTTCCTGCATCGATTGCTGATCCGAATCTGTCCGAGGCAATCAATCTGCAAGGGACGTTGAACGTCATCCGAGCAGCACAGCGTTCCAACATCGAGCGGATCGTGTTCGCAAGCACAGCTGCTGTATATGGCGACGCGAGTGAGATGCCGGTCTCGGAAGCGACGGCGACGAAGTGCCTCTCACCCTATGCTGAGCACAAACTGGCAGCAGAAGAAGCCGTACTCTCCTGTGGTCTGGAGGCGGTGTCGCTGCGCTATTTCAACGTCCACGGGCCGCGCCAGGACCCGAATGGTGCCTATGCTGCGGTCATTCCGGCATTCATTCAGATGCTAATCGAAGGGCGGGCGCCGACAATCTTCGGCGATGGCTCTGCGACCCGAGACTTCGTGCGTGCCGAGGATGTGGCGATGCTCAATCTGCTCGCCCTCACCACGGATGACCCCGATGCGCTGGGCGAGGCGTACAATGTGGCGAGTGGTTCGGTGATGAGTGTGCTCGAACTGTTCACGGTACTGCGAGAACTCCTGACAGAGCACGATGCCTCCATCGCAGTCATCGAGGCTTCGTTCGCGCTCGCCCGCGAGGGGGATATCCTGCATTCCTACGCTTCGATCGACAAAGCGATCACACGACTCGGATTCAATCCTGAGACGGATCCGATTCGGAGTCTTTTCGCAACGGTGGCGGCGTATTGGGATCAGCACGTCCAGGCGGGCTAGGGAAGGCGTCGGCGGCTTCACTCTCCTCGAAATGTCCCTCGGCGACCAGATCGCCCAAGCGCTCGACACCGGCTTCGATGAGGTCCGGATCACTGGATTCCGAGGCCTTCCAGGCCTCTTGCGCGCGTACATCCAACTGCTCGTTCGCCTCTTCGATGAGTTTCTCTCCTCCGGTCAAGTCACCCTCGAGGCCGTCGAATTCAGGCCGTGGTGTCATGCCATCGATTCGTGGCATGCGTGCATCGATGGTATCCGCACCTGAGCCTACTGCTGGTCCTTTCGGGTCCGCACCCCTCGTCCGGTAGACCACCCTGCCCCAGGGGTCCTTCTCTTTGGCCAGTTTCCCTCCCTCCTTGGGGCGCATGACGATATCGAGCACATCCGTACCACCGGGCAAGCCAAGGAAGCGCGCGGTGATCCCCCGCCCCTCCTGTTCGAGCAATGGAGCGATGTCCAGGCCCTGCAGAAGAGCGAAGCGAATCTGATGGTAGCGTGAATCACCCGCGAGGCGGCCGAGGACCAAACCGAGGAACGTGGCGAAGGCGAGAACAGCGACCGCTTCTCTCGCACCGAGGGGAAGGCCGAACAGGAACAGCATCATCAGTGCGACGATCAGGCCGGTCGGAATCCACAGGACCGTGCGCTGCAGGACGAGGTCCTTGCGCAGCCGGGCCATGGCCGACGCGTCCAATGGCGCAGCGCCGACCCAGTCCAACTCACCCATCGTCATGGGGGGTGCTCACACGAGGTCCTCGTTGAAGGCTTCGACCCAACGACCGCTCGGATCACCATCGGGCAGTGCACGGGCCTTCAAGCGCACCTTCGGGACCTTCGGTGGCTTGCGGGAGGGTCGAGTGGACAGATGCGGTCCCACCACGGTGCGTGCAGCATCCACGGGCGGGTTTCGTGGATCCCCCATCAGTACGGAATCCTGAACCGAGACATGAGAGGTTCGTGGCTCTAGCGCGAGTTGGCGAAGCAGATCACTCATCGTGCGCTGCATCTCCCTACTGTTCTCGGCGAAGGCCTCACTCAGGTGGCCACTCTCATCCGCCAGATGCTGCTGGGCAGTCTCGGCCTGCTGGGTCTGGATTCGAAGCACTCGATCCATCTTCTCGACCATATTCTCCCAGCGCTTGCGTGCGTCTTCTGTTCGACTCTCAAATTGAGTGACCATCTTCTCTTGGGCTTCAATCAATTGCTTCGCCTCATCCATGGCGAGCACCTGGGATGCCAGAGTGGCGCGCTGGCTTTCAATCAGTTTCCGTGCCTCTGGAGCGCCGACTGAATCGCGTCGTTCGATCTCGGACAAGGCCATGCCAAGTTCGTTCGATTGCAGTTGGATGTGATAGTCAAGCCGTGCGATCTGTGCATTTGCATCCTGCAGGCGGAGTGTCTGTGCATTGGCAATCAGGTGTAACCTTCGCTTCTCAGCAGCGTTTCTGGGCAATTCGAACAACAGCAGGGTGAGCACACCAACACTGACACCGATCATCGGCTGACCGATAATCGCAGCGAGCCAGAAGCCAACCGCCAGGCTGGCCAACGCGGAGAACAGACGAGACATCTCTATCAGGTTGTATTCCCGATATCCACCTATGAGGCCAAATGTGGGTACCCCCGGGGAGCCGCGCTCATTCGAGGATGAATTCGTTTTCCTCAACCTCGACCAGTCGGCCCTGCTCGAGCAACCACTCCAACGCTTCGACCAGTTCATCGGATTCGATGCCGCGAGGAATGAGTTCCTCGCCCAGAGATTCGAGACTGACGGGAAGGAGATTCCTCGCCGCGGCCTCCTCCATCTGGAGAAGGATGGACTGGGCGCACACGGCGAGCAGAGGATCGTCGCCAGCATCATCGGATAGATAGCCGATATGGACGGCAGCGGGGTGCGGCTCCCACGCCTCTTCCTGCTCAGTTTCCTCTTTCGCCGGGGCTGATTCGGATCCGAACAGATCGAAGAGGTTGCACTGACGGGGGTCCTCCTCGGCGAGTTCCCGTTCGCGGCCGATGCGATTGGCCAGAGCCTCGATGCGAGATATTCGCTGTTCAAGCCTCATCTTCTCCCTGCCGAGATTCGCCTCGACGAGTTTCATCTCTTCCAGAGCCCGCTTACTGAGCCAGGCATGCATATCCCAGTTCGGATCCAAACGGAGCATTGTCTCCCACAGCCGTTGGACCTCCTCGGGAAGCGTGGAGGCATCCAAGCGAGGGCGCTCATCACGATCTGAGGGTTGCCGCGGCATCCCACTGAACGGTGGAATGACGGTTGATGAAGTGTTCCCTCATCTCGGCCCAGTCTGAAGCTGGATGCAGCCTCGGGCTTGCCTTCATGTAGGGGAAGCGAGTGGCCCACTCTGATGACTTCCTACACCTTGGCTATCCTGCCCGGTGACGGAACCGGTCGAGACGTGATGGTCGAGGCCGAGAAGGTACTCGATGTCATCGAGGAACAGACTCCGCTCTCTTTCGCACGCCGAAAGATCCCCTGTGGCGGTCAACACTTTCTGGAGACTGGCGAGGAATGGCCTGAGGGCAGTTTCGAATTCTGCCGTGACGAAGCCGATGTGATTCTCCTCGGGGCAATCGGCTGGCCGGGCGCGTTCACCGAGACGGGCGATCTCGCCGGCGGCGCGGTCATCCTCGGTCTGCGCAGCGGTCTCGACCTCTATGCGAACGTGCGACCAATCCGCCTGTACGAGGGCGTGAATCACAAGATCCACGGTGAGTTCACCCAGGTCTGGAGATCCGATTCAATCGACATGGTCGTTGTCCGTGAGAATACAGAGGGCCTGTACCATGCACTGTTGCGTCGCTCCGCCGACAAGGCGATGGGTCGCGAGGGCTGGGAGCCGGCAGCGATGGAGTTCCCGGGTCTCGATGGCGAGGTCGCTTGGGATCCTCGACCGATTTCCCGCGCCGGCAGTGAGCGCGTCATCCGATTCGCATTCGAGTTGGCCCAGCGCCGGAATGGCGCGCCGGTCGATGGTAAGACCCGTGTCACCTGCGTGGACAAATCCAACGTCACCCGCGGCTGCCAACTGTTCAATCGAGTATTCCACGAAATTGCGGAATCCTACCCCTCCACCGACACCGACCATGCCTACATCGACGCCTTCACGATGTGGTTGGTGCGCAATCCCGAGTGGTTCGATGTGGTGGTCACACCGAATATGTTCGGTGACATCGCAACCGATCTCGCCAGCGTGCTCCAAGGTGGGATGGGTATCGCGGCGAGCGCCAACATCGGCAATCACCATGCGATGTTCGAACCCGTGCACGGTTCGGCACCGAAGTATGCCGGTCGTGATACGACCAACCCGGTCGCGATGATCAACAGCGTCGGCCTGATGTTCGATTGGTTGAGCCAGACCCACGCCGACGAGGATTGTGCTGCGGTCGCGAAACTGATCGATCAGGCTGTGTCCGAGGTTCTGTCCGGTGACGTGCTGACCTACGACCTCGGCGGGTCGGCCAACACCTCGGAGGTGGGCGACCTGGTCAGCCAGACCCTCGCTTCCCTCCTGCGCAAGCATTACGCCATCGCGTGATCAGTTGGCGGCGGCACACCGTTGGGATGGTGAACTGAAGTGGTTGGTGTGGTGGGGCAACGCGCCTTGAGTTCTGATCACTCGGCCTCGTCCGCGCCGCCGCTCTTCGCCCGTTCGGCGCGCATGGCGGCCTCGAATTCGCTCCACATCTCCTTCTCAAGATCAGCCCGAATGAGTGGGACCATCTCCTCCATCGTCTGTTTTCGCACCTGATCGCGAATCGCGACTGCGACCTCGCCAACGATATCCTGTTCGACTTCGGCACGTATCGTGTCGGCCAACTCTTCACGAATCTTCTTCTCGATCTCGAAACGGAGGCTCTTCTCGAGGGTACCCCTCTCCTGTCGGCGAATCAGCCGAGCGCGTTCATCAGCCATGTGCTCGATGTGTTGTTCGATGCGCTGAACAACCTCGAGAGTCCATTCGGAGTGGGGGTCGGGAAGCCGACCTGAACTGATGATCTGCTGCAGCATCTGAACGCTTCGAACGCGAACGGGATCGCCGCCGAGATAGTCCGCGGCACCGGTCACGAAGGAGAGGATTGCCTCGACGAACTCGCTCTCCTCGATATCTGCGCCACATCCGGGGCAGGAACCGACGAGTTCATCTTCTGGTTCCTCAGGATTGGGTTGTTTTGAAGGTCGCCGTGAAGAGGGATTACTCGCCTTTCGGTGAGCCGGTTTCAGGGGTTCATCGATGTCGAAGGAGACCTGAGATGATAGAAAGGTGTCCGTCTCAAGGAGCACCCGTTCCTCATCTTCAGACATCCCAATCAAAAGTGAACCGGATTCACGAGCAGAAAAGGGTTATCCCGAACGGTATGCCGTGGGACTCACTCTGTGGAGTCCGGTTGCAAGCTGGTGAGCATGTGGGTGAGCACCTTCTCGAGATTGAGGTCATTGTGCCAATCCCCTGCACTGGAATCACTCGGGTCTAGAAGATCCGCAAGCAGCAACGGCATGCAGCGGGTGAGTTCATCGACGATTGTCACCGTGGCGGTCCGTGCGGTTCTCGACAGCGGATTCAGATCGATGACACAGACCGTTTTCCCCAGCGCGATCAGTGCCTCACAACGATCGCCATCCTCGAGCGGGACCAGAATCACATCGGCGGTGAGAATGCCCTCAGCATGGCAATCCGCGCGGGGCCCCTCAAGGCCAGGGATGCGGCCATCGGGTGAAGCACCGAGAATTGGCACGAGATCGATCTCTGAAGCATGGCTGGGCAAGAGCAGTCTGGCTGCGTCACGATGGGATTCAAGCTCGGCCAGCAGGCCTCGCATACGCTCAGGTGTGCGGTAGTAGATGTTGATCTCGACCGCGCAACCCAGCACCCCCGCGCAGGCGAGCAGACTTGCACCCGCGAGCGCGACCGCATTGCCATTGAGGGATATGACGGCTCGGTCCGCAGCCTTCAATCGAGTAGCAGTCTCTCGAATCGCAGCGCGCGAAGTCGGGCATGTGGCCTCGCCGAGCAGGTAGTCAAAGGCCTCGCCGCGACCATGGGCAATTAGGGCGGAGTCGGCGAGCAAGCCTTTGCCCGCGGCTTCGGTCAAGCGCTTGCGCGCCATCAATGAGCCATAACGGGGATGGGATTTGGGCACATCGCCCATCGATTCACGCTCCCTGGAAGATGCAGGTGAGATCCAGCGGCCGCGTCGCACGATGCAGACCGCTGGTGGAGATGACATCCACTCCCGAGCCCTGCCACTCATCGAGGTTCTCGAAAAGGATGCTGCCGCTCGCTTCCAGAGTGATGTATTCCCGAAGTCCACGGGTCTCAAGGTCGAGCACGGCATCGCGGGTGAGATCTGGACTCATGTTGTCCATCATGATGTTCAGACGGACATCGTCACCGGTCTCGAGCATGCGTTCAGCCCAGGTCTCGGCCGCGGCGAGCGTCTCATCGAGTGTTCTCACCTCAATCGTGGCGAAGGCACCGGTGCTCTCCAAGGGTAGGTCGCGCAGGATGTTTCGTACACGGGCGGGTCCGCGCTCTCCTGCCTCTGCGGTGGCGGCGAGATCGTTCTCCTTCAGCATGAGCGCATCGGCCCTGTGAATCCGGTGGGTCAATCCACCACCGACAGCGACCGCAGCCTTGTCCAGTGCACCCCATGCAGTCTTCCGGGTGGCGGCGAGAGGAATCTGAGAGTTGGCGACCCAACGTGCTGTATTCGTCGCGATGCCGCTGAGACGGCCGAGGATGTTGAGCAGGATGCGCTCACAGACCAGAATCTGATGACGGTCGGCTTCAATCGTCAGGACGCACGTGCCGGCCTCGATTTCGGTGCCCTCTCCTCCAGACCAGGTGAAGTGGGCGCCTGGCATCCATTCCCGAATCAACAGGTCGGCCACATACAGTCCAGCGAGTTTTCCGGATTCCCTTGAGCGGATTTCGGCCTTGGTGACGCGTTCGCCTGCCTCGATTGGCTCGTGCACACCTTCGTCGGCCATCATGGCGACGATCCAGCGCCGTGCACAGGACAGGAACCATTCCGTCGGCCCATCATCGGCGATGAGTCTACGGCGCCGATCGTGGGGCAGCGTGGGCTTCTTGACGGCTTGAACAGTATCTGCGAGCACATCGCCGATGTTCATCTCCTCCTCAGCCGGGCTGGGCCCGACCTCGGGATTTCCTTCAGGGGTCACCACGCCGGCGACCCGATGGGGGGTTTTCACCCTCTCGGCGTACGGCACCCGGCGATTTCGGATGCTCAGACGCGCCGCAGGGCTTCATGACCTCGCTCCACCTCGCCCATCACATGCGGCGCATCGGTGTGGTCGGCGATGGCCTCGCAGGTCTGTCAGCGGCTCTGGTTGCGGCCCAACGAGGGGCTGAGGTCGTGGTCTTCGGAACCGAGGAGCCACTCGGGGGCCTATCGGGACCAATCTCAGCCCAAGAGCACGAATGGTTGTTCGACCAGATCCCAATCAGTTGGCGACGGAAGGGGCGATTGGACCGGCTTCTGCGCCGAATGAAGGTGCCCATGCCCTCACGTGAGATTGAACTTGGCAGACTGGCAATCGTCCGCGATGACCAGCGAATCGGTCTGCCCTCCTTCCAAGGCTGGTTGCGCCGACCCACAGGACCCTTGGCAGCCGCTTGGCCAGAACTCATCCGCAGCGCGCGCAGGGGTGATATCTCCGAGGTCCAAGGACCGGCCAGGGAGGCAGCGACATTACTCAATCTGATGCGAGAATCCAACCCCTACCCTAATCCGAAGGCAGTCTTGGAATTGGCTTGGCGTGGCCGACCCAGAGTACCACTCGATGGCTGGGTCGGTGTCAGCGGTCGTCTGATCAGCGCATGCCTGCAGACGGATGTCGATTTCCAGACCGATGGACCTGTGACTGATCTCAGAATGAATCGCGACGGACGGGTCGACGGCGTGCGTCGCAAGGGACGGGTGCTGCCGGTTGACGCCGTCGTCCTCGCATGTCCACTGCGCGCAAAGCGACGAATTCTCGAGGGTGAGGACCTGCCGTCATCCTCCGGGCGCACAGCGCATCTGCGCTGTCTCGGCCTCTCTGGTGCCCTCATGCGCCCGCACTTTGGACTGTGGGATGCGGATCGCGAGGTGTTCGCACTCGACCTCGCTCAAATGGCTCCCGAGAGAGTACCACGAGAGCACCGCGGCGCAGCATCCTTGCTGCATTGCACCGCGTTCGGTGATGAGGAGAGTGCCGCCAAACGAATCGAGGCATTCCTGGATGCGCAGTGCAGTGGCTGGCGCACTGCAATCGAGACCGATCATAGCCTGCCGCGCCTGCGAATGCCCGCTCTGGATCAGGAGGAACTCCCTTTCGATCGCTTCTCAGATTCTGGCATCTTTTTTGCAGGAGAGGGCGTGTCCAAACTGGATCCAGCCGCGGACGGAGTCGTTGAAGGCGGTATCCGAGCGGGCCGGGCCGCGGCTCAATCCTGAACGGCGTCCAGGCTCACTTCAGCAGCGGCCAGGCAAGCGAGCAGGTCGTCCATCGTCGCTTGCAGTGTACCGAGGGATTCAGCCTCGACACAGATGACCAATTCGATCATCCCTCGACCGATGTCAATCATTTCCACCTCAAAGAGGTCCGGATCATCGGCCTGAATGGCCGAGAGCAGCGCTTTGGCCCGGTTCTCGAGCCCTCGCCAACGGGCTTCAGCGGTCGCCATGGCCCTCCGAACCCCCAGTCCCTCAAGGCGGCATCGGTCGCAACCGCCTTCACCTATCGACCATCTGGGCGCGATATGGGCGGCCTGCTGGAGTGGTACGACGCCCACGCTCGGCCGCTTCCCTGGCGCGAAGAAGGGGTTTCGGCATGGGAGATCATGCTCGCTGAGATCATCATGCAGCAGACCCGGATGGATACCGGGTTGCCCTATTGGCAGCGCATTCGACAAGCCTACCCAACACCTGAGGCGCTGGCAGCAGACTCACAGGAGAACCTGCTCAAATTATGGCAAGGCTGCGGGTACTATGCTCGAGCGCGCAACCTCCACCGTCTCGCTGTGCAATTGGACGGTGCACCGCTGCCCTCTACGCGCGACGAACTCTTGAAACTCCCCGGAATCGGACCCTACACTTCGGCTGCGATCGCCTCAATCGCCTTTGGCGAATCTGTGGCTTGTGTGGATGGCAACGTGCGACGTGTATTGTCCCGATTGAAGGCCTCTCATCTCTCAGATTCCGAGGTACAGTCTCTCGCCACAGGGAAGTTGGATGTGAATCGACCTGGCGATTGGAATCAGGCGATGATGGAACTCGGCTCACGAATATGTTCGCCACGGAATCCTCGCTGCTCCACCTGCCCGATTGAACATGAGTGCCTTGCATCCAGTTCCCCTGATCCGACGGTATGGCCGAAGTCCAAGTCGGTGAAGCAGCGCCGGGTGGAAGCCGCCGCACTGGTCATCGAAGGACCGGAGGGCCTGTTGCTCAAGGCGAGGGAAGGGCGCACACTCGGCGGCCTGTGGGGTCTACCATTCGAAGAGGGAGAGGGGGCGGTCAATCGCTTGCTCGCCGGCCGAGATCAGGTCGAGCAGGTCGGACAACTGCGCCATGACTTCACGCACAAACGACTCGAGATCACGGTGTTCACCGCCGCGGCCATCGATGGCGATGCACTGGTCGATCCGACGACCGTCCCGCTCGCGACTCTGGACCGAAAAGTGCTCGCGCTTCACCGGGGTGGATGAGATGGTAAAATCACCGGCCCGTGAGCGCGTAGATGTGGGTGGCTCACTGCTCGCGGGAAGCGGCGGCCTTGCTGACGAGGCTCAGGCGGATCATCAGGGCCGCAGAGCCATCCTGCTCACTCGCGAGGATGATGTTGTCGAGTTCACCGCACTGGCCGAGACCATGGGCCTCGTCATCGTCGATACGGTGCAACAGCGCGGTCAATCCGACCCACGCACGTATCTGGGAAGTGGGCGTCTCGAACAGGTCGGCACCGATCTGCATGCCAGCCGAGCGCTGAAGCGCCATGATTGGCATGGCGTGGATCTGGTTCTCATTCATCACAACCTGAGCCCACGCCAATTGGTCAACATCCACGAGGCGATCGGCATCGATTGCTGGGACCGGGTCCGACTGCTGCTCGAGTTGTTCACACAGCACGCCGCCAGCGTCGAGGCGCGCACTCAGGTCCGCATCGCCCGTTTGTCCGCGGACCGCTCGGTGCTGCGCGAATTGGTTCAGCGCGAGACCGCGGGTGAGCGACTCGGTTTCGGAGCAGGGGGTCGCCACGCCTGGCGCGGAGTGCTCGAGACGGTGAACCGAGAGATGGCCTCCCTGCGTCGACGCCAACGGCGACACGCTGCCAGCCGGCGGGAACGCCGCCGCCAACGCGCCCGATCCGGTGCACTCACGGTGGGTTTGGCCGGCTATACCAATGCGGGGAAATCCAGTCTGTTTAGTGCACTCTGCGGCAAGGAGGTCCTGATCCAGGACCGACTGTTCTCCACGCTCGAAACCACCGTCGGTCGGATGCAGAAGGGCCCTCGTGTTCTGATGGTCGACACGATCGGCTTCATCGACAGGTTGCCGAGCGACTTGCTCGACGCCTTCGCTGCAACCCTCTCCGAGAGTCTGGAATGCGATATCCTCTTGTTGCTCGCCGATGCTTCTGATAGCCTGACAGAACTCAAGAGACGCCTGGACACGAGTCGTCGTGAATTGTTCGAACGGCTGGAAGAAGATGCTTTTCCACGCCTGCAAGTGGTTCTGACCAAAGCAGATCTGGTCGATGAAGTCCAACTCGAGGCCGCTTCAAGCATCGTCGAAGCCCTCGCACTTCCACCCGCTCTGGCCGTCAGCAGTTCGACCGGCGAAGGCATCGAAGCCCTGCGCGACCAGATCCTCACGATGCTCCATGGCGCACCGGTCGACCTCGTCATTCTCTTCCCTCAAGAGGAAGGGGATTTGGCAGTTGGCGCATGGATGGCCCAGTGCCATGAGATCGGTGCGATAATCAGCAGTGAACCCAACGCGGAGGGCGGTGTCGAATGTCGCCTATGGGTCGAGGAAGGTGACCTTGCCCGATTGCTGGTCAAAGCATCAGGACAGGTTCGCGTGCGCGGGGAATCAGGCGAACAATATTGACAGAGGCGGGCCAACAAATGCCAGTGGAGCCAGAACAGACCGAGCCAGGGGAGCTGCTGGCACTGCCGCCCGAAGAGGGGGCGACCTTCGAGAGTTCAGGCGCTCGCATCGTTCTGCCGAGCGAGCAACAGCTCCATCGCCGCGCGATGCTGGCCGCGTTTCTCGCCTTGATCGCCGCCTCCGCGGGCATTTACGTCGGTTTTGATTACATGGACGGCGAGGATGGTATGTACACCCATCGTCAGTTAATCTATGCGCAGTCGGCTGGCGCTGCGGACGGTTCGGCAACCCTCACGGGAACCCTTCTCCATGCGGACGGCTCACCCGCGATGAATCACACGTTGACGATTCTGGTTCTTCGCCATCAACCCGAGTTCGGTGAACCTGACCCGCGAGGAATTAACGTGCGAACGAACACGTCAGCCGATGGCAGTTTCAAGATGGAGGGTCTCAATCCAGGCGTGGCCATCCTCGACATTGAATCACCGGATGATTCCCTGTTGTGGACGAATCGAATCCTGCTCAGCCCACCCGCTGTGTTCGAGCCGACAGGCTTCACCCACCTGAATCTGCAATGGCCTACAGATGCAGAATTTGAATCGGGAGTGGATCTGAATGGACGCTACTGGCTCGATTTCAGCGAATCCCAGCGCGAGAACAGCACCGAGCCCTACGACCTGACGGCAGGGGCGATGTACGACATGTTCGGCAGCGCTTTTATCGGACTCGGGGTGATTTCGATCACAATTGCGCTGTTCGGGTTGAAACGCAAGAGCACAGGCCTGATTCGGCTCGCCGCAATCACCGGCTTCTTCTCGATGGGTCACCTCTACGTGTCCTGCGGTTTCGGTCTGGTTGCGATTCTGCTCACGATGTTCCTGCCTCGTGAGGATTGAAACCCCGGAAAGATGCAATCATCGGCCGGAAACTTGTAAGAATCAGACTTTTTCAGCGCGAAATGACGCTGTTCGGCTCTTCTTTTATATCTCAGACGACGTTCTGCTCCGTTTGGTAGAGAACACCGGCACCCTCCGCTTCAATACGCTTCAAATGACAAGAATGGTCTGTCACAACCATCTCGTCGCTTCGTCGGTGTTCTCCGCCCTCGGATTACACCCGGCCTCATTCGTGGCTGATTCGCTGCATTCGAGCATACCACGGTTGCACCTTGGCGTGATTATCGAGGATATCGAATCCACGCAGGCCTTGCATCGATCGCAGGATTCCATAATTGGCGAAATCTGCGCCATCGGGATTATCACCGCCGAAGAAATCGCCTTGGAAGCCCGCCGACATCACGTCGAGCTGGTGGACGAGATTCTCTTCGGGCGGGAGATCGAACATCTTGGCTCGCGACTTACCGACCATCTTCATGATGAGCCCACCGAGCCAGATGGATTTCCAAGCCGAGACTCGGCTGAAATTGTCGACCTCAGCCACATATCGCAGGGCATTTCGACTACTCTTGTAGGTGCGATAGATTACCGCGACGATCGACTTGCCGAGAATGTCGTTGCTGAAGGCCATCCACTCATCTTGATGGGTATCCTCACCCGCGTTGGCGAAGATTACACCACCCTCGTGGGTTGAGTTAATCCAGTGCAGGATGTCATTGGAATCGTTGACCTGAGTCCCATCGGCTTCGACATAGATGGGCACGGCCTTCCAGTCCGACCAGGCGATTTCTTTCTTCTTCATCGGGTCGACCTCGACCTCGGCGAAGTCCACACCCTTCCAAGCCAATAGCGACCGCACCTTCCAGCAGAAGGGGCAGGTCTGGAAGCCATACATCGTCGGCTTGCCCTCGACCACTCGCTCGGGCACTTTGGCCGGCTGCGGTCCGCCCTGTGGCTCGGCATCCTCGCTCATGGACCGGCCGCAGCCTCGCTCCGTTCTGAACCTGCCGGGCGAGCGATGCGCTCAAGTCAGAGGGGTGGCACGACCGGTTCGATGGCACGCATCCCTCAGGCGCTTCTGCTCGCCACATTGTTGCTGTTCATGCCCCTGATGGGTTGTTTCGGCGGAGATGACGGCGATGCAGCGGGCAGGATCTCAGTCGAGGTCGAAGGTGCCCTCAGCGTGGCGGGAGGCGAGCCCGCGTTCATCGAGGTGAAGAGCAATCAAGCGTTCACAGTGAATGTGTCCGGCTCAGCGGATGGTCGCAGTTCAAGCGCGGCCTTCTTGATCGATGAGAACGGCATCATGCGCGACAGCGCCCACACCTATCCCGAGGGCACGACCCAGATCGGTGTGATGGCTCATCCTGTGGAGGGCCGTGCATTCAACCTCACCCTGACCACTGCGGATGGCAAGGCATCGACCACCATCGAGATGGTTGTGGGCCCCCTGTCAACTCCTCTGGTCGATGGACAGCGCGCCTTCGATACCATTGACATGCTGACGACTGATTACAACAATCGTTGGTGCGCCTCGGCATCAATCCACGATGGTGGCGCGAATTATGAAAACGCTGCGAATGCGATGAAGGACCGCATGCTCGAGATGGGCTTTGACCATGCCGAGGTCACCGATTATGCCGATGATCCGGACCAGAAGAACGTGGTCGGCTACAAGTGGGGACAGAAGTATCCTGACGAGTGGATTGTCATCGGCGGTCATTTCGATGTCGCCTATGCTTTCACGCCGCCTGGTGGTGGCACTTCCGAGGGTGCGAACGACGACACCTCGGGCAGCACCGTCTCTCTCTCCGTCGCTGAAGGACTGGCAGCGATGGAGTGGGATCATACCGTGGTCGCAGCCCTGTGGTCTTGCGAAGAGGAGGGTCTGAAAGGCAGTTCAGCCTTCACCAATCATCTTCCCGAAGGCATCACCGTCAAGGCCTACATGAATTTCGACATGGTCTCGTTGAACTATCCAATCACCCCCCCGCCCGGATACGGACCGTACGATCTCTCAATCGCCGTGGCCGGTGCGACAGATGAGAACCTCAGCCGAATGCTCGACTGGGTTGGACAGGCTGTCGATGATGACCTCGCCTATGATTACAATTCGAACAATGACATCCACTGGGTTGCGGCCGAGTCGTGTGCTTCGGACCACTGTTCCTTCTTCAGCAAGGGATTCGCGACCTTCAATTTCTTCAGTGCAGGTGGAGACGCCTCGTTCTGGCAGGAATGGCACTCGGGCACGGACAATCTTGACTTCATGGTGATGAAAGCCGGTAGTGAGGAGGATCTGGGCAACGGATTCAACACGCTGGTGTGGATTTCTCTCGAGCTCTTCGTTCGCATCGACAATACCGGTGATGACTTCCAGGGCCGTTGGGCGAACGCGGAGTGAGCCCGCATGGTCAAGTTGCGCTCCTCACCCGAGGAGTTCCGCGTCGATGAGATCGGCGGCCCAGAGGTTTCGGAGGGTGACTTCACCCTGTATCGATTGCACAAGCGTGGCCATGACACATTGGCTCTGCTCGCGCGATTGTCCAATGAATTGGGTGTCAGACGCAGTGATTGGGGCACAGCGGGTCTGAAGGATCGACATGCCGTCACCAGCCAGCTCGTGACATTGCCAGTCGACCTCGGGAATCGCAGCGGAGAGGATTGGTCACTCACCCGGCTCGGTCAGGTACCTGAGAAGTTGAGAAGCGGCGACCATGATGGCAATCGGTTCACGCTGGTGATTCGTGACGTCACGCGCGAGCAGGTCGACCTTCTGCCCGGCCGGCTCGACCAACTCGAGCGGCACGGATTACCGAATTGGTTCGATTCCCAGCGTTTCGGATCCGCAGTCCGCGGTGAGTTACCAGGCGCATCGGTGATCGCGCGGGATTTTGAGCGCGCGATGTACCTCTATCTGGCCGAGCCCAGCCCTTCGGACCGTGCACCTGCGCGCCATGACAAGCGTCATCTGGCCGATATCTGGCCTGAACTTGATCGGGTCGGCAGGCTCGCACACAAACCGTTGATTCGCCCCGTGTCCGCATGGCGGCGGGCCGACGAGGATCCGTGGAAGGCCGCCTATTTCGCGATTCCTCGCAACCTGCGCGGGATGTGGTTGTCGGCCTGGCAATCCCGTCGATGGAATGAGGCCCTCACCGATTTGTTCGAGCAGACCTTCGCATCCCACCTGCTGCATCGGGTATCGCTGAACACCGGCGATGAGTTGTGCTATCCCCATGCACCACCCGGTAAACAGGGCACGGCCAAGCATTCCCTGGTCGAGTCCGTCACTTCAGACCTGAGCACGCTGCCAGATGTGCTCACGATGGAGACTCAGGACCTGTCGGATTGCGACGGCTTCCTCACTGCACACGATCGAACGATCCTGATTCAGCCTGCGGATCTGCAATGTTCCGAGCCCGAACAGGACGATCGCAACGGCAGTTCAAGGAATAAGCGCTGGAAGGTCACACTCGCGTTTGACTTGCTGCCGGGAGCCTATGCGACCAATGTGGTCAAGCGGCTGTTCCACTGAACCTTAGGTTCACTGTCGGCCATTGTCGCGCAGCCAACCCTCGCCATAGTGGGCCCACTGTTCCATGGTCCAACCCGCGGGGATGCCTTCGGCAGGAATCGGAGGGCCCTGCGGCACTGCAGCGGGTGCAGGTTGCAACTCAGGTATGGGGGCGGGCATCGTCAAGGGTGGCAATTCATCGAGTAGCATCGGTGACGCAACTGCGCCTCCGCCACCGCGCTTGCGCACGACCATCACGCCGAGGAGGGCGACCAGGCCGAGCATCACGATCAGCCCGATTACAGCGATGGTCATCACCATCGAGGATTCCTCGGTTTCCTCGACGCTGCGGCTCGCATCCATCGGGTAGAAATCAGCCTCATCGGAGACACCATCGCCATCGCTGTCTAAGCAACCGAGGCGGTCCACAGTCGAATTGCCCCACTCGCCGAGGCAATCATCGGAGAGGTTGGTCTCAGGCTGATCCGCATAGGTATCACCGTCCTCATCAGACCAGAGTCGCTGATCGTGGGGGTAGTCATCGACGAAGTCCGCCCAATGGTCTTCATCATCGTCCCAACAACCGAGCAAGCCCTCGGTCGAGGTGCCCCAATCCGCGGGACAGTCATCGGCGTTCACGCCTCCGGCCTCATCCCCATATCCATCGAGGTCACCATCCGCCCATTGGCTGGGTTCGCTGGGGAATGCATCTCCAGCATCAGACCAGCCGTCGGAATCACTGTCCACACAGCCATAGCGATCGAGGGTGGAGACCGCGTACGCGCCCCCGTTGTCATCCGGGCAGACATCCGCCTGAAATCCTCCGGCTTCGTCGCCGAAATCATCGCCATCGCGGTCCGCCCATTGGCTGGCATCCGAGATGAAGGCGTCACCGCCTTGAGCGGTTGACCAATCCGGGTCGGGATTCGAGTATCCATCCTCATCGGAGTCTGGACAGCCAAAGCGGTCCTCGGTGGATTCGCCAGGAATCGTCGTGCAGCCATCGGGTCGATCACCGTCGGATTGGTCTCCATAGCCATCCTGATCGGTGTCGCGCCATTGGGTCGGGTCGCTGAAGAAGTCGTCCTCGACATCCGCCCAGCCGTCTTCATCAAGATCGGGACAGCCGACCTGAACGCCTTGATTCGCCTCACCATAGGTGGTCGGGCAGAGATCCTCAGCATCGGGATAGGCATCATCATCGTCGTTGAGATCCTCTAGAGCATCCTCACAACCATCGCGGTCCTGATCGGTCAAAGGAGCGGAACGGAAGCCGATGCGTCCGAGCGGACAGCGATCGAGATTCGGCCAACCTGCACTACAGCGGGTCCCCGGTCCACCGACATCGCAGATGAGATCATCATCATCATCATCATCCTCGGTTGAATCGCGGCAGCCATCGGTGTCATAGTCGGTCGTAGGGTCGCTGGTCCAGCCGAGTTCGCCCTTCTCGCAATCATCATCGCCATCTTGCAGACCATCGGAATCGTCGTCGACATCTTCGGTTGAATCTCGACAGCCGTCACCATCGTAATCGGTGCTTGGGGTCGAGGTCCAGCCGATCTCGCCATATCCGCAATCACCCTCATCATCGTTGAGTACACCATCACCATCTCCATCGGGATCGCAGAAATCTCCCAATAAATCCCCGTCGTGATTATTCTG
>Ga0114996_10002598_pt1 | contig 23238 bp, 13 predicted proteins | sample ArcticOcean_MG_C_4_FD_87039 | JGI IMG/M metagenome (GOLD analysis project Ga0114996, IMG submission 87039) | Marine microbial communities from western Arctic Ocean - ArcticOcean_MG_CB4_134 | ecosystem: Environmental > Aquatic > Marine > Oceanic | place: Arctic Ocean: Canada Basin | collected... | reverse complement strand
TTTGAAACCGGCTACCTCGGCCGTTGCGGAGAGCAAGATGGCAGCCTAAACTAACCGGAGAGTCGCTCCTGTTTCAACGGAATTCTGGACATGCTCACCGAGTGAGCTCGCTTTCGTCAATGCGCGAAGTTTCTAGGTTCCGCGGGTGGAGACGGGGCGGGCATCCTTGGCCTCGCGGTTGAGTGCCGGCGTTATGGTTGGACGGCGAGGGCCCGGCTCAGGACAGGCAGTTAGATAAAGCCGGGGCGGTGGGCTGGGAGCTTAAGCGGGACGGAAGCCCGTGGAAACGGGCTGAAGAACAGAGGGGTGGGGGTACCGGCCCTACAAGGACCGGCCTAGCCGAATCAAGCCTAACGGACTTCGGAAACTGTTCGGTGGGAGCGGCACGCATGAGTGCGAGGTCAAGTCGAGGAACCCCGTGCGGTTCGACCGCGGGTTGACACCCGCGGCTCTGAGTTGCGGCGTGCGGCTCTGATATCTGCCCGCGGTTCTGAGCTTCGACGGGGAGGGGAGACTCCGCCAGAATCCGCTCTGAGTTGCGTGACGTCAGGCGGTTTTCGCGCCCCGGATTGCGCTTCGCTCCACCCTGGGCTACTTTCCCGCGCCGCTTCGCGGCTTAGAATGCCGCTGGCTCGATTGGGTCTTCCGGGAACGGTTCCAAACTTGCGTCGAGATGAGTCTCGACGCGGCAAGCCTGGGGGCTCGCGCCACATCGGGGATCGAGGCCCGGTGCTCAGGCGGCGGGAAATGCGCGCTAGAATTCAACTATGGTATTCCGGCTCATAGTTGTCTTCCTCGTCGCATTGACGGCCCGTGGCGAAAACTGGCCGCAGTGGCGCGGCCCCAGCGGCGACGGACTCTCCCGAGAAACCAAGGTCCCGACTCGCTGGAGCGCAATCGAAAACGTCCTTTGGGAAACTCCGCTCGATGGGTTGGGCACTTCGACGCCCATCGTATGGGGAAACCGTGTTTTCCTAACGTCACAGATCGGCGACGGACCGAGCGCTGGCGGCCAGGACTTCGAGGAGGCCCAATCCGCCAAGAGTGCGGGAGCCGGATCTGGAGTCACCTTCCTGGTCCAGAGTTTCGGCCGGGATGACGGAGTCCTCGTTTGGGAAGAACGATTCCCGGCGGCAGGCGTATTGCCGGGAGTCCATATCAAACACAACCTCGCCAGCCCGAGCTGCGTGACCGACGGTGAGCGGGTTTATGCTTGGTTCGGTACCGGGCTCGTTGTCGTGCTCGACCTGGACGGCGAGCTGTTGTGGAAGCGGCATCTCGGTCAAGAGCGCTCACGCTTCGACGTTCGCTGGGGCCATGGCAGCTCTCCGGCCCTTTACGACGACTCTCTCTTGTTGCTGGTGGATCACCCCGGCGACTCCTACTTGCTCGCCGTCGATAAACGGAGCGGCAAGGATCTATGGCGGGCCGGCCGAGGCACGGAGAAACGTTCCTATACGACGCCGTTTGTGATTCGCCGCGAAGATGGCGATCAGCTCACCATCAACACGAAAGACCGCCTCGAGGCGCTGGACCCGGCCGACGGCCGCGTGCTCTGGCACGTTGGTGAATCCAACCGCGTACCGATTGCCATGCCCGTCTACCACGACGGCGTCCTGTATTCCAACCGTGGCTATTTCAGCGCGCCTTACCTGGCGGTCCGCGTTGACGGCGAGGACGACGGGAGCGAGCCCAAACTGAAATGGCGCATTGCGACCGGGGGGCCCTATGTTTCCTCTCTCGTCTATCACGGTGGGTTGCTTTTCATGGCCACAGAGCGCGGGATCGCCAGCGCCATCGACGCCGAGACCGGTCAAACGGTATGGAAAAAGCGTCTGGGCGGCGTTTTCACTGCCTCTCCTGTTATCGCCAATGGGAAGGTCTATTTCGTCGAAGAGAGCGGGAAGACCTATGTCGTCGAAGCTGCCCGCGAGTACACGCTGGTGAGCACGAATGATATTGGTCAGCGAACGCTGGCATCTCCGGCAATCTCAAACGGAATCGTATTTCTTCGCAGCGACAGCCACCTTTTTGCCGTTGGCGAGCGTTAGCCCGCATTTCTCACCGGCTGACGGGCCCTGCGCTACGGGTATTCAAAACGCTTGCGCAGGCCAACCAGAGTCCTTACGAACGGATCTGGGACTCTCCGCCCGCGCTTCAAGTTACGGGAAGAAACTATCTCTTCTGGCAACCAAAAAGCTGGAAACGCAACTACAGCGGCGCGGAGCTCGATTTTTCGAGGATAACCTAATGGGCTCAATGACGTCTCTATGTTGGGCGGCCCGGCACCCCGCATCCCTTTTGGCGAAACAGGGGCCCAATCGACCGGCAGGGAATGGGCTAGATCAAGTTTGAGCTAGGCTGTCCCGTCTTTCACGGGCTTTTTAGGAAAACTTAACAATTGCACGGACTCACCTGAAAGATCATGGTATTGCTTGACCAAAGACCCTTCTTTACAGAAGTCAGAGGGACGCTGGAACCCCGCTGGCGAGCGGTTTGCACGACAATGAAAGCAGGGACTTCGAATCGGGGTTCGGCACGATGACGAAACCAAATCCATTCAATGTGCAACTGGCATTCGCGGCTGGCTTGTCGGCAACTCCGCTGCCGCTCGATCCGGGTCCGCCGGATTCGCCGTCCCCGGTCAGTCCTGAGCCCCAAGGCCCCGAGCCCCAGCGCGCCGGGCCCCAGCGGCCTGGGCAGAAGATTTCGCGGCGCTGGTTGCTGCTGCCATTCCTGATTGGGGCGGCGGGCGGCTATATGCTCTACCAGCAACAGGCTCAGCAGAGGGCGCAGCCGGATAGCGTGTCTTCGGCGGGCACGGTCAAGGCCGTCCGCGGCGATCTTCGCAAGATGCTGCGGGTCGGCGGCACCATTTCGGCTGAGAACTCGGCGGCCGTCGTCGCTCCTCGTCTACGAAGACGTGGCGGTTCGGGCGGGAGCGGCCGCGGTTCGATGGTGTTGCTCAGCATGGCGCCTCCTGGCGAGTTCGTCGAAAAGGGGGAGATCGTCGCGGAGTTCGATCGCCAATCGCAGCTACAATCCATCGACGATCAGCACGCGCTCGTCGTCCAGGCGCAAGCCAATATAGACAAGCTGAAGGCGGAGCTTTCCATTACGTTCGAAACCGCGCGGCAGCAGTTGCGGATGGCGAAGGCAGAGTGGGAGAAAGCCCAATTGGACCTCGGCACGGCTGAAGTTCGCTCCCAGATCGAGGCCGAGATTCTGGCGCTAGCCGTCAAAGAAACCGAGGCCACCTACAAGCAGTTGCAAGAGGAAGTGAAGTTGTTGGAATCCTCGCACGCGGCCGACCTGCGGGCGCTAGAGATCACTAAGCGACAGCAAGAGATCAAGGAAACTCGGGCCCAGATTGACTCGGAAAAGATGGTCATGCGGGCGGCCATCAGCGGAATGGTAGTGCGGCAAACGGTGTTTCGCGGAGGCGGGCAGTTTTCTCAGGTCCAAGACGGCGACGAGGTTCGGTCGGGCACGTTCTTTCTTCAAATCGTTGACCCCGCCGGCATGATTCTCAATGGGGATCTCAATCAAGTGGACAGTCAGGCCGTTCGCGCCGGCCAGCGGGCCGAGATCCGTCTCGATGCCTATCCGGACAAAGTCTGGCCGGGGCGCGTTACCGCGGTCGGCGCCATTGCGGGAGGCGGCGGCGGAATGAGAGGTCTTCGCGGCGGCGGCCAGACAAACTTCGTGAGGAACGTGCCGGTGGCTTTCGCGATCGAAACCGAGGCGAAGGAGATCATCCCCGACCTTTCCGGCTCGGCGGATATTCTGCTGTCGGCTCACGAGGATGTGGTGCTGGCGCCGAATGGCGCCATTCAATCGGAAGGCGAAGATCGGCGGTTCGTCTACGTAAGAGCGGCCGGCTCAGGGGCGTTCATCAAGCAGCTGGTCGAAACGGGTCAAAGCAACTCCACCCACACCGCTATTCTTTCTGGCTTGGAAGAAGGCACTGAGATTGCGCTGAAGCCGCCGGTCCGGACTTAGCCGGCGGCTGGAGAGGAATCGAAATGGCATTTCTAAAAGACAAACGCCGCCTCGTGATCTGGGGGCTTTTCGTGCTCCTCGGGGCGGTTTGCTCTTTCGCTGCCTTTCGCTTCTACACTCCGCCGCCTCCGCAAGTACCCACCGCCCGCGTCGAGCAGCGTGACTTCCTGACCACCGTGCGAACCCGCGGCGAACTCAAGAGCACGAAGTCGGTCGTTGTGACCGCGCCACAAACTCCCAACTTGACGATCGTGCGTTTGGCCGAAGACGGCAAGCCGATCAAGAAGGGAGAGGTGGTTGTCGCCTTCGACGCCGCCACGCAAGAGGAACGCTACACATCGCAAGAGACGGAGGTCCGCCAGGTGGACAGCGAGATCTTGCAGGCCGAAGCGCAGCACTCGATCGCCGACGAGCAGAACTCCATGATGATCATGCAGTCGGAATACAACGTGGAGCGGGCGAAACTCGAAGCCAGCAAGCAAGAGATCCTCTCGGAAATCGAAGGCCTCAAGAACCGCATCAACGTTGGCATCAGCGAGGGCGAGCTATCCAAGGCCAACACCAACGCCAAAGCGACTGACATTTCCCAGGGGGCCGACCTCGCCCGCCTTGTCGAGCGGAAAGAGAAGGCTGTTCGCGACCTCGACCGCACGAAAGGCTATCTCAACAGCATGGTCCTGCGAGCGCCGTCGGAGGGAGTGGTTCACGTGCTGCAGAACTTTCGTTCCGGCGGCTCCTGGGGGCAAGCGCGGCCGCCGTTCCAAGAGGGCGATACCGTTTGGACCGGCGCCCCCATCATCGAAGTCCCCGACCTGAATTCGCTGCGGGTTGAATTCCGTATTGAGGAGATCGACCGCGGGCGCATCGAGGTCGGGCAACCGGTTCGGGTGCGGGTCGACGCGGTTCCCGACGCCGTGATCGATGGCAAACTGGAGTGGGTCAGCCCGATCGCTACGCTGATCTTTCGGCGCTTCCCGCCGGACAAGAATTTCCCCGCCGAGGTCTCAATGCACGAAATCGACCCGCGACTGAGGCCGGGCATGAGCGCCGGGGTTGAAATCGAGATCGAGAGGCGGCCAAACGTGCTGGTGATCCCGGCCAAAGCCAGCTTTCAGATCGACGGCAAACCGACCGTCTTCCTGTTAACCAGCAACCGGTATGAGCGCCGGCCCATCGAAGTGGCCGCGCGCAACTCGAGTGAGATCGTTGTGAGTGCCGGTGTTGAAGCCGGTCAAGTCATTGCTCTCGAGAACCCCGAACTGGCCGCCGCAAAGAAGAAACTCTAGTCGCCTGAGTTCCTTATGAGAAAAATCGCATCTCGGTTCTTGGTTCTCGTCATCTTGGCCGGCGTCGTGGCGGGCGGGTACTACCTGGTACAGCAGATCCCGCGGGAAAAAGAGGAGTTCCCGCTGGCCCCGGTGCGGCGCGGGGACCTGATCGTCAAGACGCATCTTCGGGGTGAATTGCAAGCCGTGCGCACGCTTTCGTTGACGGCTCCGAACCTGGGATCGGCGACGCAGATTACGCAATTGGCTCCCGCCGGCGCCCTCTCGGCGACGGGCAACCTCATCATGGAGTTTGATGATTCCGAACGGCAAGCCGCGATGGAAGACGCTCAGCTCGAAGTCGACCGGGTCAATGAACAATTGAAGAAAGCCCGAGCCGACCTGGAAATCCGCAAGAGCCAGGACGACGTGGAGCTCATCAAGGCCCGATTCGCTGTTCGGCGCGCCGAGCTGGAGGTCAAGAAAAATGAGCTGATCTCGGCAATCGACGCGCGCAAGAACATTCTTACCCTCGAAGAGGCCAAACGCCGCGAGGAGAAGCTGGAACAAGACATCAAATCTCGCCTGCAACAGCGCGAGGCCGAGTTGGCCGTACTGCGCGAAGAGCGCAGCAAAGCACAGATCGATGTAAACCGCGAGCGGCGGCGCATCGAGCAGTCCCGAGTGTTGTCGCCCATGTCGGGATTGGTTTCGGTTTTGCAGAACCGAGCGGGCGGGCGCGGCGGCTTCGGCCAAACTACCCCTGATATTCAAGAGGGTGACCAGATTCCAGCCGGCATGGAAGTGGCAAAGATCCTCGATCTTTCCGAGATGGAGCTGCTCGCGAAGGTGGAAGAGCTGGAACGAGCCAACCTCCACGAAGGCCAGGAAGCGATCGTGCGGCTCGACGCCCTGCCCGGAAAAGAGGTCAAGGCAAAAGTAAAGCGCCTCGGTAATACGGCCAGCTCGAACGTATTTGCGGGAGAAGCCACGAAGAAATTTGATGCGGTGCTGTCCATCGACATGCGCCAGCTCTTGACGCACGTCGGGGCGCAACCAGAACAAGTCGAGCGCATCCTGGCGAAGTCGAGAGAGAACGCTTTGCGCACACAGTCGGCTTCCCGAGGAAGCCGAGGAGGCGGAGGAGAAGCACCGGGCGGCGCCGGCCCTGGTGGTGGCGGCCCAGGTGGAAGAGGCGGCCCGGGTGGTAGAGGCGGCGGTCAGCCCTCCGGCGAAGGGCGCCAGCAAATGCGCCAACGCATGCAGCAGCTTTTGGGCGGCCGGGATATCCAATCTCTGAGTGAAGAAGAGCGGCGGAAGATGTTTCAGCAGATGCGTGGCGGTGGCGGTGGCGGTGGAGGCCAGCGTGGCGGTCCGGGAGCCGCCCCCGGCAGCGGTGGATTCGGCGGTGGACGGCAGGGTGGAGGCAGCCCCGGCCAAGGGCAATTCCGAGGCGGTCCGGGCGGCGGACCCGGCGCGGGTGGCGAAGCTCGTGGCCCAGGCGGCGGCGGACAATTCTCCGACGCGGATCGACAGAACGCCCGTAAGAAAATGCAGCAGCTTCTCGGGGGGCGGGATATGCAGTCGCTGAGCCAAGAGGAGCGTCAGCGGATTTTCCAGCAAATGCGAGGCGGCGGCGCAGGCGGGCCTGGCGCTCGACAAGGAGGCTTGGGCGGCCCCCCCGGCGGCGGGGGTGGGCGAGGCGGACCTGGCGCTGGCGGGCCAGGTGCCCGCGGACCTGGCGGTGGAGGCGTGGCTGGTGGCGGAAGACGGGGGAGCTTCGGTGCCCCAGGTGGCGCTGGCGGGCCAGGCGCTGGCGGGCGAGGCAGCTTCGGTGGTGGCCCTGGAAGCTTAGCTAGCTCCCGCGGCGGAGCCCAGCAGTTCACAAAAGAAGATCGCCAAAAGGCTCAACTGCCTCAACCGCCGACAGAGGGGTCCGACGTAGACGTCCTGCTGCGGCCGGGACTACTCGCCGACGCTGAAATCATCGTCGACAAAATCCAGAACACTTTGTATGTTCCGTTTCAGGGGATATTCGAAGTCAGCGGTAATCCTGTCGTCTACGTTTGGGACGGGAACGGAGTTACTGTACGCAGGGTCGAGCTTGGCAAACGGTCCGAGTCCCAGATCGCAATCGTAAGCGGCCTCGAAGAAGGCGAACTGATCGCGCTACAGCCGCCAGGGGCCCAAGCCCGGCAATCGCGCACGAAGAAGAAGGCGGCAAGCGCCGCGCAGCCCTCCTTCCCAGGCGCTGGAGGAGGAGGCGGCGGCGGGCGGCCAGGCGGTGGTGGCGGCCGTCAGGGCGGCGGCCGGAGGCAGCGCTAACGTGAGCCAGGACGTCGCACACTTACTGCCCGAGCTGTGGATGGGGCTGGGCAGCTTGCTCGCTCACAAGCTTCGCTCGCTGCTCACGATGCTGGGCATGATCTTCGGCGTGGGCGCCGTGGTGGCCATGCTGTCGATCACGGCCGGTGCCCAGCAGGAAATGATCCGTTACATTGATCTGCTCGGCGTCAACAACATCATCATCGAGGCGAACGAAGCCGTCGACCGCGACACCATGCAGGCAGTGCGCGAGGTTTCCCCCGGGCTGAGCTTCCGCGATTTCCGGGCGCTTCAGGACAACACCCCGAACGTTGCCGCTATGTCACCGCGCAAGAGTTTCCATGCGGCCAACATTCTTCCCCGGACGGATCAGGACATGCCGAAGCTGATCGGAGTTCTGCCCAACTACACCGACATTTACAACGTCGCGCTGCTGGAGGGCCGCTTCTTCAGCGAAGAAGAAAATATGCGGTCCGCGCCGGTTTGCGTGCTGGGCGAGCGGACCAAGGTGAACCTGCTGGGCTACGGTAGCGCTGTTGGCAAATTCGTCAAACTGAACGAAGTTTGGCTCCAAGTGATCGGGGTCATGTCGCCCCAAGCTACGGAGGAATCGAAGATCGAGGGTCTTGAAGCCGACGACCGAAACAACTTGGTTGTCGCTCCGCTGAACTCGGTGATGAGACGCTTTCAGGACAGTAACAGCTACTTGAAAGACGAGATCGACGGTATCTTCGTGCGTGTCAAAAACGATTCCGACCCGATCGAAACGGCCGAAGTCGTGAGAGCGATTTTGACGGCCACGCACAACGATGCCGGAGATTTCTCGGTGGTCGTGCCGGCTGGCTTGCTGGCCCAGCGCGAGCAGCAACAGTTTGTTTTTGAGGTCGTGATGATCTGTATCGCCGGCATCTCGCTGCTTGTCGGCGGCATCGGCATCATGAACATCATGCTGGCGACGGTGCTTGAGCGCACCCGCGAGATCGGGATTCGGCGCGCTATCGGCGCCCGCCAGAAGGATATCGTCCGGCAGTTTTTGATCGAGGCCGTGCTGATCTCAATCGTGGGCGGGCTGATCGGCATTGGGGCAGGATTCTTCGGGTCCAAGATCATCGCCGCCATTGCCGGCTGGTCAACTGTTGTCACGGCGACTTCGATCATCGTCGCGTTTGGAGTTTCGGTCTTTATTGGCTTGTTGTTTGGAATCTATCCGGCGGTTCAGGCCGCCAAGCTGGATCCGATTGAAGCGATGAGGTACGAGTAGCGAAATCGGATCTAATTACCCGAAGCGGGGCGCCCGTTGGGCCCGCTCAATCAACTAACAAGGTTTGCCACGATGCTTGTAAGACTTCTTTGCCTCACGGCCGTTGCTGCTCTTTTGGCCGTTGGGCAATTCGCGACTTTTCCTGACGCGGGCTACTTCCGTGAGCAGTGGCAGGCCCCGCCGCTCGATATCGAAATCGACTCGGTCGGCCGGCTCGGCGATTTCTACTTCGACGGCAAGATCGAGCTGTCCTTGCGTTCCTACATCGAGCTGGTGATGGTCAACAGCCCCGATATCAACCTGCAAAAGCTCGCCGTCTTCGAGCAGCAGAACGCTATTCAGAGGGCCTTCAGCCCCTTTGATCCCACTTTAAATTTGGGTTTCAGCACCAACCGCTCGACGACGCTCCCGAACGACATTCTCGAAGGCGCCGACGTCCGCACGAACCTCAACCAGAGGGGAAACTTCACCTACAGCCAAACCTTTGACACGGGAACCAACTACACCGTGGGTTACGTGGGCGGCAAGTCAGCCAACAATAGCCAGTTCACCAACTTCAATCCGAGCATCACCCAAAACCTGCTATTCAGCGTTAGCCAGCCATTACTGCGCGGCCGGGGACGCTTCGTACAGCGCATCCCGATCTTCATCGCCAAGTCTCGCCTCAAGCTAACCGAGGAGCAAGTCCGCGGACGCGTCATCAACTTGCTGGTGCAGGCTGAAAACGCGTATTGGGACGTCATCGACCAGCGGGAGTCGCTGCGTGTCCGCGAAAACAACCTGGAGCTGGCGCGCGCTTTTCTGGAGCGCTCCAGGCGCGAGCTGGAGCTGGGGGCCATCTCGCCTCTCGATATCTACCAGCCCGAGCAGCAGTTCGCCACGGCCCAGGTGGGCGTAACGCAATTTCAATACCGCTTGCAGCAGACCGAAGCCACCATTCGGCGCTGGATCGGCGCGGACCTGCATCCCACGCTGAGGTTTGCCCCGCTTGTTCTCACTGAAACGGCGGAACCGCCCGTCTATATTCCTTCGTTTCAGCCCGAAGAGCAGGTATCCAAAGCGCTGCGGCTGCGGCCGGAACTAGGGCAGGATCGCCGCTCCCTCGAGATCGATGATCTCAATATTCGAGCTTCGACCAACCAGATGCGGCCGGATTTGATGCTCAACGCCAACTACAGCGCGCAGGGCCGGGGGGGGAATTTCTTCGAGCGATCGCTGCTAGGATCAGGGTCGACCAGCACGGTCATTCCCGGCGGCTTCCCGGACGCTTTGGATCAGTTGTTCCAGTTTCGCTTCCCGACCTATGGTTTCGGCTTCACGCTTCAAATCCCCATCCGCGACCGCCGGGCGGCGGCTGATCTGGCCGATGCCCGGATTCGAAAGAGACGGGACCTTTATACGCTCCGCAGCTCCGAGCAGCAGGTGCGCGAGGAAGTGCTCAACGCGGTCGCTGGAGTGGAACAGAGCAAGGCGGGTATTTTTCAGGCAACGGTGGCCCGCGATTTCGCCCAAAAACGCCTCGACGCCGAGCAGAAGAAGTACGACCTTGGCGTCACGACCGCATTTCTCGTCCTGGACTCGCAGACCAAGCTGCTCGACGCCGAAGCCGATCTGCTCGCCCAGGTCATCGCCTACCGCCGCAGCATCCTGAACTTGTTTCGGGCCACGGGCAATTTGCTCGAATCCCGCGGCGTGATGCTGCGCTACGACACCCCGTAGGGCGCGGTCCCGAGCTGACAGTCACTGATACCCAGCGCGCACGCCATAGAGATACCGGCTTCCGCCGGTTCAGGGCAGGCAAGGATGCCTGCCCCACTGTGTGCAAGCGCAACTTAGCGCCGCGACTTCCCGGCGGCGGCCACAAGCTGTCTAGCAACAGGTCGCTCCTAGCGCCGGGGCTTCGCCCTGGAGCGGCCACGCCTGCGTGCATGTCTCGCCAATTCCCCCTCAAACTTGTGTTATCGTAAGGATCATTTCGGACGCTCCGATGGCAACAATTCAGACCAAATCGCAACTGATGACCGGGTCGGAGATCGACCGCACGCTGGTGCGGCTGGCGCACGAAATTATCGACAAAACCACGTCACTGGGCCAAGCCGCGATCGTCGGCATTCACCGCCGGGGAGCGGTGCTGGGTGAGCGCCTCGCCGCCAAGATCGAGCAGCTCGAAGGGCGTCCGGTACGGTGCGGCAGCCTGGATATCACGCTTTATCGGGACGATTTGACGACCGTAGCCGATAAGCCTGTCCTCAACGGTAGCGACATCCCCTTTTCGATTGCCGGTTTGGACGTTATTCTGGTGGATGATGTTCTCTATACAGGACGCACCACCCTGGCGGCTCTGGAGGCCTTGTTTCACCACGGGCGCGCTCGCAGGATCGAGTTGTGTACTCTCATCGATCGTGGTCATCGCGAGCTGCCGATCGAAGCGGGCTTCGTGGGCAAATTCGTGAAAACAACAGATAACGAGATCATTGAGGTGAAGCTCGAACCCATCGACGGGGAAGAAAGGGTTTTGCTGGTCGAAAAGGTGGACGAGAATGGACCCACCCGATCGGCTGGTCGCGCGGAACCGTGAGTCAGAATGCGGAATCCCGCGTAAGAATTCCGCGTAAGAATACAATTATGGCGCTTTCATCCGTGGCAACCGCAGCGCAGGCGGCAACCGAGGCCCGCGGGCTTCTCGGAATAGAGCATCTGAGCCGTGAAGACATCCAGTGGCTGCTCGACCGGGGCCGATTCCATCAAGGCATGCGTTCGCAGTCGGTTAAAAAACTGGACACGCTGCGGGGCAAAACGATCGTCAACCTGTTTTTCGAGTCCTCTACGCGGACTCGGACCAGTTTCGAGATCGCCGCGAAGAGGCTGAGCGCGGATACGGTTTCCATCTCGGCTCAGAGTTCGAGCCTTTCCAAGGGCGAGTCGCTCGTCGATACGCTGAACACGCTTTCGGCGATGCGTCCCGATGTGATTGTGATGCGCCACTCGGCATCGGGGGCGCCACAGTTTTTGTCTCGGTTTTTGCAAACGCCCATTGTCAATGCGGGGGACGGACGTCACGAGCACCCGACCCAGGCCTTGCTCGATGCCGTGACGATTCTCGACAACCGCTCCTCGCTCGAGGGCCTGCGGGTTGCCATCATTGGCGACATCGCTCACAGCCGCGTAGCCCGCTCCAACGTACACCTGCTGTCGAAGTTTGGAGCGGAACTGGTGCTGTGCGGTCCGGCCACGATGCTGCCGGATGATTTGGTGTCCCTGGCTCCCGGGATCAGCCTCACCTATAACATCGACGAGGCAGTCACCGACGCCGACGTCATCATGATGTTGCGCGTGCAGCTTGAGCGCCAGCACGTGCTGCCCTTCCCAAAGAACGAGTACTTCCAGTTTTATGGACTGGGCCTGGAACATCTGCAACTCGCCAAGCCCGACGCGATTGTGATGCACCCGGGTCCGATCAATCGCGGGCGAGAGCTATCGTCCGAAGTGGCCGACTTCCCTCGATCGGTGATTCTCAACCAGGTGGAGAACGGTGTCGCGGTTCGGATGGCGGTGCTGGAGCGGGCCTGCCAGGAGAGCTGAGGGGGCCCGTTCTGGCGTTAGCCTGGGGTCCGGAAAGTCGGCTGGATTGTGCGTCTGGCAGTGAGCAGGTTTGAGCAGATCTCCGAAAAGTTGTTCGCCTTGTATTCGTCTGTTTTTAGGCCCCTCGGTGGCACAACATTCGGAACGCAAGCGGCGCGGAACCTGTTGTGCTGATGCGGATCTACAGTCATCATTCGCAGTTTCAAACGTCTGCCCTCCGCTGGAATGACCGCAAGGCGCCACTCCGAGTAAAGATAAACCAGCAATGCACACAACGACCGTCCGGCCGCTTGACGAACAAGCGGCGGACCTCCCCCCGATTTGACCTTAATCAGGATGCGCGTAGCGCAACGAAAGAGTGTCCCGGCCAAGGGAGCACTCGTCTTGATGCGGTGAGTAACCCTCTCACCTATCTTCTGTTCTTATTGTAGGACACGTGTCAAATCGTTCTGGATGATTTCACTGTTCCGTGTCGTCGCGAGCATTGCCATGGGTCGCCCTAAGAGACTACAATAGTTACATGATTACAACACTGCGAGAGAGTAAGGCGAAGCTCTCTGAATTGGTCCAGCGAGCCAGCCAAGGCGAGGACGTGTTGATTACGGTCCGTGGCAAGGTCAAGGCAAGATTGACGAGTGCGGTGGAGCCTGGCGACGACAAGACCGAGTGGATCAAACGCCTGAAGTCGCTGCAGAAAAAGTACACTGCTCCCCACGGGAGAACGAGTGTTGAGGACGTCTTAGCGGAAACCCGTCAGGATCGATTCTGAGTTGTGATCTATTGGGACACATCCGCCCTGGTGAAGCTTTATGTCGCGGAGCCTGATTCCCCCTATTTCCTTGCGCTGGCTGAGGAGACCGAGCAGCAGATCGTCACATCAGCCATCGCAACAACCGAAGTTCTCTGTGCGCTCTACGGCATGGAACATCGGCGGGTTCTCAAGCGTGGAGGCGCGCGCCGGATTCATGAAGAGTTTCTCTCTGATTCCCAAACAGGCCGAATCGTCACAATCCCCTACGGTCCCGACATAGCCAGGGAGGCCACGAAACTCGTGGAACTCGCTTCAGTCCAACCAACGGGATTTCTCGTGCGCAGTTTGGACGCTATCCATGTCGCTTCGGCGATGATCAGTAAAACGGCATTTGTCGTGGCGACAGACGGACGCTTGCGGAGAGCGGCGGAACTAATGGGGTTGAAGCTGCGCCCTTGAGTCGCAGGGGTTGGTCTTTTGGGGGCGAGCCCCCCCCAAAGGACCAGCGTAACCCGCTTTTCTCACCGCCTGCCTGGGAAGCACGCTATAGGCGCGCCATTACTTCGTTGCGCTTGCTCGGAACGATCGGGCGTCGCCGCGTTGCGGCGATGGACCGGCAAGATTGCCGGTCCCTACGGCGAGCGTATCGTACTGACGGGCCTCTCACACACTTCGCCTCGCCACGCGGTGAGAAAAGCGGGCCAGTTCACGGCAAGCCACGTGAACGTGGCTGCGGCACGTCGGTGGCGTCCCGGACGGCGCGCGGACTCACTCGCTCGCTGAGCTTGGGCTTGCGTCCCTGGACGGCGCGCGGACTCAATCGCTGGCTCGCTGAGCGTGGACTTCCGTCCACGCCTCTGTTGCGTCATCTGAAAGTTTCTTGCTACTGAAAACCGTTCCGTAAAAGAAAAAGGGAGCCGGCTCGAAAGAGCCGGCTCCCTGGTTGGTTAAACCGAAGATACTCGAACTAGAACGAGTACCGGAACATCAACTGAACGCGGCGCGGAGGCGCAACGCGGTTGAGTAAACCAAGGCCGCTAGAGCGAGCGTTGGTGTTGACTCCGGTGAAGTTCACCGTATCGAAGAGATTGTAGAAGTCGATCCGGAACTGTAACCGCTGCCGCTCTTTGAAGAAGATGTTCTTCTGTAGCACGAGGTCCAAGTTCCCGAACCCAGGCCCGTAGAGCGCGCGCCGTGACAGAGTCCCCGGGCGAAGGTTGACGCCGAAGTCGTCTGTCGGCGGCAGCGCAAAAGCGGTCGGATCTAGATACTGCAACTGGTTCTCTCCCCAGTTGTTGTTGATCGCCGCGGCGTGACTCACCAGAATGTCCGGACGCGCACCGGGATTGTTGCTGGTGCTGCTGCTGACCGGCAGAGTGAATCCCGAGCGGAACTCGACAATACCGCCGACCGTCCAGCCGCCCGCGATGTGCTTCGCCGCACCTTGCAGATTTTTACCGGGGAGCTCCCAGAAGAAATCGTTGGTGAAGCGATGCCGCAAGTGATACGACGTCGGCCCGCGGTTGGCGCGCATGTTGAACTGATCCTGCGGGTTCTCGCTACGGCCACAGCAAGTAAAGTCGCCGCGGAAGTGCGCGAAGTTCCACGCATAGGTGTAGTTGAAGTTGTACTGGAAGTTCTTCGCGAAGCGCCGTTTCAGCGAAGCTTGCATGCTGTGGTATCCCGTCGAATCCGCGTTTTGGTAGTAGCGGAAGTTCTGCGAAAAGTTAGCCAACCCCAGCGTCTCGCTCAGTTTGAGCCCGCCCGAGTTGACGATGATTCGATTCCAGTCGGGACTGTAGATCGTGCGGACGGCGTGATTGCCGACATAGCCGACTTCAAGCACGGTCGAGGGGTTGATCTCCCGCTGGATGCCGAGAGAATACTGCAGGCTGTAGGGCGGCCTGCGGTGCGGTTCCACCACACTACCCGAAATGGAGCTTTGCGACTGCGCGGCGGACAGAGCCGTCTCGTTGGTGTCGCCGTACTGCAAGCCAAGGCTGCGAACTTGCAACTCACCGGCCGCCAGCTCCACCGGAGCTTGAGGACCGTTCGAGAGAACTTCAATCGCGCCGGCGAACATGTTGTTCGGCATGAAGAAGATGCCCGCACCACCGCGGATCACCGTCTTGCCCTCATCGTCCAGCGTATAGGCGAAGCTGGCACGCGGCGAAAACATCTTGTTGTAATTGTCCCAGGCTTGGCTCGCGGGACGGTACAAGGCGGACAGATTGTCGAGCGAGGCACCCGGCTGACCGAAGGGACCGTCACGATTGAAAACGTTGTCTTTGATGCCGTCAACCTGGTCCGACCGCACCACCGAGGCGAAGTCCCACCGCATACCGAGGTTCAACATGAGCTTCGGCGTAATGCGGATGTCGTCCTGGACGAAGCCGCCAAAGAACTGTCGTTTCCAGAGGAACTTCTCAAGCGAAAAGATGAAACGGGCCGAGGTGATGTTGGCGGCCAGCAAGTCCGCTTGCGTCTCATAGGTATAAACCGGAACTTCCTCGTTGACCCGTGTCCCACTCATGTAGCGATACATGAAGCCGAACTTCAGCGAGTGCTTACCCGCAATTTTGGAGAAGTTCTGCGTCAGCGTCGAAGTGTGGCCGTCCTTGGCGAAGACTTCGGCACCGGGCTCGGAGGGGTTTCCGAAACCGCGGATGAACGGAACCTTGTTCGCCGCGAACGCGACGTCGAGCCGGTTGATGGCGTTGACGTTGGTTCCCCAACGTGTCTCGGAGGTCAGCGTCGGGTTGATGATCTTGATCCAGGAGAACGAGCCGTTCTGGTTGATGCCGTCCCACTGACGTCCGTTGCCGAGAATCGTGCGAGGAATCCTTCGCAACGGCAAGCCGCCGACGTAGCGGAAGGTCAGGTAGTCGCTGTTCCCGATATTCCAGTCCACCTTGCCGACTAAGTGATTGTCACGGCGCGACTCATCACCTTGACCGTTGAAGGTCGCTGTCGACTCCAGGCAAGGTTTGCCGCCCGCGATGGCGAGGAAGTCCGCCCCTCCGCAGAGGCTCTCGAACCGGGAATCGGTTTCAGCGATAGGCGGCCCATCGGCCATGGTAGGCTCGGGCCACAGATCCAAGTACGCTTGTGAACCCGGAATCGAGTCGAGAATGCGCTGCCGCATGCCGCGCGACCAGGTTTGACCCGGAACCGGGGTCTTCCCGCCGAAGCGGTAGCCTTCATAAACGCCGAAGAAGAACAGCTTATCCTTCACGATCGGGCCACCGAGCGAGCCGCCGAACTGGTGGTAAACCAGCGGTGCCTTGGTGCCGACGAGGAAGTTATTCGCATGCAGACCGCCGGACTGATACATTTCAAAAAGGCTGCCGTGGAACTGGTTCGAGCCGCTCTTGGAGATCAGGTTGACATTACCGGCGATGGTGTGGCCGATTTCCGCGGAGAAGATGTTCTTCGAGGTTTCCACCTCTTGAACCGCTTCCACGCTGATGCCCTTGATGAAGTTGAAGTTCTGGTAGAGCGACAGCCCGGCGAATTCGGCATCCGGAACCGCGTCCACAGCGTCCACCGTCATGGTGAAGCCGCGGGGGGCGAGACCGTTAATGGACAGAGTCCAACCGCCGTCGGTCAGCGATGCTCCCGTACCGAGCGTCAAGATGCCGGTGATGTCACGATTGATCATCGGCAGCTCGGCGACTTGGTTGGTGTTCAAAGAAATGTCCTGCTCAGCGTTGACGGTATTCATCAACGGAGCCGAGGACGTAATCGTTACCGTTTCGGTGGTGACACCAATCTCCAAGGTGAAGTTGGCGCTGTGACGCTGCCCGGAGGATAGCGTGAGATCGGTTTCCTGATAGGTCTTAAACCCTTCAGACGCGATCGTAATCGTGTAGACACTAGCCGGCAGGTACGAGATCGTAAACTCACCGGCGTTGCTCGACACGGTGCTGAACTCGGCGCCAGTCGACTGACTCGATGCAGTCACATCGGCGTTTGGCACGACCGCGCCGGTCGGATCGAGGACGCGTCCGTAGACGGTCGCCGTCGTCACCTGCGCCTGCGCTGTCGTGGCGACCAACAACATCACCGCGAGAAGACACAAGATACTTCTTACATACTTATTTTTCATTCCCAATTTCCTCCACACTCGTTAGATTAGATCCGCGAAACGCCAAGTGCCCTGCTGGCAGTTTCCTGGGCAAGACGCCCTGAGCCTTTCGCGCGCTCAACTGTTAGATGTAGCCGCACTCGGCGACTTTGCTTCAAACCTGCCACGGTTACCGATTATTTTCAAGTACGGCACAAATGGCGAGACAACCACAAATCTAAAGCCAACCCTTTTTTGACCAGACACTCCTCTAGGCTAGCGCCCACAGAGAAGCGTTGTCAAGTGCCGCAACTGCGCGGAAAGCGGAAAGGTGATTTCATGGGTCGATGTTGTTAATAGTTAGCGAGTGTAACGCATGCCCGGAGGCTGGGAGATTACAGCTCGAAGCAGCCCTGGGGGGAGCCCGTGCCTCGCCTTCGACTCTTGCCAATGCCGTTCGGTACCGGTAATCCACCGTTCGGCATCGGATTTCGACCCATCAGCGCCCTCGGCTTCAGGATGAGGGAAAATCGGTTGGCATCGTGGGTGGGCGGCGGGCAGGCCGCTTTGTACATATTCGGTGTGATGGAAACTACCTTGCAGCGCCCTTTGTGCCTCCCGGCCCGATGCGAGAAATGTTACAAGTTCCTTCGGTTGCCGCGGATCGGAGTGTTTGCCAGCGCACAATTCCGGCCATTTGACCGAGCGATTGGGTCACTTGCGGGGAGGGCTGTCCAGCAGGCTGCCGCATCATGCGGCCCCGGTTTCGGGGTATGGTCGAACGCCCGCGGCGGATCGCGTTGCTCGGAGAGGAGGCGGCCGGTTTGCTCCTGCGCCCTTTCAGGGCTTGCGCGTTGAGGGGGGGGCCCAGGGTTGCGCTTCGCTCCACCCTGGGCTACGATCCTGCGCCGCTTCGCGGCTTAACGGCTCTGGGCACTTTCCTTTGCCGCGTCGCGGCTCAATGGCTGGGCGAGTTTCCCGCGCCGTTTCGCGGCTCAAAGCTTGGGGCGGTAGCCGCTGCGGGTGCGAATGCGGTATTTCCGAAGGGCGTCGCCGGTGAGTTCCACGTTGATGCTGCGCCAGCCCTCGTTCGGATTGGGTTGCGGGCGATAGGTCAGGGTATAGGAACTCGCCAGCTCTTCACGAATGGAAACGAAGGCTTCGGATTGCTTCTGCCAGCTCTTGGCGAAGAAAGCCTTGCCGCCGGTACGGGCAGTTAGCCTGCGAAAGACGTTGCTCGAGATTGGGTCTTTGTTGACCTCGCGGGTGCTGATGACGTAGATTGGCACGCCCTCGTCCTCGGCGATCGCGCGAACATCATCGGGACCAACCGTGCTGGCCGAATCAGGGCCATTGGAAAACACAATGATCACCTTGCGACCGGGAACCTCGGCGGCATCGCGCAACGTCAGCAGCAGCGCGTTGTAGAGGGCGGTCTCATCACCGGCGACGGCTGTTCTGAGCCCGCGGACGCCCTCGGTGCGCTCTTTCGTCAGGGAGGTAAGCCGGGTCAGATTGCGGCTATAGCTGTAGACGGCTACCGAATCAGCACCGTCGAGGCCGCGAACGAAGTCGGCGATCGCATCCTCGGCAAAGACGAAGCTGCGGTACATGAAATTGCTGGTGTCGAACAAGACGAAAACATTCGTTCCCGCAAAGTCTTCATCCACCAGATTCTGGATCGATGAGCCCGGAGATGCGGGTTCGGCGCCCGGTACGCTGGTCGTGCGCTCCTCGGAGCTAATGATGCTGCGGGGCGCCTGGTTGCCTTCGCCAAAGGTGGAGACATTCTGCACGATGCCGTCTTCCAGCACGCGAAAATCTTTCGGCTTCAACTCCCGGATGTAGCGGCCCCGGCGGTCTGTCACCGCGACGTTTAACACCACCAAGTCGACCTTGACGCGAAAAACGGGGTTTTCCAGGCCATCTTGCGCGGTGGCCGCTGGCCGGGTCGCGACAAATCCTGCGATCAGTGAAAGCGCCGCAATGAACAATAAGGCATTACGAAGCAAGCCATTACGAAGCAGTCGCCGTTCCACGAATGTCACCCTCGTTGAGCAATCCTGCTTTGCGAGTTTTTTTATCATACTTAGTCCAGCTCGGTCCAGCTCAGTCCAACTTAGTCCAGCTTAATCCAATGATTCCCGCACCAACTGTTCTACGCGGGGACGCGCCTGGGCTCGGTAGTCGTTCGCGACGATTCTCATCGAGCGCCACAGAGCAGGCCAATCGTCGAGATGGGTTGCAAAAATCCGCTCCAGAGATTTCTGGGTCCATTCAGGAATCATCAGGTTCAGACGATTGGGCGGCAGATGGAATTCATCAGCCAGAGCGGCCCAATAAAGGTTGCTCGACTCCCAGCTCTCGGCCAGAACGCGGCTGGAGTAGCCCATCAGCGTCGGGAACAGCGGCAAGTTCAGCAGTTCGGGCCGGTAGGAATCAGCCAGTTTGGGATGAGGCACTCCAAACCTTGATGAGATGCGGCTGTAGGTGAGCTGCTCGGGCGTGGCCGAGGCCAGGCGCTGGATTTCCAGCGCCGCCGGACCGCCCCAGGCTTGAGAGGTGTCCGCCTTCTCCTTGATGAAATAGACCGCCAAGTGAAACAGCTCGGTGGCCGTCAGCTCGTCGAGACCCTCTCGAACTCGCCCGGCGGCAAAGTGGTGACTGACCCGATACAAGCGGGCTGGCTCGACTTTCCTGCGCAAGAAATCGAACACCGGATCGCGCAACGGCTCATCGAAGGCCGTTCGTGCCACGAGTTCTTCGCCGAGCCTGAGATGCAGGGCCACGAAATGCTGCTCGGCGGCGGAGATGCGCCACCATTTGGGGACCGTCGCATTGAGCAGAATTTGAGGAGCCAGGTCTTGCCAGATCAACGCCTGACGCTGCGAAGGGATCATGAAATTCTGTTCCAAGTTCGCCAGCGAATAGGGCAGGCCCACAAGGCTGCCGACCAGACGGCCTCCGGCGCTGTTGGGCCAGCCCGAGCCGAACACTCGCGTGGTCTTCCAACTGCTGCCACTCTGCACTCCGAGAAAATCATGACTGCGCACGAACAGCGGGTTGGCCTGGATCAGTTGAGCCCCCGGCGGCGAGTAGTGAATATAGTTCAGTCCGACGATCGTATCGCGCAAGATGGGCGCCAGCTCGCCCCTCACCTGGGCCAGCTTGCCGGAGTCCCCTTGCGCCCGGTCCACCATGCGGCGCAGGTTCAAGGAACGTTGTCGCTGCAGGTGCTTGTCGACCCAGTTCCCGTGACCAAAGGCATTGGACTCTTGCGTGGTCAGCTCCGAGCGCGGCAGGCTGACTTCGGAGACTTGGGACGCCAGGCGGTTGGCCATCCCGACGTTGAAACTCTCACCGCGCGAAACTCTTTCAAGATGATCGGCGAGATCGAAGAGCACTTTGACTGACACCAGGCGCTGTTGCCCGAACAGTGTCGTCAGTTTCTCGATCACGAGCGCATGGGTCGCGCCGTCTTCGGGTCCTGGATCACCAGCGAGCAACGACATCAGGCGCTCTTGCGGCGAGACGCCGGCGGGAGAACCGGTGGCCGTGAGCAGAGCACGCACTCCAGCCCGGCCAGCATCGAAGAGGACTAGATCGCTCCCGATATCCTGAAATTGCCTCATCAGCTCCTTCAGGATCGAGTCCGCTTTGGCGCCGGGGATCTGCCCTTCGCGAACGAGGATTTGCCACAATCCGACCAGCCCCTGGAACATGCCGATGGTGTCAGCGCGCCGGACGAAATTGCGGCCCTTGATCAGCTTTGGCATCAGGTCCAAATAGGCGACGATCGTTTCATCGGCCAGCATGGTCCCGTCGGCGAAAACCGGAAACTGGTCACCGAACTCCGTATAAGCCTCGGTCAGACGCTCAATGGTGGCGGGACGAAGTTTCTGCTCGCGGTTGCGGTCCACGTTCGTGATCGCCATGAACATCTGGAGCGGGTCATTGTTGACCGCCCGGCGGCAGAAGACGTACATCGACTCGACAATGTCGTCCGGGGTCGTCCAGGTTTGGGCCCCCTTGTTTCGCTTGCCATCCCAGATGGCATGTTCGTGCCAGGAGAAAACGTTCTTCCAAGGCTCCAGGCCTCCCGGGATGTAGGCCGAGCCGTCCGGATTCAGTTGCAGCCGAGTGGTCAGCAGCAATAGGTCGGCGTTGGAGCGGAAAATCGGCCGCGCTGGACCGGGGCTGGTGGACTTGCCGCGAACGGCCAGATAAAAGCGCTGCAGTCGCTTGGGGCTGGTGAAGTACGCCTGAAGCTTGCCGTCCACTCGCCACAACGAATCGAAAAAAGCCGCCGCCCAGCCGTCGTCGGCTTCCAGTAAATGCATGAAAAAAGCCGCTGGGTCGGAAGGAGAGACACCTGTCAAACCTTCCCAAGCCGCTTCGGCGCCCGGACCGCCGGGGACCACCGCGCGACCGTTCTTGATCTCGAACATGCCACCGAAGAAATCAAGCACATGAGCAAAGTCTCTGAGGCGGTCAATGGGTACGTCGCGCTGCAAAACAATGGCGGTCGGCTGGTGCAGATTCGACAAGGCGACGTAAAGCCGCGCCACCGCCGGGTCGCTCAAGAACACGTCGATGAAATCGCCTTTGGCGCTCTTCTTCGCTCCTCCCTTCCAGTATTCGGCGCCGAAAATCACCGGCAACATCGTCGACTTGTAGGGAAGAGCAAAGGGCTCTTCGCGCTGATAGGCCAGTTCGAGGTCCACTAGAGGGAAGGCCGAGTCCATTGACAAGAAGGCACGCGAGGGGTTCACCGTTTCCAAAACCGCCTGCGGCCCGCAATCGTTTCTCAGACGGAATCCCAGGATCTTGAGGACTTGAGCTGTTTCCTGGGATTCGCAGGCCGGCACGTTGATCGTTTCGTTCGCTCCCGCGAACTGCTTCAATTCTTTCGCCTGCGACAGATATTGCAACAGCAACTTCATGTACTCGGTCTGTTCCAGCGTGTCGGTGCCACGGCTGGTGCGGTAGCCGCTCGTGGAGACATTCCTTGCCAGCGCGGGCAGCAGTTCGTAAAGGTTCTGGTCGGTGGAGAGGGCTGCCATACGGCGGAAGGAATCGTCGAGGCCGGGCACCTCGACCCAACCGATGGGCAGACCGCTGGCCTCAGCCTCCTCGTCAAGCGCCGACTCGAGTTGGGCTGTTCCACTCCCCCCGGATTCCTTGTACGCGCCCACATATTTCTTGGCCGCGGCATTGTCGCCTTCAACGAGAGAGATCAGCAACAGGCGCCGCAACACCTTCTTTTTGCTATCGCCGGAGTCGTTACCGAGCAGTTCCAGCGTCTTGGCGTAGGCTTCGCGCCGGCTCGGGTCGCGGTAGCGGTCGAGAAATTCGGCGTAAGCGAGCTGGGTGTCAGCGTCGCCGGCGGAAGTTTCGGCGGCGCGAGCCAGCACCGCACGTGCGAGCATCGGCTGCCCGGCTCGCTCATATTCCCGCGATTGCTCAAGGACCTCGGCCGCGGGTTCGGCCCGCAACCAGAAAGCCGCGAGTATTACCAATACAGCGATTCGCCTCATGGATGACTCCCTGAACGTCGTCGTCTCGGCCGAGATGGCCGGCTTTTGCGAAGCCGTTCCGGCCCCGCACCCCTCGGCCCCACCAAAAGGGGCCATTGCGCTCCGATTTTAGTGCTTCGCGGGGGGTCCTGACAAGTGCCAAATCTATTTTTGGCGAGTTTTGGTAACAGATGTAAAAAAGTTTACAACTCTGACCTCAATAATCGGCGCGATATCTCGACGGCCGGAGTGGTCAACAAAGGTTCCGGCGGGGGTTTAACTCGCGTTTCTCACCACCTGGCGAGACGACGTGCGTGAGAGGCCCGTCAGTACGAGGCGCGCGCCGCTCTGAGGATCGGGTCGGGTGCCGGGGATTGCGCCCCGGCACCCTCCCACACCACCGGACATACGGTTTTCCGTATCCGGCGGTTGGACCCGGCGGCTTACCTGCTTGCCGCAAGATCCGATGG
>Ga0114996_10002597_pt1 | contig 23240 bp, 18 predicted proteins | sample ArcticOcean_MG_C_4_FD_87039 | JGI IMG/M metagenome (GOLD analysis project Ga0114996, IMG submission 87039) | Marine microbial communities from western Arctic Ocean - ArcticOcean_MG_CB4_134 | ecosystem: Environmental > Aquatic > Marine > Oceanic | place: Arctic Ocean: Canada Basin | collected... | reverse complement strand
TGGGCGGCGCTGCGCGCTGCATCGGCAACTTCCTGCAGCGAGCCGCCTGCCTGAGCGACGCGGGCTGCGATGATTGAACATAGGCCTAAGCCTATGGATACAGTACCCGTGTCGATGACTTCAACAGGGCTGCCCTGATACTCCTTGGCTGCGTTTATAGCCGAGTTGTAGGTCCCGCTTAGCTTGGCCGGGATGTGGATGGAGACGATGCCATCGCTGCCTGAACCCACTTCCTCATAGACCTTCAGGAAATCACCAACCGAAGGCTGAGAGGTCTTCGGGAGCGAGTCCGTCGAGATCAGGCGCTCGAAGAACTCATCGGCACCTATGTCGATACCGTCCCGATACGTCTGGTCGCCGAAGTGCACATTCAGCGGGACTACGGTGATGCCAAGCTCGGCCGCCACGCTAGGGGCTAGGTCGCTGGTGCTGTCGGTAACTACTTTGACGGGCATGGTCTACTCCACCGAGAAGATGTAGGGATAGAAGGGCTGTCCTCCATAAACGACCTCTGTTTCGAGGTCAAAGGCCCCTTGGATGGCGGCCTCCGCGGCCTCCGCTTCTGCTTCGCTGATGTCCGAGCCACGGTACAAGGTCACCAGTTCAGCTCCATCGAGGTTGGCTTGCCTCAGAACGTCCAAGAGAACATCTAGGGCGTTTTCTCCAGCAACGACTAATTCGTCATCCAACAGTCCGATGGGCTGGCCCTCACTGATTGTTATGCCGCCTATCGTGGTCGGTCTAGCCGCGTAGGTAACCTCGCCTGTCGTTATGGAGGAGAGGGCCTCAGTCATGGCTTCGATGTTCTTGTCGATGTCCTGCTCTGGGTTGAAGGACAGCACCGCGGCCAGCCCCTGGGGTATGGAACGGGAAGGAACCACGCGCACGTTCTTCGTGGCGAGTTCGGCGGCGTGGTTGGCCGCCAGTAGGATGTTTTTGTTGTTGGGCAGGACTACGACATTGTCTGAAGGGGCACGGCCAATGGCGTCGAGGATGTCCTGAACGCTGGGGTTCATTGTCTGCCCGCCTTCTACGACAACTGATACCCCCTCAGCACGCATGAGTTGGGTTAGGCCCTCGCCAAGCGTAACAGCCACGATGGCTATTGGTAGCGTCTGAGTTGGGGTCTCGATGTTTGGGGAGCCGCCGCCCTGCTGCCCCGCCCGCACCTCCTGGTGCTGTTGGTCCATGTTCTGGATGCTCACGTCCCCAACAATGCCCAGCGAGACGCCTAGGCTCAAGGCGGGACCAGGGTCTTCGGTGTGGACATGGACTTTAACCAGATCGGGTTGCCCCACCACTACCACTGAACTGGATACGTCCGCCATTAGGGAGCGGGCGGCGTCTATGTCTATGCCGTCTCCCTGGATAAGGAATTGGGTGCAGTAGCCGTAAAGCTCGTCCTCGGTTGCTACCAGGAACTCGGCGCTGATCGATGTTGCGGAGGCCGCACTGACAAGAACCGTATCAAGAGGCTCGCCCCGCAAATGGCGGAGTCCGGCCTCCAACATGAGCGCCAGCCCCTGGCCGCCGGCATCGACAACGCCCGCTTCTTTGAGCACGGGCAGAAGGGTAGGGGTGCGTAAGACGGACGCCGCCGCTTCCCTGCTTGCAGCCTCCCAGATGGTAAGAACATCGGCTCCCTCAGTGGCTGCCGCTGCCTGAGCCGCTGCTGAAGCCTCGCGAATAACGGTTAGCATGGTGCCTTCCGTGGGGTTGCCGACGGCAGAGTAGGCTGCCGTAGTGGCTTCTCCGAAAGCACCTGCAACTTCGGCGCTCCCGGCGGCGTCAAGCTGCGAGAGACTCTTTGCCAGACCTGCGAAGAACTGAGAGAGGATGACGCCGCTGTTTCCACGGGCGCCCAGGAGCGCACTGCGGGCCATCGTGGAGGCTATGTCCCCAACGGTCGCCCCTTCCTTTCCCTCGAGGTCCTGCCAGACGCCTCGCACGGTCAGCCGCATGTTGGTGCCGGTGTCGCCGTCGGGCACCGGAAAAACGTTCAGAGCGTTGAGGATTTCATAGTTCTGTTCAAGGGCGACGTGAAAGGCTCGGGCCACGCCCCAGAGGTCGGCGCCGGTGAGTTGGGAGAGGGTGGTTCTCATGGTCTCGTTGCTTGCGCCTTTCGTTGTCATTTGCTACTCTTAGTGACTGCCAACGATTGTATCCAGGCCCGTCTGCCCCAGTCAAAGGCAGAGGACTTTCTAAGAGTATTACTATGAAGTGCCAAGTCTGTCACAAGCGCCCCTACTCGGGTAACACGGTCAGCCACTCCAACCGCCACACCAAGCGTTGGTTCAAGCCCAATGTCCGAAAGGCAACGCTGGTTATAGATGGAGTCGCAGCACAATTTAAGCTCTGCACCCGCTGCCTGCGGACATACCACAAGCCCGCCAGATAGCCCCGCCTAGGCTGCCACGCAAAGGGCCCGACGCCCCTCTTAGTTGACCCCTTTCTCGAAACCCTGCCGCAGATGTGCCATAGCTTCGCTGACTGACTGGCGAGCGTTGAATATGGCCGAGCCAGCCACCAACACCCTCGCTCCCGCCTCAACGACGCTCCCTACGGTATTCGCGTTCACGCCGCCGTCTACTTCTAGCTCCGCCTCGTAGCCGCCCTCGTCCAATAGGCGCCTCGCTCGCTTGAGCTTGTCGAGGGTTGCCGGAATGAACTTCTGGGCTGGGAAGCCAGGGTTAACGGACATGACCAAAAGCAGGTCCAGATCTGGCAGGACTTCTTCGATGGCGGATAGTGGGGTCCCAGGGTTAAGCGCGACGCCTGCTCGAACGCCCAATTCTTTGATTTGCCCAATGATGCGATGCAGGTGTGGACAAGCCTCGGCGTGAACCGTGATGATATTCGCCCCAGCTTTAGCGAAATCCGGTATGAGCCGCTCTGGTTCCACGATCATCAGGTGCACGTCCAGTGGCTTCTTCGTCCAAGAGCGGGCCCATTCGACCACGATTGGTCCGATGGTCAGGTTGGGTACAAATCGCCCGTCCATCACGTCAACGTGAATGTAGTCACCGCCCGCTTGGTCGGCCTCGGCGATCTGCTCGCCTAGGCGAGCCATGTCGGCTGAAAGGATTGAGGGGGCCAGCTTCACAGTTGGCTGGGTGGTCATGGTTTCTCCCCAAGCAAGCGCTTCGCTTCCGCCAGTGCGGCAGCCACCTGTTGTGGCGCAGTGCCGCCCGGAACGTCTCGCGCCTTCATCGAGCTTTGGGGAGTGATCTCGTAGACGCCTTGGTCGAAGACTTCTGAGAAGGTCTTGTATTCGTCCAGGCTAAGACTGTCCAGGCTCGTCCCGTTATCGGTGACGTGCCTGGATAACTTGGCAACGACACCGTGCGCTTCCCGGAAGGGCAGCCCCTTAGCTACGAGGTAGTCAGCCAGGTCGGTGGCTAACAGCAGCGACTCCTCGTCTACAGTTGCGCCCATCCGGTCGGTGTTCACTTTCATCGTGGAGACCATGCCTTGAAACGCTTCAAGCGTGGCGTGGAGGGTGTCCACCGTATCGAACAACGGCTCCTTGTCCTCCTGCATGTCACGGTTATAGGTGAGGGGCAGGCCCTTGAGGATCGTGAGCATGGCGACCAAGTTGCCGTAAACGCGCCCCGTCTTGCCCCGTGCGAGCTCGGCAAGATCAGGGTTGCGCTTCTGGGGCATGATGCTGCTGCCGGTTGTGTAGGCGTCGTCCATGGTGACGTAGCCAAACTCCTGCGACGACCACAACACCAGCTCCTCAGCGAGCCTGGAGAGGTGGGCCATGCACAGCGCTGATGCCGAAAGGAACTCCACCACGAAGTCGCGGTCAGAGACCGCATCCATGCTATTGGCCGTTATCCCACCGAAGCCCAACTCCCTGGCGACGAACTCGCGGTCGATGGGGTAGGGGACTCCCGCCAGCGCGCCGGAGCCAAGCGGCAGGACGTCGGTGCGGCCGTGGCAGTCCTGGAATCGCCCAATGTCTCGCTGCAGCATCTCGAAGTAGGCCATGAAATGGTGCGCTAGAAGCACCGGCTGCGCTCGCTGGAGATGCGTGTAACCGGGCAGGAAGGCTTCGCTGTTCGCCTCAGCCACGCCGACCACTGCCTGCTGCAGTCCCCGTAGGCCAGCAATGATGTTCTCGATGGCTTCCTTGGCGTACAGGCGAAGGTCTGTCGAGACCTGGTCGTTGCGGGAGCGCGCCGTGTGGAGCTTGCCCGCCACTGGCCCAACGAGCTCGTGCAGGCGGGCCTCGATGTTCATATGGATGTCTTCAAGCTCCGGCTTCCAGGGAAAGCGGTCCTCGGCGATCTCCGTTTGGATGGACATGAGCCCACCGATTATCTTGGTCGCATCTTTATCGGGGACGATGCCCTGTTTCGCCAGCATGCGGGCGTGGGCCACCGACCCGGCAATGTCCTGCCGGTAAAGTCGGCGATCGTAATGGATGGATACGGTGTAGGTCTGTTGCGTCATGGTCAGGTTGTTAGGACTCCCGCTTCATGCAAAGAAAGCGTCGGCGCAGCGTGAGGACCTTTTCCTGCCTCTGATTGTAGCCTCTCGTCTCCACGTAGACGATGCCCCGGTTGCCCTTGCTGGTCTCGCGCTTATCCAAGACCTCCGTCTCGGCATGGACAGTATCGCTAATGAAGACGGGGGCGTCATGCGTGATGGACTCGTACTCAAGGTTGGCGACGGCCTGGCCGCTGATGTCCCGAACGGTCATCCCCACGATAAGGCTGAACACCAGCGTTCCCACCACGAGCAACTGACCGTGCTGGTGGCTCTTCATGTACTCGGCGTCCAGGTGTAGCGGGTGTTCGTTGCGGGTAATGGCGCAGAACAGGTTGTTGTCCGACTCACTGATGGTCTTGCCGGGCCAGTGCTTGATGACGTCCCCCACGTGAAAGTCCTCGTAGGGAGCGCCGTAAGTCTCTCGTTTGTTGATGATGGCCATGTAATTGTGCTTCTCCGTCCTGTGTGCCCTAAGGCCGCTTCTCCAGACACTTACCGCGGAGGCCGCGGAGTACGCGGAGATTGAAACTTATATCCTCTCTGCGGGCTCCGCGCTCTCCGCGGTGAATCTCTACCCTTGAGCCTTAAGGAGCTAGCTATATAGCGTAGCGCTTCAGCAGGTTGCGGGCGATGACTAGCTTCTGAATCTCGTTGGTGCCCTCACCGATGATCATGAGCGGGGCGTCGCGATAGTAGCGCTCCAAAGGAAACTCCTTGATGTAGCCGTAGCCGCCGTGGATGCGCATGGCGTCCATGGCTACCTGTTGGCAGATTTCGGAGGCGTAGAGCTTGGCCATGCCTGCTTCCAGGTCGCAGCGCTCGCCCCTGTCTTTCTTGGCTGCGGCGTCGTAGGTCAGCAATCGAGCTGCCGCCACCTTGGTAGCCATATCGGCGAGCATGATCTGAATGGCCTGGTGCTGGGCAATGGGCTTGCCGAAGGTCTTGCGCTGCTGGGCGTACTTCACCGCCGCTTCAAAAGCCGCAGTGGCTACTCCGACTGAGCGGGCAGCCACATTGATGCGTCCTAATTCGAGGGCGCTCATCACTGCATAGAACCCCTGACCTTCCTCACCACCGACCAGGTTTTCGGCTGGCACCCGGAAGTCTTGGAACACCAATTCTGAGGTGTCCAAGCCACGGTAACCAAGCTTGTCCAGATGTCGGCTGACCTCTAGGCCTGGCCCTTTTTCCGCGATGAATGCGCTGATGCCCTTATATGGCGGCCTAGCGTCGCGGTCAGTCTTGGCGAGGAGTAGAAATGTATTACCGTGCTCACCGTTGCTGACGAACATTTTGGTGCCGTTGATGACATATTCCTCACCTTCGCGGACGGCGGTCATCTCGATGGCCTGCACGTCGGAGCCTGCGTTGGGCTCTGTAAGGCAGAGACCTCCCCGCTTTTCTCCGCTCGCCATTAGCGGCAACCAGTGGCGCTTCTGTTCCTCGGTGCCCGTCATGGCGACGGTGTAGGCCATGATGAGGTGGCTGTTGAGGATGCCGCTGACGCTCATCCAGCCCTTGCAGATCTCCTCAATGATCATGGCGTAGGTGGTGAAGTCGAGCCCCAGTCCTCCGTGCTCCTCCGGCACAATGCAGCCGAAGAGCCCCATCTCCTTCATGGTGACGACGAGTTCGTGGGGGAAAATGTCGTCGTTGTCATAGCGATCAGCTATGGGCAGGACATCGCGCTGGACGAATTCCCGTACGGCCCTGAGGACCTGAGTTCGCAATTCCAAGTTGGCTTCGACGACCATTCGCCTGCTCCCTAGATTGCGTATCGCTTGAGCAAGTTGCGGGCGATCACCAGCTTCTGGATCTCGTTGGTGCCCTCACCGATGATCATCAGCGGGGCGTCCCGGTAATAGCGTTCCAGTGGGTATTCCTTGATGTAACCGTAGCCCCCGTGAATGCGCATGGCGTCCAATGTGACCTGCCCGCAGGCCTCAGAGGCAAACAGTTTGGCCATTCCGGCTTCGAGGTCGCATCGCTCGCCGCGGTCTTTCTTGGCGGCGGCGTCGTGGACAAGCAGGCGGGAGGCTTGGACCTTGGTGGCCATATCAGCCAGCATAAGCTGAATAGCCTGATGTTGAGCGATGGGCTTGCCAAAGGTCTTGCGCTGCTGGGCATACTTGAGCGACGCCTCCAAGGCAGCAGTCGCCACGCCCACGGCCCGGGCGGCGACGTTGATGCGTCCGCTTTCCAGTCCGTCCATGATCTGGATGAAGCCCTTGCCCTCTTCCCCGCCAATGATGCTGTCGGCAGGCACGCGGAAGTCCTGAAAGGTGATTTCACAGGTGTCCAGGCCGCGATAGCCCAATTTGTCGAGGTGGCGGCCCACTTTGAAGCCCGGCCCCTTCTCAGCTAGGAAGGCTGTGATGCCCTTGTGCCGGGGCTCGGCGTTGCGGTCGGTCTTTGCCAATATCAGGAATGTGTTCCCGTTCTCAGCGTTGGTAATGAACATCTTGGAGCCGTTAAGGACGTACTCCTCGCCGTCCTTGACGGCGGTCGTCTCCATGGCCTGTACGTCGGAACCGGCATCGGGCTCAGTAAGGGCGAGTCCCCCCCGGCGGTCTCCGGTGGCCATGCGGGGGAGCCAGTGCTGCTTCTGTTCATCCGTCCCGTACTTGGCGACGACTTCGGCCATGATGTGGTGCGTTCCAATGGGGCCGCTGATGCTCATCCAGCCCTTGGACAGTTCTTCGAAGATGATGGCGAAGGTGGTGAAGTCGAGGCCTAGGCCGCCGTACTCCTCTGGAATGGTGATGCCGAACAACCCCATGTCCTTCATCTGCTCGACGAGTTCACCGGGGTAGATATCATCGTTTTCGCAGCGAACGGCTGTTGGAATGACATCGCGCTGCACGAAATCTCTTACGGCGCTGACGATTTGAGAGCGGGCTTCTTCCCTGGCTTGCTGGTCGAGAGTCACGAACGACCTCCTAGTCGGCTATGGTCAAGATTGTAGCACTCAAGCGGTGGTTTCGTGCCTGCCTCCTGCCGTAGCCTCTTTGGGCCTAGGGGTTGACCCTGGAACGCCCCTTTGTACAATCACGCTAGCAGAAGGGAGGGAACGCAATGACCGTAACCGATGACTTGAAGCAGCAGATCGTGGACGCGGCGGCCCGGCTCGTTGGCTCAGGCATCCTGACCAAGAGCAACCACGGCAATATCAGCGTTCGGGTGCCGGGGAGCGACACCTTTCTGCTGACCTCGGTCAGCAACCTTGGTCAGATCACGTTGGACGGCATTGGCCTATTCGACCTGGACAACAATCTGCTTGGGGGCTCCGTGATGCCCGTCAGCGCTGAAATCATCCCCATGCATGGCATCGTGTACAAGACCCGGCCACAGGCGGGCAGTGTGCTCCACACGCACTCGCCCTTTGCCACGGCCTTTGCCGTAGCCAGCAAGGCCATCCCAGTCGCCTACGAGCCCTTGGTGCGGTTTGGGTTCCACTCTGGCGTACCAGTGGCCGACTACGGGCCCAGGGGATCGCAGGAGTCGGTTGAGAACATCAAGAAGGTGCTTGATGGCGTGGACCAGCTCCGAGGACTGCTCCTCGAAAACCATGGAGTGTTGACCTTCGGCCATGACCTTGGCGAAGCGGTGCAGGCCAACTTGGTCATGGAGGAGTCGGCTGAGATCATCATGTACGCAAACAACCTCGGCGGCGCCAAAGAGGTGCCGGCCCATATGCGGGTGGCAGTCCAGCAACGCATGGAGGAATTCGCCGCGAAGGGCACGCAGGTCAAGGGTTAGCCTGTAGAGCAATAGACATTGGGGGCAGAAGTATTCATGGAATCAGTCCGCATCGGAATCATCAATAAGACCATCAACATGCTGGATTTCCTCCTGGCCGAGGATGCTGGGATCTATACCAGCCACGGTTTGGACGTGGAGTTCGATCTGCTTGGCGGCCTCAGAAGCATAGAGGCCCTCCTCGCTGGAGAACTGGACATCATAGTCTCTATAGGAGCAACGGCCAGGGCCATCATGCAGCGGGACGCGCCGTTGAAGGTGGTTCAGCTCATTCACAGCAACGGTCCTCATTGGGTGATGGGCCGAGCGGGCGTGGCGAGCGTTCATGACCTCAAGGGCGGCTCCGTTCAGGCAGGCGACAAGGGCACAGAGCCTGATGTAATGGTCCGAAAGTGGTTGACTAAGAACGGACTGGAACCGGACGTCGACGTCGAGCTTACATACGAAAAGGCCCACTCGGGCTGGACGTTCCACGGCCCGGCCCCGGTGGAGGATGGTGCAATAGCCCGGACGTTGGAGCAGGAGGCGCTGGAAGACAAGGGCTTCACGACGCTGGTGGAGCTATGCACCGAATTTCCCGACACATTGATTCATGGGCTGGTGGTCAAAGAGACCACGCTGGTAGAGCGCCCGGATATGGTGAGAAATCTCATTCGTTCCCACCGAGAGGTCTCCGCCTGGATCAACGACGGCCGTGAGGAAACGGTCCAGTTCATCGAGCGGCAGTGGTCGGTCTCACGAGAGCGCGCCGAGAGGGCCGTTCGTTCACTACATGGCGTCTTTGTCGCCAGGATGAACCCCAAGGAATTCGCAACCATTATCCAGTCATCGAGCGTGGCCGTTGGCCTACCTCCGATCACGGTCGATAGGCTTGTAGCCCACATCGAATTGGACTAGTGGTTGGTTTGAGCCTGCTTAGCCAGCACCTCCAGCACCGTCTCCAGGGGCGGGTCAGGCTCTCGAGATGTCTGATCGGCCAAGGAGGTCTCGCTGACCAGCCGGAACATATCGGCGACTCCCTGGAAGATGCGAGGCGTCAGACCCACGTCTTGGAATGTGGCGGCAATCTCCTCCATCTCGCCAATCCATCGTTTGGCTCTGTGCGGCATTGAAGTAATCTCGCCCATGTAGTGCTCGGCCAATTCGCTCCGGCCCAATGAGAACTCGTAGGCCAGCTCCTCGCCTACGCCAAGGGCTTTGGCGGCCACCATCAATTCGGTCCACAGCGCCGCGGAACCCTTGGTGGATGCGGCGTAGACCATCTTCAGCGCCGACGCCTGACCTACCTCACGTCCCACCACCCGTATGTTCAGCCCCCGAGTGCCGAGTTCTTCAAAGGCCGCTGTATCCAGGCCCGAGCAGGAGAACCGCGTCCGCCGTCCCGGTCCGGGAGGAGGGCCAATAATGCCAGCATCGATGAATGTTGTTCCTGCCTCACTCATGAGCGTCCCAATGCGCTGGGCTGTGCCAGGAGAGATTGCGTTGCAGTCTACGTAGGTTGGTGTGGCCGAGGTGGTTTTCATGGATGCCGCCACCTGCTCGGCGATGCCTAGTGCCTCCACAGGCGGCGTCACACACAAGACGATCTCGGCTGTTCGAACAACATCGTTGAGGGTCGGGAGAATGCGGAACCCGGCCTCTTCCGCTTGAAGCTGGGTGAGATCGCTACGACCTTCCAAGCACGTGACGACGTCCATCCCATTTTCCCCAAGCACCTTGCCGATGGCCGAACCCATGTCGCCTGGGCTGATGATGCCTACAATGTCCACGTTTCTCTCCCTTTTGCCTAGGCGTGCTCGTGCCTGTTCTTTCGTTGTGAGGCCCCTACCCCTATGCTATACTCACTTCCTGAATTCGTTACAGTCCCCAAGTGGAATCATCGTGCCAGCCGAGATTACAGAAGTGCCTCAGGGCACCGTTACCAGTCCTCAGGGTTTCCTTGCCGGCGCTACCTACGCCGGAATCAGGACCTACAGCGAGGACAAGGTCGACTTCGGCATGCTCATGTCGGAGAAGTCCAGCATGGCCGCCGGCATGTTCACCACCAACCTGATTCGCTCTCCTTCCGTTGTTGTGACCGAAGAGCACATCGCCAACGGCACTGCGCAAGTCATTGTCATCAACAGCGGCATCGCCAACGCCTGTGTTGGGGAACAGGGTTACAAGGACGCCAAAGAGTGCACCGCGATGGCTGCGGAGCATCTGGGCATTCCCCAAGAGGACGTCCTTTTCTGCAGCACCGGCCTCATAGGTGTGGAGCTTCCCATGGGGCTCCTCAAGGGAGCTATTCCCAAGGTTAACCTCGCCCCGGATGGCGGCCACCCTCTGGCCAGGGCCATCCTTACGACGGACCTTCGGCCCAAGGAGTATGCGGTTTCCTTCCCCCACGATGGCCGGACAGTCACCATCGGGGGGATTACTAAAGGGTCGGGCATGATTCACCCGAACATGGCGACAACCCTTACCTTTCTCACCACTGATGCAGCAGTTGAGCCAGCCTTCTTCAAAGAAGTCTTGCGGGAAACCGTTGACTCAACACTGAACATGGTCTCCGTAGATGGGGACATGAGTACCAATGACTCGGTCATTATCCTGGCCAATGGCGCCGCCGGTGGCGAGGTCATCAGTTGGGACAGTGATGGCGCCGAGACCTACCAACGGGCGTTGATGCAGGTTTGCGCCCACCTATCCCGGGAGATTGCCCGGGACGGAGAAGGGGCCACCAAGGTGATCACTGTCATTGTTGAGGGCGCCCGCACTCTGGTGGATGCCCGCAAGGCGGCGAAGGCGGTGGCTACTTCCAGTTTGGTGAAGACCGCTGTTACCGGTAACGACCCGAACTGGGGCCGCATTCTGGCCAGTGTGGGTGCTTCCGGGGCAGAAGTGGTAGAAGAAAAGATCGCCCTTTATATCAACGATGTGTGCATTATGGAGGACGGGCGTCCTGTCCCCTTCTTCAAGGATGCCGTGGTGGCCATCATGAGGGAGCAGGATGTCTCCTTTCGAATATCTCTAGGCCTAGGGGATGCGTCCGCGCAGGCTTGGGGTTGCGACCTCACGAATGAATACGTGACCATCAATTCGGCCTACACAACGTAGCCTTAAGCAAGGCCTTGGGTCGGCCCGGCCCGCTGCAGCCCGTCCACAAGCCAATTTCTGAAATTTCGTTATTCTGAAGCCGCTGTCGAGTACACGTGCAAAGCGTCGTTGTTAAGATAGGCGGAAGTACCCTGGGGAGCCACGATACGTCCCTGGAGGACTTGATTGAGTTGACGCGCCGAGGACTGTCGCCGGTGGTCGTGCATGGTGGCGGCAGCGTGATCAGCACTTGGCTGGAGCGGCAAGGCTCCCTCCCCCGGTTTGTGCGGGGCTTGCGGGTTACGGACGCTGCAGGGCTAGAAGTGGTCACGGCAGTGCTGTGCGGGCTTGTGAACACCAGCTTGGTGGCGGGGATTGTAAGGAAGGGCGGTAGAGCGGTTGGCTTGAATGGAGCGGATGACGGTCTGTTCCAAGCCGAAATTGTGGAACCTGACTTAGGCCGGGTGGGGAGCATAGTTAGTGTGAACACGGCTCCAGTTCTGGCTCTGATGGAGCGTGGCTACATACCAGTAGTGGCGCCGGTCAGCCTCCACGGCTCTTCCGATCCCGACAGCGAACTGCCGGTCCTGAACGTGAATGCGGACACAGCTGCAGGAGAATTGGCGAAGGCCTTGGGCGCACAGCGCTTGATATTCTTGACCGATGTAGAAGGGGTACTGGACTCTTCAAGAAGGCTGATTTCCAGACTCAGCCCAACCCAGGCGCGACGTCTCATCACCTCCGGCGTGGCAGTCGGAGGGATGATTCCAAAACTTGAGGCCTGCCTTCGTGCTTTGGATCCCGTAACAACGGCCCAGATTATCGATGGACGGCGCTCAGGAGCACTACTCGAGGCGATGGAAGACCAAAAAATCGGCACACGTATCGAATAGTGGAGCAAAATGCGTTTCGACTTACGCGGTAACCTCGGCGGCGGCGGGGGCGGCAATACGCCAATCGACCTAGAAAACCTGACTATCCCTGCCAATGCTGGGCGCTGGCTAAAGATCGCCGGGGCGGTAGTCCTGGGTATCTTGTTGCTCATTGCCATTTCCGTGGGCAGAGGCGTCTACATCGACTGGCAATGGTTCCGCAGCATGGACCTCTCTTCGGTCTACATGACCATTATCAAGACGCGGGCTTTGCTGTTCTTTGCAGGGGCCGGAGTCTTTGCCCTTATTGCATCGCCCAGCGTTATCCTCGCCTTCCGTTTTTCCCGCGGAGACCTCCATCCAAGTATTCCCTTGGCTGTTGCCAAGTGGATGCGGAAGTCGCTGGCCTGGGTCGCGGTATTCATCGTTCTGATCCTGGCCGCCATCTTTGGCGCAATTGTCAGCGGTCAGTGGGAAACCTTTCTACGGTACTTCAATTCCCAGACCTTCGGAGCAGTTGATCCTTTGTATGGCAAGGACGTAGGGTTCTACGTCTTTACGCTGCCAATGATCACGACCATCCAGGGCTGGTTGATGGGTGCTTTCGTCGTCACCTTGATGGCGACAGGGGGGCTCTACTTCCTCCTCTTTGCCCTGCGGGGTCTCTCCTTCCCTACGACCTTCCAGGTGAAGGCGCACCTGTCCTTCATCGCAGCGATCTTGTTCGTCGTCATCGCCTGGAGCTACTGGGTTGACCTCTACGAGCTGCTGTACTCGCCAGGCGGGGCAGCCTTTGGGGCAGGCTACACGGACGTCCACGCTCGGGTTCCTGCTTTGCGGGTGCTTATGGCTGTTACTGCGGCGGGCTCCCTTTTGCTTATCGGCAATATTTTCATCTCGGGCTTCAGGTTGGCCATTGCCTCAGTTGCGTTGTGGATCGGAGCGGTGATCATCGTTGGCACCCTCTACCCGGCCGCGATACAGCGGTTTTCGGCTGAGCCTAATGAACTGACCCTGGAACGGCCGTACATCGAAAGAAACATCACCGCCACTAGAGAGGCCTACGGGCTTACCGATATCAAGGTACAAGCCTTCGCTGCGAACGAAGAGATCACGGCCCAAACGATTGAGGATAATCCGGGAATTATTGACAACATTCGGGTCTGGGGCCCCAGCCCTCTCCGCTCTCTCTACAATCAGAAGCAGTTCATCCGCCCTTACTACGACTTCCTTGACGTCGACGTGGACCGCTACCAGGTCAACGGGGAATACCGGCAGGTCATGCTGGGCGCTCGTGAGCTTTCGCCGGATAAACTGCCGGCCGAGGCTCAAGGGTGGGTCAACCAACGCCTTCAGTGGACCCATGGCTATGGCGCTGCTATGAGCCCGGTCAATGAGTCAACACCGGAGGGTTTGCCTACCTACTTCCTGCAGGACGTTCCCCCTCAGGGCTCGTTCGAACTCGAGCGGCCTGAGATCTACTACGGGGAGCAGAGTCGTAATTTCGTTGTCGTGAACTCCAGCGAGAACGAGGTCGACTACCCCACCGACGAAGGGCCCGTCTATACCAACTATCAAGGCAAGGGCGGTGTGCCCATAGACTCCTTCCTCGACCGGCTAGCCTTCGCATGGCACTTTAGGGATCTGAACCTGCTCATAAGCAGCCAGGTGTCAAGCGAAAGCCGCATCCAGTTCCGCCGGACCATCCAGGAGCGAGTCCTTACGCTGGCCCCCTTTCTGTCATTGGACAGAGACCCATACCTAGTCATTGCTGACAGCCAGTTGTTCTGGATGCAAGACGCCTACACAACAACCGACAAGTACCCATACTCCCAGCCCTTTGAGGAGGGTGATTTCAACTACATTCGTAACAGTGTCAAGGTAGTGGTGAGCGCCTACGATGGCACGGTTGATTTCTACGTCGCTGACCCGAGCGATCCAATCATTGCGACCTATCAAAGTATCTTTCCCGACCTGCTGACTCCCTTCGAAGACATGCCTGCGGCGCTAACGGAGCATGTTAGGTATCCGCTGGACCTGTTCACCATTCAGTCACAGACCTACCTTACGTTCCACATGACCGATTCCGGCGTGTTCTACAACCGGGAAGACCAATGGAGCATCCCCCAAGAGACCGTTGCAGGCTCCCGGCAACCCGTGGAGCCGTATTACGTCATCTCACAGTTGCTCGACACTGCAGAGGACGAGTTCGAGGATGAATTCTTGCTGATTCAACCCTTCACTCCGGTCAACCGGCCCAACATGGTGGCCTGGCTCGCTGCACGTAATGATGCGCCCAACTATGGTGAGCTCATCCTGTACAACTTCCCCAGGGAGCGGCAAATCGACGGCCCGGCTCAGGTGGAGGCACGTATCGACAACGACGCCACTATCTCAGAGCAGTTCACGCTCTGGGGTCAGGTGGGTTCCACAGTGATCCGTGGCAACCTGCTGGTGATTCCCATTGAGGATTCGATCCTCTACGTTGAACCCATCTACCTTCAGGCAGAAAACCTTGCTTTCCCGGAGTTGCGCCGCATCATCGTGGCTGACGCTACACGCGTGACTATGCAGCCGACGCTAAGGGGCGCTCTCGAGGTTCTCTTTGGAGGGGTGACGCCTCCGGTGGTGGATCCCCCCGATGGAGGTACGCCTCCGGACGGTACGCCTAGCGGATTGAGCGAGGAGTTGCAGAAGCTGGCCGATTCGATTGCCGGAATGAAGGGGACAATCGCAGAGGTTGAGGCCGCTTTGGCAAGGCTTCAACAATTGGCACAGGAAGCTCAGCAGTGAGCCAGGTAACTGATCAAGAGAGCCTTTACTATCTCCAAGTCGTTCGCAGACAACCAGTCGTCATCGTCAAGGGCGAGGGAACGAAGGTCTGGGATGAGGACGGCAAGGAATATCTGGACTTCACAGCCGGATGGGCCGTGAACAACTTGGGCCATTGCCACCCAGTGGTGGCGGATGCGGTGGCTGAACAGGCCCGAACGTTGATGCAGACTTCCAACCAGTTCTACACGGTGCCGCAGGTCAAGCTGGCAAAGCTGTTGGTTGAGAACAGTTGCATGGACCGTGTCTTCGTGTGCAACAGCGGCGCAGAGGCTATCGAGGGGTGTATTAAGACTGCCCGCAAATACGGCAGACTCAACAGAGACGGCGCCTACGAGATCATCACGGCGCTCGACTCTTTTCACGGCAGGACGTTGGCTGGAGTCTCTGCCACAGGCCAGCCCCACTATCAAGAAGCCTGGCAGCCTCTGCTTCCTGGCTTCGTCCATGTGCCTTACAACGACATCGAAGCCATTCGGAAAGCGACCACAGACAATACCTGCGCCGTAATGCTGGAGCCCGTGCAGGGTGAGGGCGGCGTCAATGTCCCCGACGAAGACTATCTGAAAGAGGTTCGCGCCTGGTGCGATGCCAACAACCTGCTCCTCATCTTCGATGAGATTCAGGTGGGCGTGGGTCGCCTGGGAACGCTGTGGGGCTATGAGACCTTTGGGGTAGAGCCGGACGTGATGGCCCTGGCTAAGGGCCTCGGTGGAGGTGTGCCTATTGGCGCATTCTTGATGAAAGAGCATGCAGCCGTTCTCTCTCCTGGGGATCATGGCTCGACCTTCGGCGGGAACGCCCTGACCTGCGCCGCTGCTGCTGCCGTCATGGACTACATCGTGGAGAACGACGTGGTCAAGCACGCCGCCGAGATGGGCGTGCTGCTCAAGCAGGGGCTAGAGAAACTCAGGGACAAGCTTGAGTTCGTCGCTGGTGTGCGAGGCAAGGGCCTGCTCCTGGGTTTGGAATTCGTTGATGACATGGCCGCGGCCGCTGTTGCTGCTTGCAATGAAGAGGGTCTGCTTCTCAACCCCGTTCGCCCCAACATCCTCCGGTTCATGCCTCCGCTGACCATCACGCCAGATGAAATTGAGCAAGGGCTACAGCGTCTTGAAAACGGTCTGGTGAAGGCGAGGGCGCCCCAGTAGGGGGACTGCCCTCGGCGGGTTCTCCAAGGCCAAGCCACTAGCGAATTGTCGGGTTCCACCCCTCCCCCTGTTCCAGCTACCCAAAGACGGAGCGCGTACGCTCCGCTTATAATGGCTATGAGCCCGTGCCCATCTAGGGGAACTACGGTGGATGCTGCGGCTTTTATCTGACAGAGTTGCGCTCGAATCCTCCGTCGACGGCCCGCTTACCATGACATAGCCTTCTCGCCATCACTCTAGGATGGCAGACTGACGCCCGATCATGAGAACTTCAGGGAGGGAGCTAACCAGTGGCGAAGAATAAGGTTGTACTCGCCTATAGCGGCGGACTCGACACCTCTGTAGCCGTCCGTTGGATCGCAGAGAAATATGACGCAGAGGTCGTGACGCTGACCATTGACTTGGGAGGCGGCAGCATCCGCTCAGACGTCGAAGAAAGGGCTTTGCGTGCCGGTGCTTCCAAGGTGGTGATCGTGGATGGTAGGGAAGCCTTTGTGCGGGACTTCGTATTTCCCGCCCTGAAGGCAGGCGCTATCTATGAAGGCGTCTATCCCTTGGCCACGGCACTAGGCCGGCCGCTGATTGCTCAATATCTGGTTCAGGTGGCAGAAGAAGAGGGCGCCGGCATTGTGGCTCACGGTTGCACAGGCAAGGGCAACGACCAAGTTCGGTTTGATGTGAGCGTGGCGGCCCTGAATCCATCGCTGAAGGTTATCGCCCCGGCACGGGAGTGGGGCATGACCCGCGAGCAGGAAATCGAATATGCAGCTCAGCACGGCATTCCCCTGGAAATCAAAGAAGGCCCGTCCTATTCTGTGGACGTGAACCTTTGGGGCCGCAGCGTGGAGGCTGGCAACCTGGAAGACCCAACGGTGCAGCCGCCTGAAGAGGCCTACACCTGGACTCGATCCATTGAAGCTTCTCCTGATGCGCCAACTGACATAGAGATCACTTTTGAAGCAGGCGTTCCCGTCGCCATTGATGGCGAGGTGATGGAGCCCATCTCACTCATTGAACACTTGGGCCAATTGGCCGGGGAGAATGGCGTGGGCCGCATCGACCACGTGGAAAACCGGCTGGTGGGCATAAAGTCCAGAGAGGTTTACGAGGCTCCGGCCGGTACGGTCCTCCACAAAGCACGGCAGGCCCTCGAGACCTTGACGTTGTCCAAGGAGCAGGTCCGCCTGAAGTCACACCTGGCAATTGATTACGCGGATTTGGTGTACAACGGCCTGTGGTTCACGGCCCATCGTCAAGATCTCGAGGCCTATGTTGAGAGCACTCAGCGGTATGTGTCCGGGACGGTGAAAGTGCGTCTTCACAAGGGCTCGTGCACGGTGATCGGGCGGGAGTCTCCTCTCTCGTTGTACCGGCACGACCTGGCGACCTACGAAGAGGGAGACACGTTTGATCATGCGGCCTCAGTAGGGTTCATTTCCATCTACGGCCTGCCGGTCAGAACGCAGTCTCGTATTCAGCTCCACCGTAAATAAGCCTCGGTCTCTCCAGAGGAACCATGCCACTGCTTCCCAATCCCTCCGAGCGTTGGAACATACGTGCCGGAAGGACACCAGGGCTGCTCTTGGATGTCCGCATGGCCCCGCACCAGTTCCTGGCGGTCATAGGCGCTGCGGAGGTGGGACTCTTCGACGCACTGCGCGACGGGCCAGCGGACGCGGCTTCCCTGGCCAAGGCCACCGACTCCTCTCCCGTGGGTATCGAGGTGTTGGCAAAGGTTCTGGTTGCTCTGGGCTATTTGGACGAAGAGGATGGCCGGTACGCTCTCACTGAGGTCTCAGCGAAGACCCTCCCAATCGACGAATTGCCTGCTATGGCGGCTTTTCTCAAGGAAGGGGTGCGCCAATCGCTGGACATCGCACGGGTTGTAAAAGAGAACCCACCGGGTGGTGTTCTCGGCTGGGGCGCAATCCGCTCCGGCGAGATGGCGCTGGGCTACCACGCCCTCATGCGATGGCTTGCCTCCTCCGTGGTAGATGAAGTGGCGCGTCGCGCCACCTTTCCCCGCGCCGCTCGACGACTGCTGGATGTGGGTGGGGCGCATGGTTTGTACACGATGGCCCTATGCCGCAAGTACCCTCTGCTGCAGGGGGCCGTTTTTGATTTGCCTGCGGGCCTGGCCTCGGCAAAGCAGACGCTTCCCCTGAACTCCGACGTTTCGGACAGGATCGAGTTAGTGCAGGGGGACTTCAATCAGGATGAGCTTCCTGAGGGCCAGGACGTAGTCTTCTTGGCGAACATCGTCCATGGCCAAACGGCCGAGAACAACGCCGATCTGTTTCAAAAGATCGGTCGTGCGACGACGCGTCGGGGCATGGTCCTCATTCTGGAGCAGGTGCCGGACGTGCCGCAGACCCAGCTTGGTAAAGGGATCGCCGCCATCTTCGGTTTGATGCTGTATCTGTTTTCCAGCGGCCAAGCCTACCCCTACGAACGTCTGACCGGGTGGCTTGAAGACGCAGGCTTTGGCGACATCAAGCGCCAGGAGCTTCGTGTGGCGCCGGGGTTTTCCCTGGTGTCGGCGAGGAAGAGGCCTCGATAGCCCTCCGATGACTACCGCCCAAAGCACCGCGCTGGGCAAGATGGGCATCGGATGTAATGGAGGGCAGCTATGAAAGTTGAACTGCTATGGTTTCAGGATTGCCCGAATCATGACATTGCCGAACGTATGCTGGCGGACGTGCTCAATGAATTCGGCGTCACCGACCCCATTGAGCGGATCGAGGTCCCGGACGTAGAGACGGGGAATCGCGTCGTGTTCCCTGGGTCGCCGACCATCCGAATAGATGGCTTGGACGTTGAGCCCGGCTGGGAACCCTGCGAGGACTGTACCCCTCGCTGCCGCCTCTATTTGACCTCTGAAGGACTGCGCGGCGTCCCTGAGAGGGAATGGGTAAGGCAGGCGGTACTGGAGGCGGCGGCCAGCTAGCGGGTGCTTCAATCTCTTCCCCCTTGAGGGGGAAGGTTAGGATGGGGGCGTGAGGCTGGCCTCCTGAAGGTGGGTTTCGCCCCCTCCTTTTTCCTCCCCCGAGTACAAGGGAGGAAATTGCGGACTCTGCTCTGCTCCGCAACTGGCAACAGCGTGAGGTGCCACGTTAGCCCTGGATAGGTAACCCCCAGCGCGCGAGTATCTTCACGGCAATCGTTACATCGCCTTGAACCGCCGCAGCCTGAGCGAGTTTGTCACCACTGTCACGGAGCTGACGGCCATGGCCGCTGCTGCCATGATTGGGTTCAGGAAGCCAAACTCTCCGAGAATTGGCTCCAGGAGCCCTGGCATGCCCCAGTTGAGGGCCACCGGGTATAACACGCCGGCAGCGATGGGGATAAGGGCGGTGTTGTAGAAGAACGCCCAGAACAGGTTCTGCTTGATTGTGCGGATAGTCTGGCGGGACAGGGCGATGGCCCCTACGAGTCCCCTGAGGTCGCCACGCATGAGGGTAATGTCCGAGGCCTCTATGGCAACATCAGTGCCCGTTCCCATTGCGATGCCCACATCAGCCTGTGCAAGGGCCGGGGCGTCGTTGATGCCGTCGCCCACCATGGCGACCACGTGACCTTCTTCTTGGAGCCGCTTGACCTGAGCAGCCTTGTCCTGAGGCAAGACCTGTGCCAGTACCCGGCTGATGCCAACCTGGCTGGCAATGGCGTTGGCCGTGGCCGATAGGTCGCCGGTGAGCATTACCACTTCCAACCCCAAGCTGTGAAGCCGGGCCACCGCTTCCTGTGACTCAGGCTTCAGCGTGTCGGCGACCGCGATGACGCCCTCAACCTGCTCGTCCAGTGCCACGAACATGGGCGTTTTGCCTTCCTGGGCCAGCCGTTCTGCATCCGAGGCTAGGCCATTGACGCCCAGCCCTCGCTCAACCATCAGCGCCTCGTTGCCCAGCAGCAGCCGGTGGCCGCCAACCGACGCTTCGATACCGAAACCGGGGACGGCTTTGAAATCGGAGGCTGGCTCCAGAGCGAGGCCCCTGTCTTCCGCTGCTCTGACGATGGCTTCGCCCAGAGGGTGCTCTGAGCCTCGCTCGGCAGAAGCCGCCAGAGCCAAGACTGTATCGCCCCGTTCGCCTGGGGCCACCACGTCAGTAACAACAGGCCTGCCAGTTGTGAGCGTGCCGGTCTTGTCCAGCACGACGGTGGTGACTTTGTGGGCCGTCTCTAGGGCCTCGGCGCTACGTATGAGGATGCCGTGCTCCGCGCCCTTGCCGGTGCCCACCATGATTGCCGTAGGGGTTGCCAGACCTAGAGCGCACGGGCAAGCGATGATGAGCACGGCCACCATATTGAGCAGGGCGAAGGTCAGGACAGGGCTCGGTCCAATGATCATCCACAGGGTAAAAGTGGCCAGCGCAAGGACGATGACGGTCGGCACGAAGTAGCCTGCCACCACGTCGGCAAGGCGCTGGATGGGTGCTTTGGAGCCTTGGGCCTCTTGCACGAGGCGGATAATCTGGGCGAGGGCCGTGTCCTTCCCCACCTTGGTGGCCCGGAGTTGGAAGCTGCCAAGCTTGTTGACCGTGGCCCCGAAGACGGGCGAACCCACCTGCTTTTCGGAGGGAATGCTTTCGCCGGTCAGCATGGATTCGTCCACGCTGGAAGAGCCTTCGACAACTGCCCCGTCGACCGGGATTCTCTCGCCAGCGCGGACCATGACGATGTCGCCCACCTGCAGGTCGTCCACGGCAACTTCGATCAGTTCACCGTTGCTTATCAGCAGCGCCGTCTGAGGCTGGAGGCCCATCAGCTTGCGAATGGCCTCAGAGGTCTGGCCCTTGGCGCGGGCTTCTAGGAACCGCCCCAGCAGAATAAGGGTGATAATCATGGCGGCAGTGTCGAAGTAGACCTTGGTCACCAGACCTGACGACTCGAAGAAGCCAGTGAACAGGGTGGCGGCGACGCTGTACCCATAGGCAGTGCTCGTGCCCACAGCGATGAGCGTGTTCATGTTGGCGGAAAGGTGTCGACCAGCGGCCCAGGCAGTCTTGTAGAACTGCCAGCCAGCCCAGAATTGTACCGGTGTGGCCAGGGCCCAGAGGAAGTACCAGTTTTGCCAGAAGGAAGGTACCCAGGGGAACAGGTTTTCCATGCTCCCCAGAAAGACCAGAACGGCGAGGGCGGCAGCAACCGTGAGCTTGCGCCGGAGGGTCTTGATCTCATGGCTGCGGGCTAGGCGTTCCTCATCGGACGCGCCTGCGTCTTCACCGGCCACGCCCTCAACTGAGTAACCGACGCCGGAGACAGCGTCCTTCAGATCCTGTAGCGTCACCGCTGTGGGTAGGTACTCCACATGCGCCTGTTCGGTGGCCAGGTTGACGTTGGCCACTCCGACGCCTGGAACTCCTCGCAATGCGCCCTCAACGGTGCCCACGCAGGCAGCACAGGTCATTCCCCCGATGTTGAGGTCTATCTTGGACTCGGCGATCTTGTATCCCGTCCGGCCTATTGCCTGAGCCATCTCAGTCACGGAGGTCTTGGCTTCGTCGTAGTCGACTGTGGCCTGCTCCGTGGCAAGGTTGACGGTGGCCTCCACAACCCCCGGCAAGCCTTTGAGGGTCTCCTCCACCGTGTGGACACAGGCGGCACAGGTCATCCCCTCGACGGGCAGGGTAACGTGCTTCTGCTCTGTGGTGGTCATGGTGGTCCTACTTCTGATTCAAAGAGTACAGTTCCAGCAACTCGCCCAGCACTTGGTCTTCCCGCCCTTCGCGGACGCCTTCTATGACACAGGAGTGAAGGTGGCCGTTGAGCATGATCTGCTCCAACTTTTCGATGGCCCGGCGCAGGGCGAAAGTCTGCTTCAACACATCGACGCAATACTTGTCATCGTCAACCATGCGGCGGATCCCCTGAAGGTGTCCTTCAATGTAATTGAGCCGCTTCAGGCAGTCCTGTTTGGTGTCTTGAAGCATTGTTCCTCCTGACCCTTACCCCCTGGGTAGGGGTATCCTTCAATTATACCATTGCCTCGCAAATAGAGGGAGCGGGGGTGGGTTGTCTTGCTGAGGAGTCGGTTGAACCCGCTTGCCTTCAACCTCGCTCCGCCGACGAAGCATCTCGCGCTGGCATTTTCATCCGTTGTGGTGCAAGGGATTCCGCTGGCATAGGTGATTCCGGCGGTAGTCAGTCGTTCAGTCCATGTTTATGGCTAGCCGTCTGAGTTCCCTTTGGTCTCTGCTCTACGGCGTTGCTATACTGTTGAGGCTCCATTCTGCAATCTTCGGCTGAATGTCCATGGCTACCAAAGACACCTCTACCCGAGCAACTACTCCTTCCGACGGCTCGGCCGCCCTGCGCTACGGGCGCGTCGTCGTCAAAGCCGGAACGAACGTGCTCACAGGGGGCACCGATCGTCTGGACAAGGCGATGATGGGCACCCTGGCGGACCAGGTCGCAGGAATGCGGAAGGACGGCATTGAAATTCTGCTCGTTACGTCCGGCGCCGTGGCTGCGGGGAGGGAAGTTTTGGGCCTTCGGCCCGATCAGCGAGGCATCCCTCTGCGGCAAACACAGGCAGCTGTAGGACAAAGCCGTTTGATGCACGCCTACGAGAGTTTGTTCGCTCAGCATGGTTTGGTCACAGCCCAGGTGCTTGTGACCCGGAGCGACCTGACTGACAGGCTTGGCTATTTGAATGCTCGCAACACTATCAACGCCCTCTTGGAACTGGGCGTTGTGCCCATCGTCAACGAGAACGATGTTATCGGCGTGGAAGAGTTGGCGGGGGAGACCATTGGCGACAATGACCATCTTTCTTCGTTGGTAGCGAGTCTGGTCGACGCTGACCTCTTGGTACTGTTAAGCGACATTGCCGGCTTATTCACCGCCGACCCACATCGCTTCCCCGACGCCCAGCTTATTTCGCGCGTTGATCGCATAGACGCTGGTATCGAGGCATTGGCCGGGCGACCTGAGGACAGCCGAGGCCGGGGCGGCATGGCCACCAAGATTGAGGCCGCTCGCCTTGCCACAGCCGCTGGCGTTGCCGTCGTCATCGCTGATGGGGCTGAGCCTGATGTCTTGAAGAAGCTTG
>Ga0114996_10002595_pt1 | contig 23243 bp, 16 predicted proteins | sample ArcticOcean_MG_C_4_FD_87039 | JGI IMG/M metagenome (GOLD analysis project Ga0114996, IMG submission 87039) | Marine microbial communities from western Arctic Ocean - ArcticOcean_MG_CB4_134 | ecosystem: Environmental > Aquatic > Marine > Oceanic | place: Arctic Ocean: Canada Basin | collected... | reverse complement strand
CCCTTGCCCAGCGAGGCGAGGTGGTCGTTGTTGTCGCCGAACGAAAGAATCATATAGCCGTCTAACACACCAAGGCTCACCGTAAAGGTCATCTTCTTGACCTTGGCCACCAAGGCGTCGAACTCCCCCTCCTTTTCTTCGAGGTCCGCGAGCGGGATCTCGTCCCAGGGGATCATCGTGCCATCGATCGACAGGGTGAGAAACTCCGCATCGCCAACTTTCGCTCGCTTGAATTTCTTGGCAACCTCGGGCGGCGCGTTGATCATCACGACCTTCAACAGCACCTCGAGACGCGCCAATTGTGTTTCGGCTCGTTTCTCGTCAGTGATTTTGAAGCCGATGACGGTGTCCGGTATCTGTAACTGGTCGAGATTGTCTTGCAGCATGATCAGCATCGTGCGGGCCATCGCCGTCCTGTCGGCGCTATCGTCGCCGGCCGCCAATCGCTGATAGGTCACTCGATTCATCTCGCTGGAAAATTTTGCCATCAATTCAAGCGAGCGGACATAGCCCGCATCGCCGTAGATGAACATCTCACTCGAACCCATGTCGAGCAGCATCTCGATCAGTTGCTTGTTCTCGGGCAGCGACATCATAACCCGGGCCATGAACAGCGCTTGGTTGCTCTGATCGGTCTTGGCCGCTTCCCATTGGTCCAACGCCATTTTCACACTTGGCATCGCCTTGAGCGCAGCGACCGCTTTGCTGGCGAGCAGGGCGTCGATCTTATCCTTGTTGCGCAGACAAGAGCAGTAGAACGAAGCGTCAGCCGGCACGAACCTGAGCGACGTGTTCTTGCGAACATCCTCTTGGGCGAATGTCGGGCGAGGGGCCAGCAACATCACACAGGCGATCGCCGCAACGGCCAGCCCCGTGACGCGAGATCGAGTGACGGAATGAATGCGAAACATGACGTTCCTTTCGAAGAGAAGGATAGCAACCGAAATCTGCCGGAATCCCGGCATTGTAGGCTATTTGCAACTCGTCACAACGCCCCCCAAGGGCGCGCGATGATCGACGCAGGGAGTTCTACCTGCGTGGTGCCGGGTTGGTTTCTAGTGAGGACAAATCCTATTGCTTTGATCTGTTGCGACCGATACATTGGTAGTAGACACTTGTTTAGTAGTGCTGACGCGAGAGGTCGGCAGCGATGACGGCGGTCTAATGACGAATGAGTCATGTCGAATGACTACAGGGCGGTTTTGCCGACCCGTGTTGATCGCTTAGCGTGAATTCGACATTCGTCATTCGGCATTTGTGCATTGTTCCTAACGGAGTGGGCTCATGGATGTTGCCGCTTTTTTGAATCGCGTTCGTAGTTGTTCGTTCTACGATGGGCAGATCGAGCACGTCGAGGTGCTGCCGGAGCGGACCGGACGATTCGCCTCGCCCGAGCAGCCGTTGCCGACAGAATTGGACGAAATGCTTGCCGCGCGGGGTGTAGAGCAGCTTTATGCGCATCAAGTGAAGGCGCTGGAATTGGCCCGAGCCGGTCGCGACGTGGTGGTGGTGACCGGCACGGCGAGCGGCAAGACGCTTTGCTATAACCTGCCGATTCTGGAAACCTGCCTGACCGATCCCGAGGCCCGGGCGCTCTATCTATTTCCGACCAAGGCGTTGGCCCAAGATCAACTCAAGGGGCTTCACGAGTTGCTTGCTGGTCACGAGCAACTCGTCGAGCGGATTGTACCTGGCGTTTTCGACGGCGACACGCCGCCCGCCCAACGCCGAAGGATCAAGGCCGAGGCGAATCTCGTGCTGTCGAATCCCGACATGTTGCACGCATCGATTCTGCCTTATCACGCCAAGTGGGGCCGGTTTTTCAGCGAACTTCGCTACATCGTGATTGACGAGGTCCACACGTATCGTGGCATCCTGGGCGCCAATGTTGGCTGTGTGTTGCGACGGCTCGAAAGGATATGCGAGCATTACGGGGCTCGGCCGATCGTCTTGGCGGCCAGCGCGACGATCGCCAATCCGGGCGATCTGACCAGCGCGCTGATCGGGCGAGACGTCGAAGTGGTCGACGAGGACGGTTCGCCACGGGGACGAAAACATTTTGTGATGTGGAATCCCACGCCGCTGGGCAAAGACAGTTTGGCCCGCCGCAGTGCCAACGACGACGCCGTGGACCTCATGGCCGAGGCGATCAGCGACGGGGCCCAGTCGCTCGCCTTTACCCGAACGCGACAGGCCGCCGAGTTGATCCATCGCTATGTGAAGGACGCGCTGGTGGCGAGTCACTCGCCGCATGCCGACAGAGTTAGGGCCTATCGCGGCGGCTATTTGCCGATCGAGCGGCGGCAGATCGAGCAGGATTTGTTTTCCGGCAAGCTGCGGGCCGTGGCGACGACGAACGCCCTGGAGTTGGGCGTCGATATCGGTTCGTTGGACGTGGCGTTGCTCGTGAATTATCCAGGCACGATCGCCAGCGCCTGGCAACAGGCCGGCCGCAGTGGCCGGCGTCACGACGAGAGTCTGGCGGTGCTGCTGGCCGGAAACGATCCGGTCGATCAGTATCTGCTGCGGCACCCCGACTATTTCTTTGCTCAGTCGCCGGAACATGCGGTCGTCGATCCGGAGAATCCGTATGTGCTGGCCCGACATCTGAAGAGCGCGGCGTTTGAGCTGCCGCTGAGCGAAGAGGGGGCGTTACGCTTTGGGCGAATCGCGGCGGAGATCGTGCAGTTGTTGACCGACGTGGAGGATCTGGCCGAAGTGGGCGGGAACTTTTACTTCACCGGGTCGCGCAACCCGGCGATCGGGGTCAGTCTGCGGCACATGAGCGACAACACGTTCAGTATCGTGCTCCGTTCGCCTGAACTTGTGGCAGGCGATCCGCCGCCCGCCGGTCGTGCGCCGAGTCATCGCACCGGCACACAGCACGAGGTGATTGCCAATGTCGACGCGATCAGTGCGCCCGAGTTGGTCTATCCCGAGGCGGTCTATCTGCATAACGGAGCGACCTATTTCGTTCGCGAGTTGGATCTCGAGGGGAAGGTCGCTTACGTCGAGCGGCACGAGATGGATTATTACACCCAAGCGGTCCTAGAAAGCAGCGTGCGAATCACTCAGGAAAAGACCAGCTCGCAAGCTGCGGCCCCTCAGGCGGCGCTTGCTTATGGTGAGGTGGATGTGACGTGGCAGACGGTCGCCTTTAAGAAGATTAAATTCGAGACCCGGGAGAACGTCGGTTTCGGCCCGGTCGATATTCCCGAACAGACACTCTCGACCACCGCGATGTGGTTTACGCCCGAGGCCGAAGTGCGGACCCAGATGAAAGCGGAGAAGCTGCGTCCGAGCGAGGGGCTCGTCGGCCTACGTAATCTGGCGGTTGTGGCGCTGCCGATGATCGCGATGTGTGACAGTCGCGACTTGGGCGGCGTGGTCGACAGCAAGAACCTCGGCCGATCGACCATGATTCTTTATGATCGCTATCCTGGCGGCTTGGGCTACAGCGAAAAGGGGTTTCACCTGGTCGACCAACTGCTGACGGTCTGTCACGAGATGGTCGCCCAGTGCGAGTGCGAAGAGGGTTGCCCCAGTTGTATTGGGCTGCCGAACCTGCGACCCGCGATCCACAGCGACCCGGACCTTACCCGCGGCTATCCGATGCCGAACAAAGCGGCGACCTGCCGGCTGCTTGAGTTGTTGTTAGGCGTGGAAAGCGAAGCGGTGGGCGCGCTCAGTGTCGCAGCGGGTTAGCGGGATGCCATTTGTTGTGTAAAGCCGCGAGCAGTGCTCGCGCTATCGGCGCTGCAACAATATGCGCGAGCACTGCTCGCGGCTTTACAACAGTGTTGCGGATGTGAATCCTACTCGTGCCGCAGGGCTTCGATCGGATCCATCTCGGCGGCGCGCATTGCTGGGTAGATCCCGAAGATGACGCCCACCGCAACCGAAATTCCGAACGCCAGCGGAATCGACCAGGGCACGACCTCCGGCCGGATACTGCGGACCACCTCGGGAAGGTTCTCTACCGCCGAGGGAAACCATTCGGCGAATTTGCGCTGCGAGAAGACAATCGTGGGACTGCACAGATAGCCTCCGGCGATCCCCGTGACGCCGCCGACGACCGAGAGCACGATCGTTTCGACCAAGAACTGCTGAGTGATATCACTCCGTTTGGCGCCCAAAGCACGGCGAATGCCGATCTCTCGGGTGCGCTCGGTGACGGTGGCCAACATGATGTTCATGATGCCGATGCCGCCGACCACCAGCGAGACCGCCGCGATCAGGCCCATGAACGCCATGAACATCAATCGCGTCGTTCGGGCCTGTTCAAGCAACTCAAGCGGCACGGTCACGCCATAGTCTTTTTGGTCGTGATATCGGTCCAGCAGGTCTTCGACGATCTTGGCGGTTTCCATCACGTTTTCAACGCGATCGATTCGCAGGGTGACCTGACTCAGTTCTAGTTTCTCGCCCTCGAATGAACCGGAGCGACTGGTGAAGATTAGATCACCGATCCGTTGTCGTACGGTCTCGATCGGCACATAAACATCGTTCGAGAAATCCTGCGCGGCGAGTGATCCGCCTATCCCGGCCGACGGTGCGCGCGATTTGGTCACTCCGACGACGACATAGTAGTCTTTGTCGATGTGAATCGCCTGCCCGATCGAATCCTCCAGCGGAAAGAGTCTCTCGGCGACCTCCGCCGACAGGACGCAGTGATTATCCTTGTTTCGAGATTCGGCGTCGGTGATGAAGTGACCGCGCTGGAGTTCGAGTCGCATCACGTCCGCATATTCCACGGTGCAACCGACGAGCCGACCATCGACGTTGTGATGTTCGCTACGAAATCGGCGGCGTAGCTCGCGGATCGGCAGCGTGCGGCGCACTGTGGGGATCGTTTCCTTGAGGCGGAGATGATCGGCCCGAGTCACGCCATAGAGTTCGATCGTGCGAACACTCGTACTGCTGGCCGATTCGGGCGGCTTGATCGAGCGGACGATGATATTGTCGGCACCCAGCGCCTCGATCTGTTCCTGAGCCTTGAGGCTGATTCCCTCGCCGATTGCCAGAAGCCAAATCACGCTGGCGACACCGATAAAGATGCCCAGCACGGTCAACAACGACCGCATCGGGTGCAGTGCCAGACTCTTGACGCCGAGTTGCCAGGTTCGTAGGCCAGGGAGCATCGCGGCAGTCTCTCAAGGAAGGTGGTCTCAGCGAACTGGTTCATCCGACAGAATCTCGCCATCCATGAATCGAATAATCCGCTTCGTGTGTTTGGCGACGTGCTCTTCGTGGGTCACCATCAGAATCGTTCGTCCTTGGTCATTCATCTTGCGAAACAACGTTAAAATTTCTTCGGTCGTGACCGAGTCGAGATTTCCCGTCGGTTCGTCAGCCAAAATGAATTGTGGGTCGTTGGCCAAGCTGCGGGCCACGGCAACCCGCTGCTGTTGGCCGCCCGAGAGCTGTGTCGGGCGGTGTAACAGGCGATTATCCAGCCCGACCATCTCAGCCAATTCCCGGCATCGATCACGATCAGCCCGGGTCATGTGGCCGCGATAGTAAAGCGGCAACTCGATGTTTTCCATCACGGTGAGTTGCGGGACGAGGTTGTAGGACTGAAACACGAAGCCGATTCGGCTCGATCGCATCTGTGCGAGCTCATCGTCGCTGAGTTGTGAAACGTCGTCGTCACCCAAAAAAAACCGGCCATGGGTCGGTTGATCGAGACAGCCCAACAGGTTCAGCAGCGTGCTCTTGCCAGACCCCGAGGGCCCCATGATCGAGACATAGTCTCCCTCCGGCACATCGAGCGACACGCCGCGAAGGGCCCTGACGGTCTCGCCAGCCAACACGTAATGTTTCGAGAGGTTTTCGACACGACAGGCCAAACGCATTAGTGTCCCCCTCGGGGGGCGCGCTGGCTTGTCGCCTTTCGTCGCTTGCCGCGTTGTTCGGAACCCTTGCCGGGCCGTGCGCTCCCCGGTTTCCCCGATTTCTTTGGAAGGTCGGGTAGTTTGACTCTGTCAACGTACCGCGAGGCGGCTCGCACGACTTCGTCGCCGACCGAAAGCCCTTCTCGGATAACGACGAATACGTCGTTCGTCGCCCCGATCTTCACCTCACGGGATTCCCACTCGCCTTCTGGTCGGACGAGGCAATAGAAACGCCCGCCATGCTCCTTGACCGCGTCAACTGGAACGGTCAGCACGTTGTCCTCCGCCGAGATAAGGACGGCCACCTTCGCGGTGAGTCCCGGCCGGAGATCGGCTGTCGGGTTTTCGATGCGGATGAACACGGCGTAATCCTTGACGCTACCCGAACCCCAACCGGTCGGCTCAGGATACTCGTTGACGCGTTCGATCTGACCGTGTAATTCTTGATCGGGAAAGGCATCTAACCGGATGGTCGCCTTGAGGCCCTTGGAAAAAAGACGAATCTGAGACTCGTTCACTTTGGCTTTCACCTGCATTTTTGACGAGTCGGGCAGCCGAATCAGTACTTGGTTTTGGCGGACCATGGTGCCGGGTTCGATAATAATTTCGCTTGAAGAGCGTCTGGAACGTCGATTGGCGTGAACCACTTGCCCGGCCTGCGGAGCTCGAACGGTACATTTCTCGATTTCGGCTTGAATCTCTTGCAACTTCTCGTATTCGTTTTCATAGGTCGCGGTATCAGAATCCCATTTTGTCTTGGAGATCACGATGTCGGCGTCGAACTGTTTGAGCTTCTTTGCTTTGGTGAATTTCTGTAGTACGTGGAGCTTGGTTCGGGCCGTGTTGAGTTCGTTTTGGGATTTTTCGACCGCAAAACGATCGGCCTCGAGTTGCAGTGAGGTCACATAGCCTTTGGCGGCCAGCCGCTGGCTGTATTGATAGTATTCCTGAGCGCGGCTGAGTGTCTCTTCCGCCACGAAGATTTGACCCTGAAATACTTGTTCCTCTTGTTTGTAAATGCCTTCGAGGTATTCGTTCTTCGAGATCAAGGACGTTTCATAGACATTCTTGGCTTGCACCTCGAGGGCCTTTTTGTTGTTGCAAATCGTTTTTTGCTGTTTCTCGCTGCTCTCTAGCGCCGACGAGTCGAGACGCACAAGCACATCGCCTTTGCTGACCCGTGTTCCCTCGGCGATCACCTCCAGGATTTGTGTGCCTGAGGTGTTGCGTGACTTGACTTCGCAGCGGATGTCGATGTTGCTGGCGCTCTCTACGGCGCCGGGCGATTTGACGTCATGTACAAACCGCTCGCGCCGGACGGTGTGCGTTAGGGCGGAGTCTGCCGAGGCGTCTTGATCGCCCTGTTGATCGATATAGACATAGACTCCACCGCCGGCCAATGCCCCAAAGCCACTGAGCATCAACAGCAGCCACACGATCGACGCACCGGCGCGGGATCGTTGAAGCGATCGGTTTGACACGTTGCGCACGCACATAGTGAAAACGCCGCGCCGGCAGAGAGGATTCCGCGTCTAGCAGACGCACGGATAGGGGGGTGAGGTCGGTCGATCCGTCACCCTCATTGTACACACGCAGCTGTGAACTGTCATCTTGGGGCGGCCGAGGCGGGGGGGCGCAGCGAGCGCCTAGAGAGTTCGTTCTCGTGGCGCTAGGGGGCCCTTAGCAGCGGCAACGGGATTTCTTCGGCCGGTGTGGGCTCGATAAGTTCCGGACTTCCGGGCTGGAAAGATCCTCCGAGCATCTGCGCGACTTTTTCTGCGTCGATCGGCCCGGGGTCGATCCAGACACCGTTCTGGTCGACCTGCATGGTGCCCATATTGAAGTCGAGGTTGCGGCGCAGGACCTCGTAGTTGACCCACACGCCGAGATACTGGTTCTGTACGTTCAATAGCGCAGACAGTGCGGTGACCAAGTCGCGCGCCGTGGTGGCACCGAACTGACCGCTGGCGCCCGGTTTGGGGGGCTCGTTCAAACGCAGGCGGATCAGTTCGACCTGACTGATCGCGACGCGCGTGGCGGCCCGACGCAGTTCGAAGTTGAGTTGGTTTAGCTCGATAGTTCGTAGATTATTGCGAAGCGAACGGCTCACCGCGTCGACCCGTTGGTAATAGGTTCGTCTCGCTCGCTGGTAATCGATCAAGGCGGCGCGATAAACGTTTCGTTCACTCAGGCGTGTCAGCGGCGCGTCGAACTCTAAGCCAACTCGAAGTCGACCGGTCGTCCCTTGGAATTTCGCGGAATTGTTTCCGACGGTGCTCAGGTCACCTTCGAAGACGATATCAAGGTCGCTCTCCAGGTCGTTGGCGTTGAACTCGATCAGTCGCCAAGTGTCGACCATCGCGGCTCGGGCGTTCATCCAGTCGCGACGGTTCATGCAGGCGATCTTGAGTGCCTTCTCGGGCGCGAGCGAGATCGGCAGCACAGTGATCGACTCGGTGCGCGCCTTGGCTTGAATCAGTGAGAGTTCGAGTACGTCGTTGGCGATCTTTTGCAGTTGATCGGGGACTTGGTCGACGAGTTTGGTGAATCGAGTGCGTAGCGCCGCAGGGGCAATTTTGTCGAGGTCGGCCCCAAACTGGGTGATATGGCCGCGAAGTTCAGCCACTTGCTCTGGCGTGGCGTCGATCCGCGCCTTGATGATCGCCAAGTCGTTGCGGAGTTGTTTGGGTAATTTACGAACGCGATCTGTGTCGAGCATGCTAATGTCGACGTCTTGCCTCTGGCTGCGAATTCGTTTGATAAGCAGATCGAGTGCGTTGGTTCTGGCCGGCAGTTGCTTTGCAAGGTGATCAAGGTCTTCCGAGACACTTGGTACGTAGTCGACCACCTGTTTCGACTCGTTGGCGACCAGCTGCATGTGCACTGCTAAATCGTCCAGTGTCTTGCGGAACTGACCGTCGCCAGTTGGATCCGCGCCGGCGGCTTGGCGACGAAGAAGGATAATCAACTCACCAACGGCGTTCTGAATATCTGCAAGAGATCGCTGGGTCTTGCGAAGATCGTTCGAGATCAGGTCGAACTGTGACAGCATCGGGTCTTCGATATTGATCGGCAGTTCGGGCGGCAGTCCCAGGGTCGCCTTGAATCCATCGAGCGAAGTCTCGTAGGAGGTCCGACTGGTCAATAATTGGCTTTGAGCGTTATAGAGCGCCTGACGGGCCAGATCGACTTGGAAACGGTCGATTCGTCCGGCCTGATACGAGGCATCAAGTTGGGCCAGACTTTCTCGCAGGGCGACGACGTTGAACATTTGGTTGCGAATCTCTTGCTGTTCCTGGAGCAGTCCGATATAGCCGCCCGCCGATGCCGTTCCGCTTCTGAGAAATGAACCTACCCCGGCGCCAAGCACGCTGCCGGCTTGGCTTGGTCCCGTACCGGCGGCACCTCCGGTGCTTACCTGGACGTAAAATCCCCGTTGAAAGCGCTCCATCTGGCGTACGTTGGCCAGCAGGTTTCGCTCTGCGACGGTGAGCACTTCAAGCACTCGGGCACGTCCTCCGCCGCGCAGCAGCGGCTGAACCAGACTGAAATCCAACAGCGTCGACGCGGTGCTGGTGTTGGCACCAGAGAATTCCCACATCAGTGTGTTGGCCAATCCCACAACCAACTCGCCGCCGGTAGCAAACAGTTTGGTCATCTGTAGGCTGGACTCGGTGGTCAGCAGGCTTGAAGCGGTGCCGGATCGCTTCGGTCCGTCGGCCGTGAAATAGGTGTCGTTGCCACCAAAGAACTGGGTGTCGAAGCGAAACCGTTGGAACGAAACGTCCAGTGCCGACAGGTACAGGTCTTCCAATTCATTCTGATAGTTGGGCGACTGGAGTCGCGCCATCTGAACGGCCTGATTCAGATTCAAGACGACCATCCCCTTGCCATCGACAGGCAGGAAGTGGTGCCAGTCGGGATTTTCTCTCAGTTTGGTATAGCCGAACTTCGCCCAGCACCTGTAGCCGCGCATCCCGTCGACGCACTGCATGTAGCGGTGCGATGTCGGGTCGTCGGGCGGCATCGGTTCGTTATCGGCCGGATAGGGATCATACATTCGTGATCGGGGATCGACCTCGATCGTATAGTCGGCCAGCGACCAGCGAGGATCGTCGGCAGTTTGGCTCACTAGCGAATAGACGTCGTGATCGGCCTGTTGTCGGTAATAGCCCCTACTGCATCCACCTAGCATCACCACCACGCCCAAAGCGAGTGCTACCCTTCGTGTCGGTCTGCTGCTTAAGGAGACATTCATGCGGCGTCTCCTTGTGCGCGATCGAATCGACTGCGCTGTGGAGCGTCCCCGATGACCGCGCCGGCGAGTTGTTGCAGGCGGTCGGCAATCTGTAAGGCGTCGTTCGTGGCATGCTGGTTCATCGAAACAGCCCACGGCTGTAACGCAGCAAGGAGTGACTCGAGCTGGCCGACTCCGTTGTTGCTCAGTCGCCAAAGTTGCCGGCGTCGGTCACTGGCCGCCCGATGGCTTACGAGTGTTTCTGCCGCCCGAAGACATTCGACCATGCCACTTACCTGCGCCGGCGACAGACCAAGCTGTCGAGCCAGATCGCTCTGGCAGACACCCTCGGGCGGTCCCTCGCGACACAGCAACAGAAGCGCGACGTCGCGATGGTCCCACGGCGACTGGACTTGCCTGAGTGCGTCGCGAAGTGCCGAGCCAACCGTGCGCGCACAGCATTCAAGTCGTTGGGCCAACTCGAACCACGACACGGCGGTCGACGCGGACTGGGGCGATCGGTTTGACAACGGCATGGACACGGCGGTCTGTTTTTCTGGCGAGATGGTCGGGTGCCGATGCTGGCGGTGGATCGAATGGGGAATCGTACGAAGTCGCAATCATTCAACAATTAACCTTTCGGGCAATAAACCGTTCAGACTTGAACGAATATGACGGTTATGCACGCGCGCGACCAATTTCTTTGGGGCGATTTTCGTCTAACTCGTTTATTCAAAGGTGGTTAGGGCGAATAGACGAGAGTCATTAGTTCTTGACGCCCCAAACTACCTGGTTTATCATCAAGCTATGGTCGCAACTGTGGTCGCAACTGTGGTCGCAGTCGTCGACCGCGCGGCGCGACCGGCCACGGCACTCTTAACTCTTCAGATCAGATCGTTATGGATCCCGAGAATTTCGCTACGTTGACCCTGGTGCTTGCCGGGTTGCTTTCGATTGCGTTCCTGGTGTTTTTGATCCTGGGATTCAAGACATGGCGGGTTTATACGATCATTCTGGTGCTGTTCAACTTCTGTGCGGCGGCGGGCTTCTTCTACTACAGCGTGCGAACGCTTCAGACGCACAAGAGGTGGCGCGAACTTGTGCAGAGTTATCAAGCGGACGTCAAAGACCTCGACGGTCAGATCAAGGTGTTAGAGCAAGGGGCCACCGACGAAGAAGGCGAACTGACCACGGCGGGTATCCGCCAATACAAAAAATGGCTCGACTATACGATCCTTGACCGGGGACGCACTTGGACCGATTGCCGGCTGACGGCCGTGGTCGATCCGGCAGTCGGTAGCGTCAAGGTTGCTGTGCCGACCGGTATTGATCTGATTCTTCCTCTGGATGAACAGGCCGGCACAGGGACCGTTCTCTACGCATTTCAGCAGAAAAATATTCACGAGGGCGGTCGCTTTATTGGCGAGTTCAAGGTCGTGGCTCGCGATATTGAAGCTGAAATACCGACGATCGACCTGGCGCCGATGAGTGTGCTGACGCCGTACGAACTTGAACGGACTATCAAGGCGAATCCAGAGGTCCTGTGGGTGCTCTACAAAATCATGCCGCAGGACAACCACTGGGCCTTCACCAAAATTTCGGAGGATGGCACCAATCCGCTCGACAGAATGGACGCGGATGAGTTGGGCCAGTTGCTGCCGAGTGATCGGGTCAGCGAGTACAATCGCGACTTGCAAGAGGCCGGGCCGGACGATCCCGACACGCGCAAGTGGGCCAAAGTCGTCTTTAAGGCGCCGCACAAGTTTGCGACGATTGACTCGCACCGGATACTGCCGGTGAGTAATGCGGGCGAGACGAGTTTCGATCCCGGTGACGAGGCGATCATTGATTGGTTTACGTACGAAGAACTCAATAGCGAAGAAAAGGTTCGCTTGGTGAGCGAGGTCTATGTCCGCAAGTTGCGAGACTATGGCTTTCATTTTCATGCGTTCGGACGAGCGCGCAATGCACACACCATTGCGATGATCGACGTTCGCGATACGACCGTATTTGTCGATGGCTCGCTGACCCGATCCAAGGTCCGCGATACGAGCCGCACCGCCGAGCGTGATAACTTTCGCCGGGACCTGATCGGTTTTAAGGCCGAAGAGGCGGCCGTGGCCAATTACCGTGCCCTGTTGTCGAAGCATCTGGCCGATGTGCTGGCCGAGTTGAAGCGGGTCCACTTCAAGAACCAGGAACTCGTCGCGAAGCTCGGCGCGGCCCAGGCGCAGAAGAAGCGCGAGATCGAAGCCAATCTGGTCCCCTCGACGCCACCGGTCACGCCCGCGCCACAGCCGGGACTCTAGTTGACCGCGCTTGGCCGCTAGTGTTTCTTTCTGAGTCTCACGAGTAGGTGTCCTCTGGCCGCGCGCCCCTGGATCGACTATTCTTGCAGGTCGTCCCGCCATCGACCTCTTGCGCAAAACGTCCTCGCATGACTGATTCCACATCGCCTGAACCGGAAGCCGCCCAGCGTGTCCAGGATCTTGAAGAACAACTCGAGAAGGCTCGTGCGGTTCAGCAACAGGCAGGACAGGCCGAACGCGATTTAGCACAGCAGACTGCGTCGGAGCAGGCCCGCGCCAAGGAGGTATCGTCGAAGGTATCGTCGGAGGACTCCCCTTCGGACGCTTCCCCGTCAGCGGTCGAGCAAAACGCAGTGATGCTTGGTGCGATTCAGGCAGTGGAACAGACGCTCGCTCATCAGGGCGAGGCGAACCGACAACTAATCGCCCACATGGACGAGACGCTCGGCGTGTTGGCCGCTCAGGTGTCGGTGTTGGGCCAACAGTTGCAGCAGCATGTCGAGCAGTCGAAGAGCGAGCGCGAGGCGGAAGACGCCGCCGCCCAGACCGCTGCCACCGAACAGGCGCAGCAACGTGGCCAGTTCGAGCAGACCGTCTTCGGAACGGCCTGGGGTACGGACCCGACAACGGCCGATGATCGCCGGGCGCTGATCGACGCGATGCAGACGGGCGACGCCAAGGCCTGTCGGTTCGTCGGACAACTGTTGCTGGTCGGTTCGGCGGAAAGCGAACGATTTCCCACGTTGTTGCAAGACCTGGGCGAGGCATTTTATGCCTACCGCCCAAAGACCAGCGACGCCGGCGATCCGCTAGAGCAGGCCCTGGTCGACGCCGTGCACGCTCGCGGCGACGAGGTCGACGCGGGCAACCGCATCGAGTTGGTTCGTGTTGGTGACCGTTTTGACAACGGCTTCCACGACGCCAAGAATCGTGGCGTTGAAATTGGTCAGGTCGAGGGTTGGATCGTCTTGCGCAACAACGGCAAGGTCTATACCCGCGCCAAAGTGACCGTACACTAGACGGAGCGCGCAGCAATATCGCATGGAGCCCCACGCCGCCACTGCTGACGAGCCGGATGAGGTGCGCCAAGGCATGGACTACGGCGCGATGGCCGTCTTGGTGATCGCGATCTTTGCAATGGTCGGCTTCTCACCCTGGGGGTGGGATGTGCCGCTGGCATTCCTCACAGCCGAGGCGGCGGTCATTTCACTGGTCATCTGGCAGGCCTGTGATCCCTTTGGCGAGGCGGCCCAATGGATCGGCAATCGGTTTCGTTTGCCCGGTTCGGTCCGTGGGGCGACGCTCGACGCGATCGCCAGTTCGCTGCCGGAACTGTTGGTCAGCACGATCTTTGTCGTGATGGCGCTCACCAGCGGCGGCGACTCCGCGCAGAACAGCCAAGGATTCGGTTCGGCGATCGCGGTGGTGGCCGGCAGCGCTGTCTATAACATGATTCTGATTCCCGCCGTGTGTGCGCTGGTGATTTCCGTTCGTCGCCCCGCGCGGCCGACAATCAGCGTGAGCCGCGAGGTGATTACCCGCGACGGTATGTGGTTCTTGGGTTGCGAGGTGTTTCTGATTTACTGTCTGCTGCAAGGCGCCATGACGTGGTGGATGGCCCTGGTGTTTATGGCAGCTTACGTCGTCTATGTGGGATTTCTCTATCGTCACGCCAAGGCGGAACGCGGTCGACGTCCTTCCGAAGGAGCGGAAGTTGAGCACGATGCCACACACGCTCACGCATTTTTCGATCTAATCCGCATTCCGCTAAATGGTCTTTCGGTCTGGTTGATTATTCTTGCCGCAACGGTGGTTGCGGGCGTGGCCTGTTTTTTTCTGGTTGACTTGACGGAGAAGACGGCCGGCGCATTGGGTGTGTCGCCCTTCTTTGTGGTCGTGATTCTCGCGGCGGCGGCCTCGTCGATTCCCGACACGTTCTTATCGATCGCGGCGGCGCTTCGGGGCGACGACTCCGGTGCGGTGTCCAATGCGTTTGGTTCCAACACCTTCAACCTCTGCGTTTGTCTGCCAATTCCGCTGCTGATTAGCTCCGCAGCAAATGGCTGGGGAAGTGTATCGTTGTCGGGCACCGATGGTCAGCCGATTCCGGGGCTGGTACCGTTGCCAATGTTGTTGGCGGTGCTCTCGACGATTACCCTGGGGATCATGTGGCACCGGCACCAACTGACTCGTATGAAGGCGATTGCGTTGTGTGGGCTGTACGCGATCTTCGTCGGCTATGCGGTGCTCGGTTCGCTTAACCTGATCAATTTCTAGCGGTGACACGATGAGTGAACGAATCAAACTAATGGCGTCCACGGCACTCGGCACCGGACTGGCGCCGGTGGCACCCGGCACGTTTGGCACGTTGCCGGCGGTAGCGCTGTTTGTGGTGATCGTGTTGTTTTCGCCGGCCGGCTGGTACCTGCCATTGGTCGGTGGCGCGCTGGCGTTGAGTTGTATCGCGTCGGTTCCGCTGGGTGCTTGGGCCGCGCGTCACTGGCAGGGCAAGGACCCGAGTCATTTTGTGTTGGACGAGGTGGCTGGTTTTCTGCTGACAGTACTGATCTTTCCTGGACCGTTGCTATTTGGTGACACACCATTTCCACTGACTGAACCGGCGACGCTTGCCTCGACGGCGCTCTGGGCGTTTCTAGCATTTCGGCTGTTCGACATCACCAAACTCCCGCTGGTCTCTCACGCCGAACGCCTGCCTGAGGGCTGGGGCATCTTGGCCGATGATCTCGTCGCGGCGGTCTATGCAGGGGCGCTGTTGCACCTGATGGTCTTTATTTCACCAGCCCTGTTCGGAGTGGGATAATCACCACAATCCTCGTTTCGCGTCGGCGTCCACGCCGAACTCTTGCCGCTAAACCGAACCACCATGATCGACCCTCCCCCAACGCACGTTCGGCGAGTAACTCACTTCGCATCACTAGCGGTTCTATACCTGCATCTCGCCATTGCTGCCCAAGCCGAGCCGCTACCTGACATTCGATCAATCAAGCCCGACCTAACTGTTCCGGCCATGACCAACGGCAAGCCCGCGCCCAGCCACCGGGTGCGTCGCGTATTGAAAGAGTATCGCGACACCCAGGTTCATCACGCGCTCTACTTGCCCCGCGACTGGAAGCCAGGAACAACCTATCCCGTCCTGGTCGAGTATGCCGGCAATGGGCCGTACAAGAATCGCTACGGTGACATCTCGACCGGCCATGTCGAAGGAAGCAACATGGGCTACGGCATCTCGGGCGGCAAGGGATTTCTGTGGCTCTGCCTACCCTACGTCAACCGGCACAAAGGCACCAATCAGCGACAGTGGTGGGGCGATGTCGACGCGACGCTCGAGTACTGCCGCCGGGCGATCCGCCGCGAGTGCGAGGCGTTTGGCGGTGATCCGTCGGCCGTGATCTTGCTGGGGTTCTCCCGCGGTGCGATCGCCTGTGGCTATCTTGGTCTGCATGATCGCCCGACGGCCGACATCTGGCTCGCATTCGTTGCCTATAGCCACTACGACGGCGTTCGGCGCTGGGGCTACTCGGGCAGTGACGCGGCGTCGGCCCGCAAGCGACTGGCTCGAATCAGCGGTCGGGCATCGTTCATCATCCACGAAGGCGGCGGGGTCAGCGCGACGAAGCGATTCATCAAGGCGTCCGGCGTGAAGGCGCCGTTTACGTTTCGCCCGCTGGAGTTTCGCAATCATAACGATGCCTGGACGCTTCGCGATGTGGCGGAACGTCGGGCCGTGCGAAAGTGGCTCGCCGATGTTCTACGAGATCGTCCCGGTATGCACACAGTATCAGGTCGTGTGGTCGATGCTTCGGGGAAGCCAATGGTCAGCGCAGTGGTCGAAAGCGGCACCACGCACTGGACGGTTACTGGCCAAGACGGACGCTACTCACTTGCTGGGTTGATCGATGGACCGCGAACTGTGCGGGTTCGCCATGCGGATAGATCGCGACCGTTCACGCCGCGCAGGTTAACGATCCAAGGGCGCGACGAATCAAATGTCGATTTTCGGGCGAGTTTGGATGCGAAGACGAAGTGAGAAGAGTAGGGAGAGTAATGCGAAGATTAGCAGGCGTTTGGTTCGCGGAGCGATCCGCAACTATAAAAAAACAGCCCGGCGCAGGTAGGTGGGAACGCCGGACTGCTCGCAGGAAGAGAGAAGCAATCGTATCGGGGTGGAGAAGGCGGGATCGACGCGGGGACGACTACGAGCATCGTCTCGACGTCGACGACTCGGGGATGTTTTTTTGTTTGCGACTTTCTTGCGCGACTGTTTTTGGCGCGACCAATGGTCGCGGCTTTACAGTTGGGTTTTACAATTGGAATGGGGAACTGATTACCAGGGGCCGCGAATGTAGTAGACGCCGTATTGCGTCGTGTCGGAGGGCCAGGTTGGTTTGGGAGCAAAACCGGTTCCGCCAACCCCGCCAGCACCATTGCCATGACCTGGATAGGGTCGTGTGAACTGATGATAGATCGGCGTGATTCGTGTGGAGCCAACGCCCCAACCGTAATGCAATTGCGAATCCGCAGTCGGCGGAACCACTAGCGCGACTGGCGCGCCGTACTGCTGGTGGTAATAGCCCGCGTGCCATGGTCGGCGCTGAGCTTGTCGAGCGTGAACCCGACCGACGTGATTGTATTGGTGACAAAGCCCGTTGGGGACAATGGCGTTGCGTCCGATGCAATCGCCTTTGTAACCGCGCCCACATTTTTTGCAGTTTTCGCATTCTTGTGCGTTGACGCCAACGGGTGTCAGCGACAACACTGCGGCGGCCAACAGACCGAATAAGTACCGTGTCATGAGGAGGGATTCCTTTCATGGGTCCCAACGCGGGCGGATCCGGCGCCGTTGGGGGTCGGTTCTTCTACGGAACCGCCCGCGTCGTTCTGGCAAACTTGGTGTCGAGGTCGCCGTGCCCTTCTCAAGTCCCGGGCATGGCGTCTCGCTGAGGGGTTTAGTACCACAGCACGCTGGTGCGTGTGTAACCGCCGTGCTCTCCGTGATACGTGTGATAGGTGCGATGATGCCTGTAGAGGAATTCGTGTGGCATCAGCGGCTGGTAGGTTGTGTAGGTATGTCCCACGCGGGCCGGCGTCGGATAGGGCGAGATATACATCTGCGCCGACGCACCGCCGTAACAGGACGGACCTTGGTAGTGGTTGTAGAACAGATCGCGTTGATACGTCGGATAGCCGACCGGTCCGCGACGATGCGGATGTCCTGCCTCGACCGTCTCGGCGGCCAGCACAGCAAAGACGCTGGCGACCACCATCACCACCAGCGCGCTGCGCAAAAATCGAATAGCCATGGTCTCTCCTCCAGGCGAAAAACGGGGAGCGGCACGACGGCCTTGCTCAGTGCGGGTCGCCGAGACAAGGTCGTGTCGCATGGGTGGGCCAGACTTCTGGCGCGTGTGGCCCGCTAGGGGGTTGGGTCGTAGCGGGTGGGGCGGTGCGACTGGTCCTGCGGGTTCCAGTCTCACCACAAACATTCTCGGCCGAGTGGCCCGCGACAGGTCAGTCTTTATGTAACGAATAGACCAATTACACCCATCGGACCGGACATGCGGGCGAACCACTCTGGGTACCGGTCCGGATAACCGTTATAATCCTCGCAACGCGACTTTTGCGGCGGGCGGAGACGTGTTAAACTTTGCGGTTTCTACCGGCTGTAACAATTTTAACGGACGTAGGGATTGCGACCGAACGGAGATATCACGTTGCCCAAGGTCAAGGCGAAACGAACGAAAAAGAAAGCCGCGGCGGACGCTGCGCGCCCGCTAAAGAAGAAGGTGAAAAAGAAGAGGAAGGTAAAGCGCAAGGTCGCCAGAACGACCAACGGACAGGCGACGGGTGGAAACTCGGGGGGGAAACCGTCCAACGGCAGTTCCAACGGTGCCCCCAAACGGGTCAAGCGCCGGCGGCGCTCGACCGCCGAGTCGATGGCGGCCGACCAACGCGATATCTCAGTCAGCGAATTTTTCTCCAAGAATCGCCATCTGCTGGGATTCGACAATCCACGTAAGGCACTTCTGACCACGATCAAAGAGGCGGTCGACAACTCGCTTGACGCCTGTGAAGAGGCCGGGATCGTGCCGGAGATCTGGGTCCACATCGAATCGACCGGCAACGCCCGATACAAAGTCGGCGTGCAGGACAACGGGCCGGGGATCCTTAAGAAGCAGATTCCGCTGATTTTCGGCAAGCTGCTTTATGGCTCGAAGTTCCACCGTCTGCGGATGAGCAGGGGCCAACAAGGTATCGGTATCAGCGCGGCCGGCATGTACGGTGTGCTGACGACCGGCAAACCGGTGAAGATCATCTCGAAAGTGTCGAAACGCAAACCGGCACACTATTACGAGATTCAGATCGATACCAAGAAGAACAAGCCCGAGATTCTCAACGGCCGCGGCGATGGCGTCGACATTCCGCCCAACGACAAAGGCCGCAAGGTCATCGCCAAACATGGCATCGAATGGGTCGAGGCGTTTGACAACGGCAAAGAAGTGATCCACGGTACCCGGGTCACGATCGAGCTCGAAGGCCGGTTTCTGCGCGGCCGCGGCAGCGTGGACGAGTACCTGGAGCAAACCGCGATCGCTAACCCCCACGTGACGATCCACTATCTTGATCCGGAGGGAAACCAGCAGACGTACCAACGTTCGACCGAGGATTTGCCGGAAGAGCCAAAGGAGATCAAACCCCATCCCTATGGCGTCGAGTTGGGACGGCTGGCGGCGATGATGCGGGATACTCAAGAAACGACCGTTTCTGGATTTTTGACCAGCAGCTTTTCGCGGGTCAGCGGTGCGGTAGCGAGGCGGCTCTGTCAGGCGGCGAATCTGAGCACCCGCTCGCGACCATCACGGATCGGCCGGCAAGAGGCCGACGCACTCTATCGAGCGATTCAAGAAACCAAGATCAGCGCCCCCTCGACCGACTGTATCTCGCCGATCGGCGAAGACTTGATTCTCAAAGGCCTGCACCAGGTGGTTCCCGGCGAGTTTTACACCGCGGCGACGCGACCGCCGAGTGTTTATCGGGGTAATCCGTTTCAGATCGAGGTGGGGCTGGCCTACGGCGGTACGTCAACCGTGCAGCGGGTATCTCTGGACGTCGTGCAGGAACTACTCGGCGAGACCGACGCCCGCACGTTGCGGCAATTTCTGGTGCACACCTTCAACGGGCTTGGGGCCGATTCGGCCGACAAGATCCTAAAGGAAGCTAAGATCGGCACGCGTCAGTCACCCGGCAAGATGAAGAAAAAGGAAATCGAACATCTTCATGCCGCGATGCGCAACGTGAATCTCGACGCCGGCCAATCGATGAATGTGTTGCGTTACGCCAATCGGGTACCGCTACAGTTCCAACACGGTGCTTGTGCGATCTCGCAAATGATCACGAGCACCAACTGGCGTAGCTATGGATTAAGCCAGTCTCGCGGTTCGATGCCGAGCGGACCGGTCACGGTGATGGTCCACATGGCGAGCGTTTGGGTGCCTTTCACCAGCGAGTCGAAGGAAGCGATCGCAAGCTACCCAGAGATCCAAAAGGAGATTCGCCTGGCGCTGCAAGCGGTCGGCCGCAAGCTGGGGATGTTCCTGCGCCGCCGGCTCAAGGTGCGGCACGAGGGCGAGAGGCGAAATATCTTCCTCCGTTATCTGGGCGAGGTCGCCAGTGCCGTCAGCGAAATCAATGACGCGGATCGCGACAAACTCTATGGCAACCTGCTCAGCGTCGCCAAACGCAAGACGGCCGATGCCGACACCAAACTCGACGACCGCGGTCGCCCGATCGACGAAGAGTCGCTGGAACTGGGCGAAAACACGCTGATCGTCGACCCGGCCGACGCCGACGAGCGATTGTTGGCTGCGGCCCGAAACGCCACCAACGCGGAAGAAGATGACAACGAGTAGCCCGAGTCAACTCCTCTTAATGTAAAGCCGCGAGCCGTGCTCGCGCGAATTCACCCCTATGGCCAAACGAAAAATCCCCCGCAAGAAAACCTCGCGCGCCACGGCCGTCCGGCCGAAGCTCAACGCCCGTGACCGCAAGACCATGAATCAGCTTGTCGGTCTGGCCGACGATGTGGTCAGCCGCGCCGGCAGACGTCGCGATCTGCATCTCGATATCCCAACCCGCTCGCTCTCGAACATTCGCTACAACAAAACACGGCGAATCCTTGAGATGGGCGGCAACACCAACCGCCGGCAGCTCTTTAATCTCTCCCAGGCTAAGAGCTATATGCAGACGATCCTGGTGGCGAGCGGATGCAAGCAACTCGTCGAGCAAGGCAAAACGACCAGCATTCGGGGACTCTATTACCTGCTCAAGCACACGATCGAGGGCACGAAAGAAGAAACCTTCGACGATCAGTCCGATTGTGATCCCGTGATCGAAGATCTCGAGGTCACCCTCAACTCACTGCGTGAAGAACTGCACGTCTACGCCTCGAACCGTGGCGGGATGGTTGGTGAAATCACACTGACCGACTCGGGTGACGAGATCGATTGCGCGCGAATGGGTTCGGGCGGCTACAGCATCCCATCAATTACCGAGCCCGAGGTGATTCAATTCCGCAAGTGCAAAGCCGATTTTATCCTGCATGTCGAAAAAGACACCGTCTGGCGACGATTCAACGAGGACAAATTCTGGCGCGAGCATAATTGCATTCTTACCCACGGCGGTGGACAACCGCCGCGTGGCGTGCGTCGGCTGCTGAACCGGATGCACCATGAACTGAAGTTGCCGGTCTATTGTCTGCTCGACAACGATCCGTGGGGATATTACATCTACAGCGTGCTCAAGCAGGGTTCGATCAATCTCGCCTACGAGTCGAAGCGGATGGCGATTCCGGCCGCTCGCTACATCGGCCTGAGGAGCAAAGACTACGAGCGATGTGATCTGTCGAACAGCGTACAGATCAAGCTCAGCGACACCGACACCAAGCGAGCCAAACAGATCGCCAATTACCCCTGGTTCGAGAAGAAAAAGCCGTGGCAGAAGGAGATCCAGAAAATGCTCTCCAACGGGTTTAAACTCGAGGTAGAAGCGTTGATCAGTAAGGACATCAGCTACGTCACCGAAGAATACGTCCCGGCCAGACTCAAGGATAAGGATTGGCTCGATTGAGCGGGGGCGAAGCGCGACCAATGGTCACGGCATTGCAGGCGTTATGGGCGGAGGATGATTTTTCCGGCCAGCGTGCCAGCTTGGTGGAGTGTGTTGTCCTCCTGTAGGCGATGGGCCGCCGCTGCTTCGGAGAGCGGCATCTCGCGATCAATCCGGGCTGTGAGCTTGCCTTCGACGAGCCAACGGTTGATCGCTTCGGCGCAGACTCGCTGTTCGTCGGGCGTCGCCTTGAACATCACGAATCCGTGTAGCGAGCAGCCTTTTACATAGAACGGTCCGACGGGAAACGCCGGGCGAGCATCGCGGCCCGCCATCAACACCATGCGGCCCCGCTCGGCTAAGTACGAGACGGTTTGCTCGAAGTTCGGCTCACGCATCGTCTCCCAGAACACGTTGACGCCGTCGGGTGCGAATCGCTCGACAGCCGCCGCGATATCCTCGGTCTTGTAGTTCACCGCGACATCGGCGCCTAGCTGCTTGCACAGCGCCACCTTTTCGTCACTGCCACCGGTCGTGATCACCCGTGCGCCGGCTGCCTTGGCCATTTGGACGACGGTCGAGCCGACCCCGCCGGTTCCTCCATGGACAAAGATTGTTTCGCCGGATTCCAACTTCACATCGCGAAACAGCCCCAAGTGCGCGGTGATCCCCACCAGCGAGATTGCCGCCGCCTGTGCATCGTCAACACCATCGGGCGTCGGATAGAGCCAACACTCATCGACCGCCGCATACTCGGCGAATGTCCCCTGCCGGCCAAGCAGCCCCTGGTTGCTCCCCCACACTCGATCACCGACTTGAAACCGCGAAGCCTCGGGCCCGACCTTCTCAACGACACCGGCCAAGTCACAGCCGACGATAAACGGGTAAGGCAGGTCCCAGTAATTCGCCCCATTGCGAATGTACGTATCGACCGGGTTGAGCGACGCGACGGTCACACGGACCAGCACCTCGGCGCCCTTTGGCTTTGGGGTGGGCAGGTCGCCATAGATGAGGTCCTCTGCCGGACCGGTCTGCTCGATATAGGCGGCTTTCATGGCGAAAGGTCCTCTCTTGGGTCGATGTTTCGTGTAGGGTCAATCGGAAGCTGTCCGATGATTGCAATCTGGGGCTAAGTCACAGGCCCACAACGGCTTACGTTGTCCTGATTATCCGCCGTCGTGCCCCCACTGCAAGCGGTGCCGCACGGCCGGCGACATTGCCAGCATTGATGCGGCCCGGTAGTTTAATAGAAAGTATTCGGGGACTTTTGCCACTCGATTTCGATCACCAAGCATAGGAACCGACGCGCAACGATGCTTCGACTGATCGCCATCACATTCTGTCTGCTCGCCACATGCACGATGTGGGCTGCCGCGCCGCCGAAGGCATCGCTTTTGCGCCTGCCCGACGATAGAACTTCTGTCGAGATTCCGCTGCACAAGGGCGGCAACCTGCTGCTGGCTGATGTGCGGATCAACGGTCGCGATGCAGGTTGCTTCCTGATCGATACAGGGGCCGCGACGACAGTGGTCGATCGCACAGTGGCCCGACGGCTGAAATTGCCGTTCGGCGGACAACTTGCGTTAAGCGGTGTTGCCGGTACGCAGATCGCGGCACGGTCGCGCGTCGAGACGCTGCAGATCGGCTCGGCGCCTAACGAAGCTCGCATGGCGGCCCATG
>Ga0114996_10002593_pt1 | contig 23247 bp, 19 predicted proteins | sample ArcticOcean_MG_C_4_FD_87039 | JGI IMG/M metagenome (GOLD analysis project Ga0114996, IMG submission 87039) | Marine microbial communities from western Arctic Ocean - ArcticOcean_MG_CB4_134 | ecosystem: Environmental > Aquatic > Marine > Oceanic | place: Arctic Ocean: Canada Basin | collected... | reverse complement strand
GCTACGACGAGAGCTCGTTGCGAAAGGTTGCAGTCCCATGAGCCGGCTTCGCAGGTGCCCTCAACAACGCCCGTCCGGGACCCGCCGCCGCCGGCCGCAACACTGGTCCGATACCAGAAGTCTCGTCACGTACCTCGAGAATACAATCAAACAGCTCGGGTCGCGCGTCTACAGCCTCCCCGCCGCTGAACAGGATCACCCGGGGGATGTCGTCAAGCAGCTCCTTCGTGAGCACGAGGGTCCGGATTCGACCCTCGATGTCCAGTCGATCGAAGGGCTCCGCCAGCACGAGCGAGCCCAACAGTCTCCCACCGGCAGCGACCAACGAAGCCGCGGCGAGGCGCACCGCAATGCGAGCAGTCGATCGGTCTTCCTCCGAAATGACCGCGAGCACTCCGCGGTCTCCATTCAAAGTCGCTCGACCCGCCACCAGCGACACAGTCAGGATCCGACCACCCGAGATTCGGCATAGGAACCGCGACGAGCGATCGAGCAACAGGTCAGTGGCCCTCGCGGAACGAACGGACCGCAATCTTCGCAAAGCATAGACCACCGCACTCAACTCGCCTCGGGCTCTGGTCGGCGGCACGGAAACAACTTCTCGCTCGGCGAGCTCCGAGAGGCGTGCGCGAAGCAACTCGACCCCCTCGGAGCCAGCCTCCAAAGCAGCGTGTAATCGAAGCGATGTTCCTTCGAGTTCCTGCAGATGCGGTGGTTTGGGTTCGAGCTGTTCCCACCTGCTCTTCCACCAGCTGCCATCTTGGACGACCGACTCCCATTGTTCGTTCACCTCGGCCAACACGTCCTGATAATGGCTCTGCAACACGCGGCCGCACGTCGGACACGGCGCGTCGGGCCCCGCTGCCTCCATCCTCTTGAGACGGGCCCGCACCTCGCGAGCACGATCCCTGTATGCGTTGAGCGTGGTCTCGGCATCCTGCCGTTCACGTAGCCACCCCATCGTCCCGACCTCGAGATCTCCGTCGACCTCAACGACGTCGCCCCGGAGTCCTCGCAACTCTCTCTCTGCAGAACGGAATTCGGCGGCAGCCTGCTCCAGGTCGACGCGAACTGCACCACGTTCAGGCCGCTCCGCGAGTCGCACCGGCATCACAGAAGTCTCGGGGTCAACCACCGCCATCTCACCGGCTCTCAATAGTGCGGCATCCACAATGGCGAGACCGCGACTCGCCGCGACAGCCTCGATCGCGAGCTCGATGGTCTCGTCTAGGGTTTCCGCACCACGACCGCTCCAAAGCTGTTGTAGGAATCCTGGCGGCCCCGCGCTGCCTTCCTGCACCAGCAGCTCTTCTACCGCCTGACGCGCTTGGCCCCCTCCTCCAATCACGCCGGTCAGCCCCCGCGGGAGAGAGGTGCTGACCCGCCCGACTCCCGCCACTTCGCCGTCGAGGGAGTCGAGGGTACCGACTGGCTCACGCTCGAGCGCGCTCACGAGATCGTCGCGCACTAAATCAGCGATCACGGTTCGCGTCCGCTCGGAGAGAAGGCCATCCCGCTCGAGCTCGCTTTCGAGCGCATCGCGCAGGAGCTCCGGTGCGTCGACGAGAAGCCAAGCAGCCGGCGGCACGCGCAGTTCTCTGCCAGCCTCGACCGCGAGGTGAAGAGCGCGCTGTCGCAGCTCGGCGAGCTGGTCTCCTTGCAAAGCCAACAAATCCTGGGGGGACGCCCCCTCCAGACTCAGGCGTACAATCTTGCCGTCGATACCGCCAGGAACCTCAGCCATGACCTCCTGCACACGCCGCCGAAGTCGATCGGCATCACCGGAAACGACCTTGATCGGCGCAAGCGCGACGACGGGCCGGCCGGGAATGGCGTGGAAGACGACTTCTTCGCTTTCCAAGTCGACAGTAAGGAACCCTTTCTCGTCCGCAGCTTCATCCCATGGATCGAGCGCAACTCGCTCGAGAGCCCCTGGGTATCGAGCGTTTCGGATCACGTTGACACGCCGGTGCTCTCCTCCCAACGCGATGTAGTCCCAATCATCGGGATCGACGTGAACGCCTGACTCGCCGGCCGCGTCAGTCGAGCCGTGAATCACGAGCAAGTTCCAACGCATCTTCGGGTCGGATTCCGGCAGAGCAGCCGGGTGCCGAACAGTAGCCCGGTATGGGACCAGGCAAGCGTGAAGATCGAGTCGCTCCATGAGGATGGAGCGCGTGAGGCTGGTCGCCGCTTCGACGTTGGGAAAGGTGTCGAGCACCGCGAGCGCGCCCGGGTCCGCCGGGCGCCGCGGTGTATCCCTCGGGCCCGCGACCATGAGCACGGGGGCTTCTGGTAGCGAGGAGCGGAGTGCCTCGAGGCCCCTCGCAAGTGCGACGACAGCACCCGGCGGCGGGTCGGGACGGTCGAAGACGTCCCCTGCGACAACGATCACATCGGGGGCAACGCGAACGAGCTCCTGCACTGCTCGCTCGAAGGCGGCAGCGAGATCACGTTCCCGCAGGTTCGCGCCTCGCTCCACGCGTCCGTATGCGCGAAATCCGAGATGAAGGTCGGAGAGGTGCGCAACGATCACGTGATGGCAGCGCCTCCATTCAGTACTCGGAATCCTTCGATGACATCGATGGAAGCGAGCGCTGCTTCAGGTCCTGCTACGAGCACGACCTCCTCTTCGCCACCTTCACCTGCTCGAGCGAGCGCCAAGGTCGACCAACCCGTGACCGCATCTTGCGCCGGGTCGGCATCGGGCCCCCACACCAGTACGCCGTCGGCCGAGATCCGCTGTCTCAGAATAGCCCTCGACCGGCGGGACAGCCCCTCCCGGCCTCCCAACACTTCGAGCGCGGCACTATCTACCACGACCAGGTCGTAGCTTCCCGACAGTCCCTCAACGAGATCGTCGAGGTTACCGACGGCGACCGACGAGCGCTCCGTGTGCCCCACGTGCAACCCGGTATCGAAATGGTCTCGGCCAAACTCCACCACTGCGCCGACACGCTCCAACACTTCGACCGATGCGATCGGGTGCTCTCTCACAACCATGCGGGGCAGTGGAGACACGCCCCCGCCAACCACAAGCACCCGCCATGGCACCCCGAGTAGAGGCATGAGCCCACGTGCCACCGCAATGTCCCAGGGCACGACCTCATTCTCTCCCGAGAGTCTGGCCGTCCGCCGTACATGCTCACCTTCGAGAAGAATCCGCGATGCGACGCCGTCGGCCAACAGTCGCCGATCCTCGACCCGGACGCGTGAAATGGCGGACGATTCGCTCGCTTTCACGTCGATGTGAAGGTGACTGCCGAGCAGCACTCGGTACCACACACCGCCGACTGAGAGCAGTAGGAGACACACAATGAGCAGATGGGAAGGCACGGGGGCTCTCGGCAGCATGAAGCCGGTGATCAAGAAGCCGATCGCGGCGCCTGTTGTGGCTGCAGCACCCGGTCCCACCCTAGGACCTCTTCCGTCCGTCAAGCACGCGGCACTCATGCCTCCGAGCACAGCACCGCAGGTGTACAACGGCAACGCCGCCATGATGGCGAGGCCAAATCCCTGACCGAGGGCGGTCTCACCCAGCTCCCGCAGCACGCTCCACGATGTCCCATAAAAGGCCGCTGCGAGAAACGACATCATACAGAGCAACCATCGGCGACGAATCCGACTCGGGAGACGCGGGCCAGGTCCAGGAGCACTCCACAGACCGACCGCGAACGCTGCAGCTTCCACGACCAAGACGGTACTGAGCGACCGCATGAGGCCCGTCCCGGCATACAAGAGCACCCCGATCGCAACCTCAGCGGCCATGGCGCACGCGGCTCCGAGCAGCAAGGGCGGACCAAATTCTGCGCGGCGACGCAGACTACTCACGTCGCCACCTTGCCATACTCGCCCCCGAAAAAAACCAGTGCCCCGCAGTCAGACGAACCAGATGCGATCACCCGCCCCAGCACGATCGAGTGGTCCCCGCCCGGCATCACTCCACTGCTCACGCACTCCAACCAGGCCGCAGCCCCATCGAGCACCGGGCTCCCCTGCGACGCCCTATGCCACGCGACCTGCCCGAAACGTGTTTCCGCCGGCTCCTTGGCGAATCGCCTGGCAACATCGGCTTGGTCTTCGGCCAATACGTTGACCGTGAACGTCTCGACGGCGATAAGCTTGTCGTGAGAAGCTGCTTCCCTGTCGATGCAGACAAGTATGAGCGGAGGCTCAAGTGACACCGACGTGAACGAATTCACGGTGAGCCCCCATACGGAAGAGTTGTCGGCGCACGCAGATACCACCGCCACCCCAGTGGGGAAGCGGCCCACGACCTCCCTGAAATGAAGTGAGTCCGGTTGGTTCATCCGTTGTCCTAGACACTTCGCGGCGGCGACCAAAATGGCGCGCCACCGCGTTCTTAGCTTGCCCCCACAGGGGTCCGCACTAGCTTTCGAGGCCTCGATGCGTCCCTGAACCAAAGGCCTTATGCGTAGGAAATTGCTAGCGATCGCGGTGATCTTAACCGTGGTCTCGGGCTGCGACAACGTCACTTGGGGTGGGGCTGATCTGCGTTTGAACCCTCCGCGAACCGAGGCGGAGCTGGCCGGGCAGGCCCCGCTTCCCACCGCCGCCTCGGTGGAGGAGGAAGAACCTCTCCGCGATCTTCCAGATGGCCCCATTCTCTTGGCGGGCTCGCGCAGTGGCACTCAGGCGACCCTGACCGTCGTGGGCGAAGTGCAAGTCGACGCGCTCGGTGCCTTCGCAAGCGACGATGACATCCCCGGATTCCGCGACCGCTTCACGTCGGAATTTCTTGCTCTCGGCTCCGAGTGGGTGCTGTTCTCGCAAGGGGTCAGAGTCGGCCGGCTGACGGCCACCGAGACCGGGATCGCCGAGGACTTTTGCGTACCTCGGCCGACGATTTCCGGGACGGTCGAGTTGGTGCCGAACGCGGCGGACGCGCAGCGCTTCTTGGCTCTGCCCGCGAGCGTGGCAGCCGACCGGACATACGATCCCTATCAAGTGCACCGCCACGACTACAATCAGCGGGTGGGCTCATTGAGTCTTGCTACGGCCGTAATCCCCCGCGTGAATGCCGCCTGGCCTCCGGAAGGCGTGCTCTCGGCCCGTGCAGACATCCAAGCATTTCAGATGGTCGGCGCGCCTACTGAGGCGATCGCTGCAACCTTCCTATTCCGAGATCAGCTCGGAGTGTCCGATGCAAGCCCGGACGCATACTCGCTCTTCTTGATGGGGCGCCCGTCAGGGGACGCCTACGAACCTGTCTACGTCTGGCACCGTCCGGTCGGTACTGAGGGCAAAGGCGCCCCCCGCTATTTCGATCACCTGGATTGGGATGGTGACGGCAACGAGGAGGTCTTGCTCGACGTCTTCGGGTCGGAGCGTCGCTGGTTCGCGGCACTCGCCGAGCGCAGTGGCAGTTGGGTGCGCACCTCCGAAGACTCCTGCTTGCAATCCGCCGCTTCGGGCGGCTGATGCCGCCGCTCGCACAAGGCGACACTCTTCGCTGGATCTTAATCACAGCCAGCTTCTTGTCAGCCTCGTGTGGCGGCGCGCCCCCTCCCGATCAAGACCTTCCTGAGGGCATCAGCGTCATCGATGCGTCAGGGTCACAGCAGTTCTTCGCCGCACCCGCTACCCGCGTAATCTCCTTGGTACCCTCCGCCACTCAAACGCTGAGAGCCTTGGGAGTCGACGCGCTACTCGTCGGGCGTACCGAATTCGATGATCAGGATTGGTTGGCCCACCTGCCATCCGTCGGCGCTGGTTTGGGGCCCAACCTCGAGCAGATCGTGGCCTTGAGCCCCGACCTGGTCATCCGCTTCTACGGTGAGCAGGATTCACGCACGCCTGCACGGCTAGACGAGCTAGGCATCAGACACGTCTCTGTCCGCCCCGACCGACTCCGCGACGTATACGCCGGTGCTCTCCTCTTGGGTCGAGTGACCGGAGCAGACGCGGCCGCCGACTCATTGGTTCGTGAGATCGAGGCCAGTCTCTCCGAGCTGTCTCAGCGGGTCGCGGCGCTTCCGCGATTACGCACGGCTTATGTGCTCGGAGGCTCACCTCCTTGGATTGCGGGTCCGGACACCTACATCGACGAGATCATCCGACTCGTCGGGGGAGACAACGTCTTCGAGGACCTACGGCTGCTGTATTCCGCGGTGAGCCCCGAGGAGTTACGGGCCCGGGAAATCGATGTCGTCTTGGTGAGCGATCCATCCGAATTCGATGCGACGCTCACGCCGCGAGCGCGCATCGTCGAAGTCGGTTCCGCTCTCGAGATTCCAGGCCCGAACGTGGTCGACGCCGCGTGGCGGGTCGCAGAGTTGCTGCACGGCACCTCGTTGCGATGAGCCGATTCACGCTGGCGTCACTGCTAGCAGTGGCGCTGCTGGCCAGCCTCGTCGCAAGCGTTCGCTTCGGTTCAGTAGAACTGACCACCGCCGAGGTACTCGCCGCCCTCACCAGTGGGGATGTCCAGATGCATCGCGACATCGTGCTGCAACTCCGCCTGCCCCGCGCCCTACTCGGGGTGCTCGTCGGGGGGGGGCTCGCGCTCGCTGGGGCCACCTTCCAGGCCCTACTGCGCAACCCACTGGCAGAACCCTACATCCTCGGAATCTCCGGTGGGGCGTCCGTCGGTGCCGTGACTGTGCTCGCCTTGGGATGGGCAGGACTTGGTTCCTGGAGTCTTCCTTTGGCCGCTTTCGCAGGATCGCTCCTGGCGATTGTTCTGGTATTCCGTGTGGCAACTGCCACCGGCCGTGCGATGGATGTGCGCGTCTTGCTGCTGGCGGGCGTGGTAGTGGCGGCGTTCTTCTCGGCATGCGTGGCCTTCGTGCTGTCGATCTCGTCGGCGCGCACCGTCCAGACTGCAGTACTCTGGATCATGGGAAGTCTCGCCCTCGCGAGTTGGAAAAGTGTGCTGCTTGCAGCCGTGTATACGGTGCCGGCTGCGCTCGTCCTGATTGGACTAGCCCGCCCGCTGAACCTCATGGCCATCGGCGAGGAAACCGCCCACTACCTGGGAGCAAATGTCGAAGGAGTGAAACGCACCGCGCTGGTTATAGCCGCCTTGATCACCGCGGCGGGCGTCGCAGTGGCCGGCGTCATCGGCTTCGTCGGCCTCGTCGTGCCACACGCCATCCGCTTGCTCGTTGGATCAGATCACCGCGTGCTTCTGCCGCTCTCCTTTCTTGGTGGCGCGGCATTTCTCACGCTCGCGGACCTGATCGCGCGTTTGGCGCTCGACCCGATCGAGATCCCGATCGGTGTGATCACCGCCTTTGTAGGCGTCCCAATCTTCCTGGTGCTACTACGGCGGAGCCTCGAAGCCTGATGAAGAAATGCTGTCGTGCGCTCGACCCACGCCACCTTGTGGATGCCCCATGCTCGCGAGCGTTCGGGAAAGGCGGCACATGAGGTTCGAGGTACGCGACCTGGTGGTCCGGTACCCGGGAGCGATACGCCCAGCACTCGACGGCATCTCGATGACTGTGCCCGACGGGTGCTTCTACGCCGTGTTGGGACCCAACGGATCGGGCAAGTCGACGCTTGTGCGTTCGATGATGGGGGTGATTCACCCAGCCGCGGGCACCACATCTATCGATGAGCGCGAGGTCAGCACATGGGACCGTCGAGAGCTGGCGCGAGCGGTCGGAGCAGTCTCGCAATCGGAGACCCTGTCATTTCCGCTTACCGTCCGCGAGATGGTCGCCATGGGGCGCTACCCCCATCTCGGCCCCCTGTCCGGTGAAAGTGACGCCGACAAGGAGGCCGTCGCTGCCGCTCTAGCCGAGTGTGACATCACTGAGTTCGCCAGCCGAGACGTGAGCACCCTCTCGGGAGGAGAGCGACAGCGCGTACGGATCGCACGAGCCCTCGCGCAACAGCCGCGGGCTCTGGTGCTCGACGAGCCCACGAACAGTCTCGACATCGGTCACGAGATGGCGATCCTCGAGCTATTGCGACGCTCGGCTGACTCTGGACTCACCGTCGTGGTCGTGACGCACGGCCTCGATCTCGCGGCACGGTTCGCCGACCGCCTGTTATTGCTTTCACAGGGATCGGTGGCCTCCGAGGGCACCCCCGCCGAGGTTCTCACGGAGCCAACGCTGGCCGGCGTGTACGGATGGCCGGTATCGGTCTCGACTGATCCGGCATCGGGTACTCCTAGGGTCACCCCTCTGCGCCAAGGGCAGGTGTAGCGTCCGAGTCACCCCTCAGCGCGCTTCTTCCGCCTCGGCTCGAGCCGTCAGGTAACTCTGGTACCGGGAATCGAAGATCTCACCCGCCTCCAGCGCGGCCCTCACGCCACAGTCCGGCTCGTGCACATGGGTGCATCCGCGAAACCTGCACAGCCCGGAGGGATCCGCGAACTCTGGGAAACAGGCAGCGACCTCGTCCGGTGCGACGCCCCATAATGCCACGTCTCCGAAGCCAGGTGTATCAGCCACCAGTCCCCCACAAGCAAGCGGGATGATCCGAGAGCTGACCGTCGTATGCCGCCCGGTCTTGGTCTTCTGCGACAGTTCCCCCGTGCGTAACTCGAGCTCCGGATCGACCGCGTTCAACAAGGAGGACTTCCCCACACCAGAAGGTCCAATCAGCGTTGACGTGCCTTCGCACATCCGCTGACGCAGTAGCTCGAGTCCTTCGCCCGTCTCGGCACTGACCGGAAGCACCTCATAGCCGACGCTCCGGTACATCGGCGCGAAGCGCGCTGCTACGTCGGGAGCTCCGTCGGCATCGAGTTTGTTGATAACAAGGATCGCCTGCATCCCGCTCGCCTCGCCCAGCACCAGAAGGCGATCGATCAACTCAACCGTCGCATCTGGATTCTTCGCCGAGACGACCATTAAGGCCTTGTCCAGGTTCGCCGCGAGCAGCTTTGGCGCCCGCCCACCTCGTCCTCGGCGCACGAGTTCAGTCGAACGATCGTCCACACTCTCGATCGTCCACGCGTCACCTGACCTGCCAACCGTCACTAGGTCCCCTATGACGACGCGGCTACCCGTCCGCACTTGCTGCTTGATCCGCCCTCGCAACGACGCCTCGACGTCGCCATGGTCCCGCAACCGGACGCGGTACACACCCCCACCAGCCTCGTGTATCCGGCCCCTCACACACGTACCTCGCAGATGCGCGAAGCCCCCCGACGGAGCATCGTCCGACGGGGGGCTACAGAGTCCGACCGTGTAACGGTCGGCTTAGTCATCACGCAGCAAAAGACTCCAGCGCGTTGCCCTTCACGCCCTCACGCAGACGTCGTAGCGCACGATCGCGCAACTGACGGATCCGCTCGCGGGTCACGCCGAGCATGTTCCCGATCTCTTCGAGTGTGTGCTCGCGCTCGCCCTCAAGACCGAAGTACAGACGCAAGACCTTCGCGTCGCGCGCCTCGAGCGTAGACAGAGCTTCCGTGATCGTCTCCGTCAACAAGCGGCTTTCGACCTCGACTTCGGGCTCCGCTGCCTCTTCGGTAATGAAGCGCTCGACGAGTTGCGAGTCCTCCGAGTCACCGATGGGCGCGTCTAGACGGATCTCAGCAGCATTCAGTGTCTGAAGCGACTCCACCAGCTCCGGAGTCAAAAATGTCGCTTCGGCCAACTCCTCCGTCGACGGCTCACGTCCCTTTTCCTGCTTGAGACGCTCCTTCTCGCGAAAGATACGAGCCAGGTCACTCGCCCGGTTGAGCGGTACTCGAACCGCCCGTCCGTGGTTGGCGAGGGACGCCAGAATCGCCTGGCGAATCCACCAGACGGCGTAACTAATGAACTTCACGCCCTGTTCGGGATCAAACTTCCGCGCAGCTGTAACCAGTCCGACGTTCCCCTCCTGGATCAAGTCCGTGAGAGAGACGCCGCGGTTCTGATACTTTTTAGCAACGCTAATCACGAACCGTAGGTTCGCTCGCGCTAGCTCCTGGATCGCCTCCTGATCGCCCTTCTGGGCTAGAGCGCCGAGCTCTTTCTCCTTGTCAGGAGTGATGAGCTCGTGGCGACTCACGTCACGGAGGTACTGATCAAGGGCGCTCTGCTCTTCCACGCTTGCATCGAAGCCCGAGAGAAGATTTCCCTTCCCCCGACGCTTCCGCTTGCTGGTAGGGGCAGCGGCCATCGTGTCTATTCTCCTTCGAGTCCTGTCCCACCGACCCTCAACAACAAGGGTCGGGGGCGGGTCCAAGATGTCCCAGAATCCTCAGCCGTTTAAGGTGCCGGCGAGGATACGGCTTGTCAACCAATTCGAACACATCTTTTACGACCGATCCGGTTTCATAGTTCCCGGCGCAAACACTCTAAAGCTCTTGCGGTGCGCCAGCGCCGGCGGCCGTGCCATGTCGCCCGGGAGGGTTGGAACTCTGCTAACCCTATCCAGCGATAGGGTTCCTCGTTTCCGCTACATGCCAGGGTCTGGTTGCCGCCCGAGTGTTGATGTTTCTACTTTGGCACACCCACAGCAGCGCCCTTTCGCAAATCTCCCACGCTCCCCACGTGCCGAACACAACCACCTTCGCCGGCGTCAGCGATATCGGACGGACCCGGTCGCGAAACGAAGACTCCTTCGCATTGCGCCCAGTCGGCCGCATCGCTGTCGTCGCGGACGGAATGGGTGGCCACCCGAGCGGAGATGTCGCGAGCCTAATCGCCGCCACGCGAACGGCAGATACGCTTGAAGCGAGACTTGGATCGGGCTTGAAGTCTCAGGGCGGGTTGGTCGAAATGCGCGCCACCATGTCTCAGTGCGTCATGTCGGCTCACCATGCGATCCGGGATGCATGTGCGCGGGGCGAAGACCTCGAAGGAATGGGCACGACCCTCACGGCGATGGCCTTCGATCTCGACGGGAAGGCATACGTACTGGGGCACGTGGGCGACTCCCGCGCGTATCGCCTCAGGGCTGATGTGCTCGACCAGCTCACACCGGACGACACTTGGGTGCAGGCGAGCGTCGATGCGAACGAACTGACCCCTGAACAGGCGAAGCGGCACCCTTTCGGGCACATCCTCACGCAGTGCGTGGGACTCGCCGATCCCCCAACCCACACATTCATGACGGAACCGTGGCAATCGGAGACGTCTACCTGCTTTGCTCTGACGGACTCGTCGGCATGCTTGAAGCCGAAGACATCGCGCGAATTCTTCGTGAGCAGTTGGGCGGGCCGCCAGATCCCGAAGTCCTCGAAACTGCGGCCCAGGTGCTGGTGACCGCGGCGAATGAAGCCGGTGGGAACGACAACATCACGGTGGCGTTGATCCAGGTTGGATGATTCCGGAGACAGCGCTAAGAGGACATTCACCTGGCGACGGGTGCACGAGACCGGTCCGTCTACCGTGCCGACCCGTTATTGCCGATACTATCAGTGGATCCGGCCTACGTGGGCAAGGCGTCCACGCGCCGCCATACTTTTCACACGTGTGAATGGCCCGAGAACGACCCCTGCCGAACGCACCGATCCGCGAAGCGGTTCTGGATCTACGTTTCCCAGCAGCCGAGGCGACGGACCTAGAAGCGTTGCGTGACGCGCTGGCCTCTCTCGATGACTTCGACCAGATTAGCAAGCCTCGAGAGGCCTCAGCAGCCTTTAGGTTCTCACCGGAGGAGGGGCCCAAAGGCCACGTCGAGCAAGGAACACGGTTCGTCCGGGAGCATTCTTGCCGAAAGACGGCGAGACGTCGGTGTTCGACATCGTGGGTCTCGACGACCCAGGCGTCAGGGGGATTGGGGACGCTTCGCTAAACGCTGCCGCCCAGACGTGTGATCCTCTCCATCACTTGCTCGGCCGATACTTCCCGCCGCTCGAATGTGAAGACCCTCAATACTCGGGCGGTCGCGTACAACTGCTGCGCGAGTCTCGGTAGGTCCAAGAGACCCGGAAGCCCGGCCAAGCCGAGCCGACTTATCTCACCACCACGCCGCTCCACGAGGATGTCGAGCTGAAACATGGCCGGCTTCGCTGGGAAGTCGATGACGACCTCACCCGACTCGAGGCCCAGTTCCGCAGCGAGTTCGTCCTCGACCACTCTCTTCCACGGCGAGTCACCAACCGCCCAGTCCTCCACCTGGCGCCCAGCGAGATCTGCGGCCGTGAGTTCGAGTGCCCGTTTCGGGAGCCGACGCTGCCGGAGCGCGGGCAGCCACCGAGTCGCGATTCTTTCCGCGACTTCTCCATCGTCCTCCAGTGAGCGTCGGCCGATCTCGTATAACAACTCTTCGTCCGTCGGACCGATCAACTCCTCCGGATCGAGCAGACCTGAGCGAACCGACTCCTCTACGATACGCTTGTACAAAGCCGTGGCGGCACGCACTCCATGATGCCAGTACACGTTCCTGAACATCTGATACTTGGCGAAGAGCAACGACTCGAGGGCCGCAATCGCCTTCTCGTGCACCCCGACCTCGAACATCCCGGTTGCAGGATCCTTGAGCAGCACGAGACCTTGCAGTAGGCGAGAGACGTCGACCTCGCCGTAGGGCACTCCGCAAAATCGAGCGTCCCGGCGCAGGTACTCCATCTTGTCGAGATCGAGACTGCCGCTCACGAGCCCCCTGAGCGGGAGCTGGCTCTCACCCGCGATGAGTTCGTGGATCCGATCCGGTGCCGTGAGCCCAAGAGGGGCGAGTGCGTCGCGCAACGCGGGAGAGGCGAAGAAACGCTGACTGACCTCCTCATGGTGCGCCGGCACATGTTCGGCCTCCAACTCCTCCAACGCGTGAGAGAACGGGTAGTGCCCGATGTCGTGAAGTAGTCCGGCATAGGGCACCAGCTCCTCGCCTTCCCATACCTCCGGGTCGACGCCGCCGCGATCACGTAACTCCCGCAATGCGGTGGTCGTCAGGTGATAGACGCCGACCGCGTGATCGAAGCGTGTGTGCGTGGCGCCCGGATAGACGAGGTGCGCGAGCCCGAGCTGACGGATGTACCTCAGTCTCTGGAACTCGGGCGTATCCACGATCCGCACGGCTGTGGCATCGAGCCGAATCGTATTCCAGAGAGGATCCCTGATCGTTTTCCCGGGGACCGTAGTGCTCATGGGGTAATTATCTGGATACCGTAGAGGGTCGTAAATGGGCAAACGGGACGCTGTTGGCGGCGCGCCGCCACGTCCCCTAGTTTTCCGAAGAAACCACGAAAGCGCCACCCCGTGCCGCATGCGCCCGAACTCGACCCTTCGCGAACACATCCGTGCCCAGGCAGAAATTCGGCCGGGCGTTTACCGCATGTACGGTCCAGGCGATGAGTTGCTGTATGTCGGCAAGTCCGTGCACATGCGCACTCGACTCCTGTCGTACTTCCGAGCCTCCAGGGGAGAAAAGGCATGGGAGCTGATCAACCAAGCCGGACGGGTCTCGTGGGAATACATACCCAATGAATTCGCGGCGCTCATCCATGAGATGAAGCTGATCCAGAAGTGGCAGCCGCGCTTCAACGTGCAACACAAGCGCAAGCGCATCTACGCGTTCGTGAAGGTCACGAGTGAGCGGGCGCCGAGAGTGTTGCCAGTCACGCGCGTCGCTGATGACGGCGCGACCTACTACGGTTCCTTTCCTCGAGTCGGCGCACTCGCTCGAACTGTCCGCGAACTCGCTCACGTGCTCCAGCTCCGCGACTGCCCGTCGACGACCCCCGTCTTCTTCGACGACCAACTCGAGATCTTTCCGGGCGGGCGTATTCCACGCTGCATCCGGGCAGAGCTCGACACGTGTTTGGCGCCCTGTTGTGGCCGGCCAACCGCGGCCGAGTACGGGCAGGCCGTCGACGTCGCACACCGATTTCTCGAGGGTCGCGCCGGGCATCCGCTTCGCGAGCTCGAGCGACAGATGAGCGCCGCCGCGAAGCGAACAGACTTCGAATACGCGGCACTGTTGCGAGATCGCATCGAGCGGCTCAAGCACTTTCGGGATGACCTGCTCGCCTTTAGGGGACGCGTCGAGGACCTGACGTTCACCTATCGAGTCCCAGGCTTTGGCGGAGGCGATCTAGGGACCCTCTCGAACGCTGGGCGGCGGGCGCGGGCGGCCCATCAGCTCCTCTGGGCGGCGGATAGCTCCAGCTGTTGCCTACCGAGGGCTAGTCGGTCAGAACACCGGCCCAACCGCCCGCTGCACGGACGCCAACTCGGCAACAGCTTCAGCGTCCGGCTCCCCCATCAGGCTCACGCCGATCGTGCATGCGAATCCTGCCAGGAAGCCAGGGATCATTTCATACAAGTCGTAGAAGCTCTCTTTGAACCAAATGACCCAGACGACGGTGGCGACGAAACCGCCGATCATGCCGGCGACCGCTCCGGCCTTCGTCGTGCGCTTCCAGAAGAGCGAGCAAAGAACGACGGGGGTAAACGCGCAGGCGATGCCCGACCAGGCAAAGAGCACGAAGTAGAAGATCATCCGCACCTCACCCAGCGCGACCGCAAGCCCAGCGACGCCGATGACTACGGTAACTGCCTTGCCGAGGGTGGAGAGCCTTCGCTCGCTCCATTGGGATCCGAGAGCTTTTTGCACCACATCGCGAACAACGACTGACGACGCCAGTATGAGCAAGGAGTCGAGGGTAGACATAATGGCGGCAAGCACCACCACAAGAAACACCCCGGTGAAGAACGCCGGGAATAGGGCCGTGCTCATCTCTGGCAGGATCGTTTCGGGGTCCAGTAGACCCGGAAAGAGCGTGCGACCCGCCATACCCCCGAACACCGCACCGATGTCGAAGCCGATGATGCACAAGACCGCCCACTTGCCGCCGTTGACGATCTGCCTCTGATCGCGCGCGGCCATAAAGCGCGTAAGTAGCTGAGGCGAGCCAAGGAAGGCGAGTCCAATGGCAACGAACCCAGCCGCGCTCGCGATCCCCGCAGGCCCTAGCCCAAACTCGCCCATTGGTCGCAAGAGCGATGGATCAGCGGCCCCGAGTGCTGCGAACATTTCACTCAGCCCCCCCGCCGCGATGACGCCGACGATGGGCAACGTGATCAGGCAGCCGAGCATGAGCACGCCCTGCACGAAATCGGAATACGCGACCGCCTTGAATCCACCGATCGTAGTGTAGAAGAGCACGATGCCGAGTCCAATCCACACACCCTGCGTATAGCCGGTGCCGAGGAACGAGTCGAACGCCTTGCCCGAGGCGGTGAACTGGGCCGCAGTGTACGCCATGACCATGCTCAACACGATGCCGGCGGACAGCCACCGGAAGACGTGGCTCGAGTCACGAAAGCGGTCGGTCAGATAATCAGGGACCGTAATGGAATCGAAGCGGTCCGTGTACTCCTTGAACGGTCGCGCGACGAAAACCCAGGCTGCGGCGACGCCCAGGACCTCACCGAGGATCACCCAGAAGGCGTGCACTCCGATCGCGTAGCCCATCCCGGTGAGGCCCAGTAGGAGCCAAGCGCTCTCGCCGGTCGCGTTCGAGCTGAACGCAATCACCCATGAGGGCAATCGCTTGCCCGCGACGAAATAGCCTTTGAGGTCGCCGGAGTCCCGACTCGCCCAAAAGCCGATCCCGAGAAGAACGAGCAGGTAGCCGACCAAGACACCGATCACGGTTGGTGACGTCACGTGACATCTTCCGCGTCGTGACCAGAGGTTCCAGCATGATGATCTCGATCGTGGGCCGCGACCGCATGGCGGCTCTGCGCCCTTAAGAACGCCACCTCAAGCCCGAGGCCGAGCCCGGCGGAAAGCAACAGCAGAATCCAGGCGTCTAGAGGCATCCCGAGTATTGGCATGGCGCGGAACGTAGCGACGGTACGGGTGGCGGTCTACAAGACGGGCACCGACGACCTCACCCCACTGCGTCGCACGCCCTCCCTAATTTCGCGAGGCCCTCGGCGATGTCCTCCTCACTGATCAGCAGCGATGGCCCAATGCGCAGAACCGTTCCGTGCAGGCCACCCTGTCCAATCAGCACACCCTCATCGCGGGTGGCCTCGACCAACTTTGCCGTGCGTTCGCTGTCGGACTCCTTCGTCATCGGGTCCTTCACGATCTCCACGGCCTGCATGAGCCCCATACCCCGTACGTCCCCGATCCAGGCGTGCCGGCTCTGGATCAGCTCGAGGCCGGCGCGCAGCTGAGCCCCACGTGCCTCGGCGTTCGCGGGTGCGTTTTCCTCACGTAGCACGTCCTGTGTGGCGCACAGCGCAGCCATGGAGACGGGCGTGCCTCCGAAGGTCGAAATCGTCTTGCCCTTCCACGCGTGCGCGATCTCGTCCGTCGTCGTCGTGGCGCCCACGGGAGCACCGTTGGCGATTCCTTTGGCCATGACCATGATGTCCGGCTCCACCCCCCAATGGTCGATGCCGAACCAGTGCGTGCCACACCTTCCGAACCCGGCCTGCACTTCGTCGATGATGAGCAGGCCACCGTAGCTGCGAATAACCTCGGCCGCCTTCTGGAAATAGCCAGCAGGGGGCACCACATAGCCTGCCACTCCCTGGATCGTCTCAGCAATAAACGCGGCAGGGCGGCCGTTGGTCGTGGTGTAAATCACCTCTTCCAGATCGTCGACGAACTTGTCGACACACGTGTCGTCGCACGGCTGTTTGAAGGGGCATCGATACGGGTTCGGAGACATCGCATGCTTGATGCCCGCCACGGGTGTCGCGAGCGGCCGCCACCCGGAGTGCGCTGTAACGCTGGTCGCCATGAAGGAGCGGCCATGATAGCCGACCCTCAGTCCGATGATCTCGCTCCTCCCGGTGGCCAAGCAGGCCATCATGAGCGCGGTCTCAATCGCTTCGGTGCCCGAGTTGCTGAAGAAGGTGCGCTTGAGCGCCCCTGGCGCGATGTCCGCGATGCGCTTCGCCGCCTCCACCTGCGGCTCGTTCGCATAAAGCGTGGAGATGTGCCCGAGCTTGTTCATCTGCGAGCTCATCGCGTCGACGACGCGCGGATGGCAATGGCCCACGGACGTAGTGAGGATACCACTGAACAGATCGAGATACTCACGCCCTTCAGCGTCTCGGACCCGGACTCCTTCGCCCTCCACCAAGGCCAGCGGCTCCGAGTACATGTGCAACATCGAAGGCAGCAGGTACTCCTTCTGCCCCTGTACGATCTCTGCGCCCGTAGCGCCCGTGCTCGCCGTCGAAACAGTCATGTTGTACCTCGTTTATCCTGGATGACGCTCACCAACGTGAGATGACTACTCGTTGGTCGGTATAAAAAGCGATGCCGTCTCGGCCCTGCGCCTTCAAGTCACCGAAAAACGAACCCTTGGAGCCACCGAACGGAAAGAATGCCATCGGCGCGGCAACGCCAATGTTCACCCCGATCATGCTGATACCAGCCCGATACCGGAACTCGCGCGCAGCCTTACCGCTCGTCGTGAAGATCGAACACGCGTTGCCGTAGCGGCTGGCGTACATCATACGGACCGCTTCATCGACATCCTTGGCGCGGTTGATTCCCGCGACCGGGCCGAAAACCTCCTCGGTCGCGATCGAGGCGTCCGGCGGCACGTCCTCGAAGACTGTAGCACCTACCCAATAGCCGCCCGGGAGCCCGTCGACAGTCGCTCCGCGTCCGTCCAACGAGAGCTTGGCCCCATCAGACGCACCCTGCGCAATGAAATCGTTCACTCGGTCCCGATGCGCTGCCGAGATCACCGGGCCCATGTCCGTGGCCGGCTGAAGCCCGTCACCCAAACGGATCGACGCGGCTGAGTCGAGCATGCGATCCCTGATTTGCGAGTGCGCGTCCCCCACGCCTACGATCACGCTGCCGGCCAAGCAGCGCTGTCCCGTCGAGCCGAAAATCGACCCGGAACACGCCGCGAGGGCTGCGTCCATGTCGGCGTCGGGCAGCACGATCATATAGTTCTTCGCTCCACCCAACGCCTGCACTCGCTTGCCGGACGCCGATGCCCGCGTATGCACGACACTCGCCACATGGCTCGAGCCTACGAAGGATACACCGACGATGTCAGGGTGGTCGCACATCGACTCGACCGTCTCCCTACCTCCGTGCACGACGTTGAGCACTCCGGGTGGGAGGCCTGCCCGCTCAGCAAGCTCGACGATCTTCTGATGCGTGAGCGGATCCTGCTCGCTCGGCTTGAGCACCACGGTATTCCCTGTCGCGACCGCATAGGGCCAAAACCACAGTGGGATCATGACAGGGAAGTTGTACGGCGTGATGATGCCGAAGACTCCCAACGGCTGACGCCACGACGCGCTGTCGATTCCGACGGCGATCTGTTCGACCGTGTCGCCCATCATGAGCGTCGGCACGCCACACGCGTGCTCTACGTTCTCGATGCCGCGTTGCACCTCCCCACGTGTCTCAGCAAGCACCTTCCCGTGCTCGGTCACAAGCAACCGAGCCAGCTCCTCCTTTTGCTGCTCCAGTAAGGTCTTGAGCCGGAACAGGACCCGAGCGCGCTCAGGCGCCGGAGTGTCGCGCCATGCGGGATACGCGGCCTTCGCGGCCTGGACCGCCGCGTCCATGTCCGCGGCAGTCGACAGAGGGACCCGCGCGATCTCCTCGCCCGACGCAGGGTTCATGACGGCTAACGAGTCGGTGGCCGAAGTCTCACGCCACGCACCACCTACGTAGTTCTGGATCATACGATCGGTGCCTACATGTTTGGGGCGTTGCTCGATCGGCGGGTTGCCGGCGAGCAAGTCGGCCACTGAGCCGGGCCACCGCCCCGCCCTGTGATCACCGTACGGCGCTCACGGCTCACACGCTCGGTGTCCTCAGAAGCGAGATACACGAGAGACGCCGCAAGCACTGCGTTGTTCTTCAGATCGTCGATGACGAGCTTGTCGTACGTGTCGCGGTGGGTGTGCCAGGTGTGCGAGCTGTAGTCCCATGAGAGCGCACCGAGGTTGAAAGCTGGCGCGCCGTGACATACGAACGACGCATAGTCCGACCCGCCGCCGCCTGGGCTCCCAGGAAGATCGAGATCGATGTCGGCGGTTACCTCCGCGGGCGCCTGTGACAGCCAGCTGGCTAACGAGCCGCCCGCTTTCGTGAAGCCCTGGGCGCCCGTGTTCACGACGCGGCCCGTGCCGTTGTCCTGGTTGAACAGCGCCTGCAGACCTTCGACGATTTCGGGGTGATCCTCAGTGAACGCGCGAGAACCGTTGAGCCCCTGCTCTTCACCACTCCAAAGCCCCACGACGATCGTGCGCTTCGGGTTCGGATAGACTTCCTTCAAGATGCGCATCGCTTCCATCATGAGCAGCGAGCCCGAGCCATTGTCCGTCGCGCCAGAGCCTCCCTCCCAGGAATCAAAATGCGCGGAGAGCATGACGTATTCATCCGGCAGCTCCGTGCCTGGCATCGTCGCCACAACGTTGTAGACCGGCACCTCACCGCGGTTCTCCGCTTCGGCGGTCACGCGCAGGATCGGGTTGCGACCCTCCTTCGCGAGGCGGTGGACGAGGCTGTAGTCCTCACAACCCAGCTCGAACGTAGGCGTCTCTCGGTTGTACGCGTCGAAGACGCGCGTCGTACCGTAGGAACCCGGCCACTGCGACGTGACGATGCCTGCGGCACCCGCGTCCTCGAGCGCGGTATGAAGGTCTCTACGACGACGGTCCGTCGAGCCGGTTGCGCCCAGGCTCGCGTTCCACGCCTGCTCGGCCTGCTGACGTGCCAGCGCCATCGTCTGAATGGACGCTCGCGTGCCAAACTGGGCCCACTGCTCATCCGCGCGGCAGGTTGGCTCAGGAAACGACATCATGACCCACTTGCCTCTCACCGTGCCCAAGAAAGACGCCCAGTCCGCAGGGGAGTTGATCGTCGGCAGGTACGTGACCCCTCCATCCACCGGGTCTCCGTCCGTACCGGGACTCCAAGCCAGAATTCGCCCCTCTAGAGACCGAACGCGCGGCTCAATCAGGTCGATGTGACTCACGCCCCGGTCCCAGCCCTCCCATGTCCCATACTGCTCGGTCCGAGCGTCGATGCCCCAACCCTGAAAGGTCTTCACCGCCCAGTCCTGCGCCCGCTCGATCCCGGGCGAGGCAGTCAGTCGCGGTCCGATCGAGTCGAGCAGCGCCGTCCCGAGGCGTTCGAACTGTGAATTGTCCATCGCCTGCATCCAAATCTGACGAAGAACGGGGTCGTCCGTCGCCAAACTCTGCGCGTCGACGGCAGTCGGCATCACCGCCCATGATGTGGCTAGGGCTACGAATATCGGAATCGAACGAAAGTTGCTGCGCATGATCTCCACCTGGATCGGGACCTGTCTAATCTCTGGAATCTCCAAAAGCACCTGCATCACAAGCAAGGCACCCCTCAGCCCTTGCAGCCGGCCATCTTCTTCACGTACGTGAACTCCTTCTTCGTCACCGATTGCACGGAGAGACGCCCGTACCGAATGAGCTCCATATCCGCGAGTGCTGGATCGGCTTTGAGTTCAGGGAGACCGACGATCTCGTTAAACTTCGCAACAAACTCGACGTCGACCATCGACCAACGCGGATTGTCCGAATCCGACTTCGCATCGAAATACTTTGACTTCTTGTCGAAGGCGAAGTGGTCCGGATAGGCCTCCTTGCAAACACGCGCGAGGCCAACCACAGCGGGGGGCTTGTCATTCGAGTGGTAGTACAGCACCTCATCTCCCACGCTCATGTCCCGCATGTTATTGCGGGCCTTATAGTTGCGTACGCCTTCCCAGCAGGTCGACCCATCCTTCTCGAGGTCGTCGATGGAGTAAACGTACGGCTCCGACTTCATGAGCCAATATTTCTTAGCCATTTGCTCTCTCCCCAAGATCGACCTTGATATCCCGCCACTTCTCACGCCGGAAGACGAGGACGCTCAGCGTCGCGCGCGTGAGATGTGCCAGCACAATCGCCAGCCAGATATCGGCGGGATCCAGCGTCGAGAACGTTTGAATGATGAAACATATGCCGAGCGGGATGACGATCTGGGACAGCATCGAGATGTACATCGGGCTCTTGGTATCTCCGGTGCCTTGTAGCCCCCCCGTGTATGCCAGTGCAACCGTAACAAAAAGGCCCGAAATCGCGAGGTACCGGAGCAATTGCACACCGAGCCCGAGCACGGCTGGATCGTCCATGCCGAAAATTCCGAGCAGTGCGCCCGGGATGATCAAGAACAACGCGCCAATGGCCCCCGCGAGCATGAGACCGAATCCGGCTGCTGTGCGGACGCCCTGAGCGGCACGGTCGGGCTGTTCCGCTCCTAGGTTCTGACCGGCCACCGCAGCCGTCGCACCCATGATGCCGACCGAGGTCCACGTGATGAACGAGAAGAGTTGCGTGTAGCTCACGACGTAGGCGGCCTGGGCTTGAGCGCTCATCTCGAGCGACCCGATGAACGCGAGCAGGAACACTCCACCGATGTTCATCGCCACGCCCTGGATACCCGTGGGCAACCCGAATTTGAAGAGTTGACGGATGATGTTCCAATCAGGCATCAACTGCATGCCCCTGTGAAACGTCACGACCCATTTGCCGCTGAAGAGGCGGACCATCGCATACCCACTCACGAGCGCCCCCGCCGTCACCGTGCCCATCGCGGCGCCCTTGGTGCCGAATGCGGGAATCGGACCCAGGCCCCGAATGAAGATCACGTTGAGCGCTATGTTCAGAATCGTGAGCGCGATGCCGAGTCGGAGCGGCGTCTTGGCGTCACCCGCCGACCGCAGCGCACCCCCGAGCATGAAGAACAGCAGCATCCCGAAGGAAAAGACGAACATGATGCGCAGGTACGGCAGCGCCTCTGCTTGCACTTCGGGGCTCGCGTTGACCAGGTCCAACAGCACGGGCGATGATAGGTACCCGATCGGCGCCATGATCATCAAGACGAGCATGACTGAGGTCAGGAACGCCTGGTAGACCGTGCGGTTCACTTTGTCGGGTTCGTTGGCACCCGTGAAGCGCGCAACGAGCACGCCCATGCCCGTGAAGAGCGAACTGATGAAGACGATGACAACGAGGAAGATCTGCCAGGACACACCGATCGCGGCATTACCCGTGTACCCGACGTAGTTGCCGACCATCACGTGATCGACGATCCCCTGAAGCCCACCGATGATGTTCTGCAGCATCGTGGGCCACGCGAGCTTCCAGACGGCTCCCCGGATCGGCCCTTCCACGATGGAACGGTCGAACGCCTTGCCCTTCTTCGGTGCACTCACGAGTTGGGAAACGTCGCCTTAAGAAGTGTCAGCTTGGAGAGAATCAGCTTGGGCCTACCACACGAGGTGGAATTTACTCTGGCGACGGAAGACCCAATGGCGCTCGCCCTCTTCATCCAGATACGCCTCTTCTTCCTGGCGACACGAGACCGGCTTGCCGCCCCACTCAGGGATCGGCGTCGTCGCCTGAAGCTCGATGGAGTGCCAGGTCGACGGTAGCAGCACCGCGTCCCCCCGCACCGGCACACCTTCCTGCCCGTCCCAGCGTCCGATGAGCGGCCCAGCACCGTGACCGTGGTCCCCGATCGGGTGGGTATAGACGGTCCCGTTGATGCCCTCCGAGCGCATTTGACCAAGCGTGCTCGCGAGGATCTGATTTCCTGTCAGTCCCGGCTCCATGTGTGAAAGCAAGATGTCCTGCAACCGGTTCGAGTTCGTCAGGCACTGTTGAAGACCCGCAGGGACACCGGTCTCACCGTCCTTCAGCACATAGCCGAGATGCTGCGTGTCGGTGTGGAGGTTCAGCCCAATGACACCATAGTCCGTCCAGAGCACATCTCCCTGCTGGATGACCGTGGGGCCACTCCCACTGACGGCCCCCTCCCGTTGCACATCCACGGACGTCTGAAACCAGGTCGTATAACCGAGGTCCCGGAGCTTCTGACGCATCCACCAAACGACGTCCTCAGTGGTCGTCACGCCGGGTGTGATTACGGAGTTAGAAAAGGCCTCACTGATGATCGCGTGTACGGTCTCCTCGATCTTGCGATAGCGCGGCATCATCTCCGGAAGTCTCAGCGCGATGTAGTTCATGGCGAGTCGGGACTCGCGCTTGACGCGGCTCGAGTACTTGTCGCCCAGAGCCTCGAGTAGTGCTTCGGCCTCGCCGGAGTGCAGCCCGTCAGAAAACGCCCATACGGGGTCGGTGTTGAGCACGATGTTCTCGGGATCGCGATCCTCGACCAGCTCGCGAAACAAGTTCCACTGCTCGCTTCCCACGAGTTCAGCCGTAGGCTGAGTGGGTGCAGGCCGCGTGGAGCGGAAAGCCTCGAACACCCCACCCTGGCTCGTACCACCGAGCGCGAGCCGTTCGAGCGAGCCGTCGTCACGACGCGTGATGACATAAATCGAACGGCGGCGCGCAGCGAAGGTCG
>Ga0114996_10002590_pt1 | contig 23297 bp, 20 predicted proteins | sample ArcticOcean_MG_C_4_FD_87039 | JGI IMG/M metagenome (GOLD analysis project Ga0114996, IMG submission 87039) | Marine microbial communities from western Arctic Ocean - ArcticOcean_MG_CB4_134 | ecosystem: Environmental > Aquatic > Marine > Oceanic | place: Arctic Ocean: Canada Basin | collected... | reverse complement strand
TTTATATTTTCATAAAGCTCCATCAGCTAAAGAATTCCATAATGAAACTGTCAGAAAACTAAATAAATTACATCAATACGACTGTTTAAGAGCTAATAAAGCTCTTGCTGCTTGGGGAATTGAAGGGAGGGTTCCCTTTTTAGATAAAGAATTTATAGAAATTGCTATGAATCTAAACCCAACAGATAAAATGATTAATAAAAAAAGAATTGAGAAATGGGTTCTTAGAAAAGCATTTGAAGAATACCTTCCTAAAGAAATTTTATGGAGACAAAAAGAACAATTTTCTGATGGAGTTGGCTATTCTTGGATTGATAGTTTAAAGGATTTAGTTTCAAAAGAAGTATCTGATGATCAAATGGATAATGCTCCTAAAAAATATCCAATAAACCCTCCTCAAAATAAAGAGGAATATTACTATAGAAGTATTTTTGAAGAACATTTTCCAAGTGATACAGCAGCAAAATCTGTTCCTTCAGTTCCATCAGTTGCATGTAGTTCTCCTGAAGCATTAGAATGGGATGAAACTTTTAAAAATCAAAACGATCCAAGTGGTAGATCTATATCAAATATTCATAATAAATCTTATGAATAAAATGTTGATAAGTCACCTTTAAATACTAGTCTTTTCACGTTTTTTCAGCATTAAAAAGCAGTATATTTATATATATATTTTATAACTCATAAAATGGCTCCTGAAAAAATCAAAAATCAATATTCTGCAGACAGTATTCAAGCCCTAGAAGGGATGGAACATGTTAGGAAAAGACCTTCCATGTATATTGGAGATCTTAGCACAAGAGGACTCCACCATTTAGTATATGAAGTGGTAGACAATTCTATTGATGAGGCCATGGCAGGTCATTGTTCAGAGATATTTATACAAATAAATACTGACAAATCAATTTCTATTGAGGATAATGGTCGAGGTATCCCTGTTGGAATTCATAAAAAAGAAGGTGTTTCTGCTCTTGAAGTGGTTATGACTAAAATTGGAGCAGGGGGAAAGTTTGATAAAGATTCATATAAAGTTTCAGGAGGTTTGCATGGAGTAGGTGTTTCTGTAGTTAATGCTTTATCTGAAGTGCTTACAGCTAATGTTTATAGAGACGGTAAAGAATACCAGCAAATCTATAAAAAAGGGAAACCCGACTCTAAAGTTAAAGAAATTGGAAAATCTGATAAAACAGGTACTCTTATTACATTCAAACCAGATAAAGATATTTTTAAAGAAGTTATTGATTTTGAGTATGACATATTATCTAATAGGATGCGTGAACTTTCTTTTCTTAATAAAGGGATCACTATCTCTCTAACAGATAATAGGGAAGAAACAGAAAAAGGTGAGAAAAAATCAGAAATTTTTCATTCCAAAGAAGGCTTAAGCGAGTTTATTAAATATATTGATAAGTCAAGAGAACCAATAATTTCTAATATTATTAAAATGGAGAGTGAGAAAAATAATATTACAGTTGAAGTTGCAATGATTTATAATTCATCTTTTTCTGAAAATCTGCACTCTTATGTTAACAATATTAATACTTATGAGGGAGGTACTCATCTTTCTGGTTTTAGAAGAGGTTTAACTCATACGCTAAAAAAATATGCTGACGCATCAGGACTTACAGATAAACTTAAATTTGATATAGCTGGTGATGATTTTAGAGAAGGTTTAACAGCTATTATTTCTATTAAAGTTGCTGAACCTCAATTTGAAGGTCAAACAAAAACTAAGTTAGGAAATAGGGAAGTTAGTTCTGCAGTATCTCAAGCAGTTTCACAAATGCTTGAAAATTATCTTGAAGAAAACCCAGATGATTCAAAAATAATTGTTCAAAAAGTGGTATTAGCTGCTCAAGCTAGACATGCTGCTCGACAAGCTAGAGAAATGATTCAAAGAAAAACTGTTATGACAGGTGGAGGGCTTCCTGGTAAATTATCTGATTGTTCAGAAACAGATCCTATGAAGTGTGAAGTCTTTTTAGTTGAGGGTGACTCTGCAGGAGGAACTGCTAAACAAGGAAGAGACAGGTTTTTTCAAGCTATTCTTCCCCTTAGAGGAAAAATTTTAAATGTTGAAAAAGCACAACAACATAGAGTTTTTGAAAATGAAGAAATAAGAAATATATATACAGCTCTTGGAGTTTCTGTTGGAACAGAAGAGGATAATAAGGCTCTAAATTTAGAAAAATTAAGATATAATAAAGTGATTATTATGTGTGATGCTGATGTTGATGGGAGTCATATTTCAACATTAATTCTAACGTTTTTCTTCAGGTATATGAGAGAATTAGTTGAACGAGGAAATATTTATATTGCAACACCACCACTTTATTTGGTTAAAAAAGGTAATAAGAAATTATATGCATGGGATGATGAAGCAAGAGATAAAATTGTTAAAGACTTAGGTTCAGGATCATCAATTCAGCGCTATAAGGGATTAGGAGAGATGAATGCTGACCAACTTTGGGATACAACAATGAACCCAGAAACAAGAACATTAAGAAAGGTTTCATTAACAATTGAAAATTTTATATCTGCTGAAAATACTTTCTCAAAACTTATGGGTGAAGAAGTTCCTCCTAGAAGAGAATTTATTGAAGAGAATGCTAAATATGCTAATATAGACGCCTAATTATGAAAGTTACAATTGTTGGAGCAGGTAGTGTAGGTTCTTCTTGTGCAGAATATATAGCTATAAAAGATATAGCAAATGAAATTGTGCTATTAGATATTAAAGAAGGCTTTGCTGAAGGAAAAAGTCTTGATTTAATGCAAACTTCAAGTTCATTAATATTCAATGCTTTAGTTACAGGTGTTACATCTGATTATGAAAAAACAAAATCAAGTGATGTTGTAATAATCACATCTGGTATACCGAGAAAACCCGGAATGACTAGAGAAGAACTTATTGGTATTAATGCAGGAATAGTCGATTCAGTAACTGAGAATCTTTTAAAATATTCTCCTAATGCAATTATTATTGTTGTTTCTAACCCTATGGATACGATGACTTATTTGGTTTTAAGAAAAACAGGACTCCCTAGAAATAGGGTAATAGGTATGGGAGGGATATTAGACAGCTCAAGATTTAAAACTTACATTTCTTTAGCCCTCGAAAACGAACCTCAAAAAAACATTAAAGCTATGGTTATTGGAGGTCACGGAGATACAACTATGATTCCTTTGACTGATTATGCAGAAGTAAATAATAAACCATTGACTGATTTATTATCAGTTGATAAAATCTCTAAGATTGCTTCAGATACAATGGTTGGAGGTGCTGCTTTAACAAAATTATTAGGAACTTCAGCTTGGTATGCTCCTGGAGCATCAGTTGCATATCTTGTTAAGTCTATACTTAATGACTCAAAAGAAACTTTACCTTGTTCTGTTATGCTAAATGGAGAATATAGCGTTGAAGACTTATGCATAGGAGTCCCTTGTATAATTGGCAGTAATGGGTTAGAAGAAATTATTGAAATTAATCTTAATAATATTAATAAAGAAAGGTTTCTTAAAAGTGTAGAAGCTGTTAAGAATACTAATCTGTTACTTAAAGGTTTAATATAGATAAAGTTGTTAATTCGATTTTCAAATATTATATTTGCTCGCTTTATTAGTTTTAAAAAATGCAAGGAAACTCTCTTATAAAAACATTTGCTTTACTATTTGGAATAGTTAGTATATATCAACTTTCTTTTACGTTTATATCCTCAGGTCTTGAAAGAAAGGCTGAGAAAGCTGCAATTTCAAAAATTTCTGATAGTGAAGTTGAATATATAGTTAAGAGATCTAGAGTGGAGGTTAACTATCTAGATTCAATAGGAGATTTACCAGTATTGTTATATTCTTCTTATAATGATGCTAAAACGAAAGAATTAAATCAAGGTCTTGACTTAAAAGGTGGAATAAATGTTATTTTACAGCTTTCTATTAAGGATTTACTTAAAGGTTTATCAGAAAACTCTGCCAATCTAAAATTTAATCAAGCTCTTGAAAGTGCAGATGAACTCCAAAAACAATCAGATCAAACATATTTAGAATCTTTTTTTGAGGCATTTGATTCAGATACAGATCAAACAAAGCTTTCATCTCCAGACATCTTTGGTAATAGAACTTTAAGTGAAATATCATTTGATACTTCAGAAGATGAAATAAAAAATATAATTGGAATAAAAATTGACGAATCAATAATTTCTGCTTTTGAGGTTCTTAGGAAGAGAGTTGATAAGTTTGGTGTAACACAACCTAATATTCAAAGATTAGGTACATCAGGAAGAATACTTGTTGAACTACCTGGAGCAAAAGACATCGATAGGATTCAAAATTTACTTCAAAGTACAGCCCAATTAGAATTTTGGGAAACATATAAAAATGATGAACTTGGTGATTTTCTTTTATCTGCAAACGAATATCTAAGATCTATAGAAGATGATAAGACTCTTAATATTCTTGATGATCAAGAAGAATCTAATATTGAAGATTTATTATCTGAAGTAGAAGAAAGTACAGATGAAACAGATACTAATCAATCTAATCCCCTTCTTAGTCTTATAAAATCTCCTTCTTTCCAAGGAGGACCTGTTTTAGCTAATTTCTCACCAAATGATCAAGAATTAATTTCTACCTATCTTAATTTACCAGAGATAAGAAAATTATTACCAGCAGCAAATAGATATATAAAATTTTTATGGGGTAAAGAAGATGAGAATGGTTTAATAAGTCTATATGCAATTAAAACAAATAGACAGAATACGCCCCCTTTAAGTGGAGGAGTAGTTGTTGATGCTTCACAAAGCTTTGATGCTGTTAATAATCCAGCAGTTTCAATGCAGATGAACTCTCAGGGTGCAAAAGTATGGGAAACATTAACTGAAAGAGCTTATGCACAACAAACTAATATTGCAATAGTATTAGATGATATAGTTTATTCTGCTCCTGGAGTAACAAGAGGTGCAATATCAGGAGGTAGATCTGAAATAACTGGTGATTTTGATTTAAATGAAGCTATAGATCTTGCCAATGTCCTAAGGGCTGGAAAACTACCGGCATCAGCAGATATAATACAATCAGAAGTTGTTGGTCCATCATTAGGTCAAGAAGCAATTGATAGTGGAATTTACTCTTTTTTAATAGCATTAATGTTGGTATTAGTATGGATGGTTTTTTATTATGGGATTTCGGGATTTTTTGCTGATATCGCATTAGTATTTAACCTAGTATTGATTTTTGGAATTTTAGCTGGATTAGGTGCAGTTTTAACTCTTCCTGGAATTGCAGGTATAGTTCTTACAATAGGTATATCAGTTGATGCAAATGTTTTAATTTTTGAAAGAATTAGAGAAGAAATTAGAAAAGAGAAAGGTTTAAAACAATCGATATCTGATGGATTCAATAATGCACTTTCCTCAATATTAGATGCAAATATAACAACTGGTTTAACTGCTCTAGTTTTATATGTATTTGGAACTGGACCAATAAAAGGTTTTGCAACAACTCTTTTAATTGGTATAGCTACTTCACTTTTTACTGCAATTTTTATAACTAGACTTCTTGTTGATAATAGAGTTTTTAAAACTGGTAAAATATCTTTCTCAACTCCATCTACAAAAAATTTATTTTCAAATATTAATATAAATTTTTTATCAAAAAGAAGAATTACTTACATAATTTCAAGCATTTTAGTATTTATTTCTTTAACATCCCTTTTAACTCAAGGGCTTAATCAAGGAGTAGATTTTCTCGGTGGAAGATCTTATATAGTTAGATTCGATAAACAAGTTTCATCATCTGATATCGAGTCAAATTTAGGCTCTTCCATAGGTAGTGCCGAGGTGAAAACTTTTGGTTCAAGTAATCAGTTAAAAATTACCACTAAATATAAAGTTGATGAGGAAGGTTTAGAAGTAGATCAAGAAATAAAAGAAATTTTATATCAATCATTGTCAAATGAATATACGGATGAAATAACCTATGAGAAATTTATTTTAGGTGAAGATGTAGGTATAATGTCTAGCATTAAAGTTGGACCCACAATAGCAGATGATATAAAACAGAATTCTGTTATAGCTGTTTTTGGATCACTAATTATTGTTTTTTTCTATATTCTTCTTAGATTCCAAAAATGGCAGTTTTCTATTGGAGCTGTATCGGCAGTTTTTCACGATGTTCTTATTGTTCTTGGAATATTCTCATTGACTTACAAGATAATGCCATTTAATATGGAAATTAACCAAGCATTTATTGCAGCTCTTCTAACCGTGATAGGATATTCTTTAAATGATACAGTTGTTGTTTTTGATAGAATTAGAGAATACTTTAAGATCCACTCATCTTGGGAAAATCATAAAATAGTTAATACAGCTTTAAATAGCACTCTTAGTAGAACCTTAAATACATCATTAACAACATTAATAGTTTTGACTGCAATATTTATTTTTGGAGGAGAATCTATTAGAGGTTTTATGTTTGCATTGATCATTGGGGTTATAGTAGGAACATACTCATCAGTATTCATTGCTACACCAATAATGTTTGATTCGTATAAAAGAAAGATTAAATAGTCTTTCTTTTACTTACATAGAGCATTATCAGTCCAATTAAAATAAAAGGTATACTTAACCATTGACCAGTTGATAATCCAGGTAAAAATGTCTCAATACCTCCTTGACTTTCTTTAAAGAATTCAATTAAAAATCTAATTGAGAATAAACCAATTAAAAAAATACCAAATAAAGAACCTTTATTATCTCTAATTGTAGAGTTGTAAATTTTTAATAGCACAAAAAATAAGATAACATAACCAATAGATTCATAAAGTTGAACAGGGTGCCTTGGAAGTGTTTCACCTCTATTTTGAAAAATAACCCCAAATGATGAGTTTGTATACTTTCCAACTATTTCTGAATTAAAAAAGTTTCCAATTCTAACAAAAGCTCCACCAATAGCAATTGGCATAGTCAATCGGTCAAAAATCCAAAGTATGCTTTTGAATTTATATTTTCTTTGAAATAGAATTAAACCTATAGTAATTCCAATAGCTGCTCCATGGCTAGCCAATCCTCTGAATCCAGAGAACTGATATCCATCAATTAAACCAAGAATAGAAGAATTGCTGGATTCTTGAATCGGTAGTAAAATCTCAATAAGATGATTTTGAAAATAACCCCAGTTATAAAAAAATACTTCTCCAAGTCTAGCTCCTAGAAATGTAGACAGAACCATATATAATAACATTGGGTCAAGGTATTTGTGATCTACTTTTTCTTTAATAAAAAACGATTTAACTAATTGATAGCCTAGCATAAATGCAATAACAAACATTAAGCTATAGATGTAGATAGAAAAACTTCCAATTTGGAAAAGAGTATCACTTGGGGACCATTTTATCTGAGATATTAACATGATTTTTTTTTCAAAAATAATAATAATTATTATGGTACAGGATCATACCCGCCTTTAAATAAAGGATTACACTTAATTATTCGCTTAATAGATAGGTAAAGTCCTAAAAATAAGCCATGCTTTTTAAACGATATAATTGAATATTGTGAACATGTTGGAGTATATCTACAATTTGGTCCAATTAATGGAGATATATATGATTGGTAAAATTTAATTATTAGAATAAAAGGGTAGGTTAATATTTGATTAATCTTTGTCATTAATATTATATCCAATTTTAGATAATTTATCTCTAATAGAATCTGAAGTTTTATAATCTTTATTTATTCTAGCTTCATTTCTTAGATCTAAAATTAAATCAAGGAGTAAATCATTATTATTTGAAGTTGACAAATGGATATTTAACCCTAAAACATCTAGAATAAATACAGAAAAAATATTCTTTAGTAATTTTATTTTACTTGAATTAAAGCTCTCTTTACCATCATGAATTTTATTAATCAGTTTAACTACTGTAAAAATTTCAGCTATTAATTTAGGGGTGTTAAAATCATCATTCATGCAGTCATAGCAATTGTTAATCCAATTTTCTAGATCAAAATTACTTTCAGGTGAATTGTTTTCTTTTAAATTTTCTAATTTTTCTGATGCATCTACAATTTTATTATATCCTTTTTCAGATGCTAGTAATGCATTTTCACTTAAGTCTAAGATATTTCTATAATGAGCTTGAAGAAAGAAGAATCTTATAGCAGTTGATGAGTATCCTTTTTTAAATAATTTATTTTTTCCAGAAATAAGATCTTTTGGTAAAATACTATTTCCGGTTGACTTAGACATCTTCTTATTATTAAGAGTCAACATATTTGTATGCATCCAATAATTAATTGAATCAGTATTAGATAATGCATCAGATTGAGCAATTTCACATTCATGATGTGGGAATTTAAGATCAATTCCACCTCCATGAATATCAAATTTATTTCCCAAATATTTATGACTCATAGCTGTACATTCAAGATGCCATCCTGGAAAACCATAACCCCAAGGTGAATTCCATTTCATTAAATGTTTTGAGTCAGCCTTTTTCCATAAAGCAAAGTCATAGGAATTTTTTTTATCCTTCTGTTTTGTTAATGATCTTGTATTTGAAATGAGATCATCTATTTCTCTTCCAGATAATTTCCCATATTTATTTTTCTTTCTAAACTCATCCAAGTCAAAATAAATTGACCCATTAGATTCATAGGCAAATCCTTTATCAATAATTTTATTAATAATTTCTATCTGCTCAATTATATGACCAGATGCAATTGGTTCAATACTAGGAGAGAGGACATTGAAAATGTTCAAGGTATCCCTAAAGTCATTAGTGTATTTATTAGCTACTTCCATTGGCTCTAATTTTTCAACCTTTGCCATTTTAATAATCCTGTCTTCACCATCTTCTTCTAGATGCCCCACATCAGTTATATTTCTGACATATCTAACATTATATCCTTTGTGAATAAAGTACCTATAGATTATATCAAAAGAAATAAAAGTTCTACAATTACCAAGATGAACATTACTATATACAGTAGGTCCACAAACATAAAGTCCTAAATGATTTTTTTTTAATGGCTTAAACTCCTCTTTTTTACCAGATAAGGAATTATATATAATTAATGGTTTGGATAGCATTAAATTTCGGTTTCAAGTTTTATGTAATCTAAAAAATCTCTTCTAAATTCAGAGTCTTTAAATTTACCTCCAAATTCTGCAGTTACAGTACTACTAGAGATATCATTAATCCCTCTAGAGTTAACACATAAATGTTTGGCATCTATAACACATGCAACATCATCAGTATTAAGTATTTTTTGTAACTCATTAACAACTTGAATTGTTAATCTTTCTTGTACTTGGGGTCTTTTAGAGTAATAATTTACTACTCTGTTTATTTTTGAAAGACCTACTACAGTTCCATTTGAAATATATGCAACATGTGCTAACCCAACAATTGGTAGTAGGTGATGTTCACATGTAGAGTATAGTGTAATATTTTTTTCTACTAACATCTCACCATATTTAAACTTATTTTTAAAGGTAGAAGGAATTGGTTTCTTTTCAGGATTTAATCCTCCAAAAACTTCATTTACATACATTTTCGCAACCCTTAATGGAGTTCCCTTTAAACTATCATCTGTTAAATCCATACCTAGAACTTCTAGAATATCACGAACTTTTCCTTCTATCAATTTTATTTTTTCTGAATCAGAAACATCAAAAGCATCTTCTCTTATTGGATTTCCTGAACTTGAACTTAGGTGATCATGATCAATTGATTCTAACTCTTTTTTTAAAATATCTTCTAATTTCATAGTAATAATGTGTTAGTCAAAGATAGTTAATATCATCTTAAAAATTAAAATGATATGAAGCTATAATCTTATTAATAGATTTATCTGTCGAATATAATGTTGTAAGACCTTTTGGATATAAATTATTTGTAAAATATGAGGTTTGAGAGACATAGGTTAAATCAATTCTCGAAGCTCCTAAATCAAGACCATATCCTACTGAAAATCCATTAATCTTATTTGTAATTAAATTTTCAGGACCTTTATAGTTAAAGTAACCAACCCTTAAGCTTCCATTTTTTATTCTATATTCACCACCTAGTCTAATTGATTGAGAAGTAGAGTTTAATTCATTGTCAATTATATAGTTTAACTCATTTAAATAATTGTCATCATTATCAGGGAACATTGCATTGTTGTATTTTGTTATCTCATAATCTAAGCTAATTAATCCTCTTTTTGCAAAAATATAGCTAAAACCAATTAAAGACTTAGAAGGAAGTCTAAGTCTATATTTATCATATATGTTAACGTTTTTTGGATCAATATTATATGTTTTTATTTGATTATTACTTTTTACTGAAGTGTCAAGAGTCTGCTCATTCTCTTCAACAAAATCTAACCAAGTAGAACTCTGATATGATAATCCAATTCGAAAGTTTTTAATTTTTATAATTGAACCTAATTGAAAAGAAAATCCATTTCCAATTGATTGGTAGTATTCATTAAAATTTATACTCTGAATATTAGAGTTATCTGAATATCCATATTCGTGAAATTTTTTTCTTTCTTGAAATTCTATTCTATGAAAATTTAAGTTTACTCCAAGGAATACATGATTGTTATAAGAACCGCCAATGTTAGCGCTATGCTTATAGTGGTTTCCTATTCGCTCAATATTAATATCTTGATTTACTTGATTATATGTAGCATTAGAAGTGTAGGTGTTATTTGAACCGTCAAGGGAGTTAATAACATAACCCTGATATCCTAGAAATGCTTGTTGATCTCCAAATCCATAATTTTCTCCCAGATAACGATACACGGACTGTGTTGTTTCATCTGAATAAATTAATAAGTCATCACTTGGGACTCCATCTGCATAGTATAGGAAATACTTATCAATACTATTGGAATTTTTCCCTGAGAAATTAAAATCATCATTATAGCTATAAACATTTTGAAGATTATAAGCAAAACTAAATTTAGATTTACCATTAGTAAAAACCCATACACCTCCTAATTGATTAAATGTGCCTTCAGCACTTTTAGTATTAGACAAGTAACCATTTAAATTATTTTCTATTGTATTATCATCATATCCTAATGTTATCCCAAATTCATTATAAATAAATATACTTGAAGAAGCTGGGTTTATTGATATTGCAGATAAGTCTCCACCAAGTGAGGCAAAAGCTCCTCCCATTGCGTTAAATCTTGCAGTTCCATCATTATAATATGAACTAACCCTTATAATATCATCAATTGATTGTGAATGGCTAATGCTAATAGAGAAAATAAAAAAAAATAATAACAAAAAGTAATTTCTTATTTTCATAAAAAAATAGTTAAAAGAAATTAATCGATTCCGCCACCTCTAGATCCACCTCCTGAAGAGCTTCCACCTTTAGACCCACCTCCTGAAGAGCTTCCGCTTGATCTTGACCCAACATTAGATGACCCTGAGCTACTTCGAGAATTTGAAGATTTTCCATAAACACCATTAGTAGGTCTGGAGTTTGAATTGAATTTTCCTCTTGTGGAGCCTGTGTAATCTCTTGAATTATTATATCTACTGCTATTTATATACCTTGAATTTGAACCAATGTTTCTTTCAATTGCTTGAAGCATTCTATAATTATCTTTGATTGATCTTAGGTTTGGAACTTCATTAGAAGATATATTGTATCCTCCTGATCTAGATGAAACAGAAAGAGTAGAAGAATTTCTTATATTACTTGAACTCTCCGAAGATTTACGTGAAGCAGAAGTTGTTTTTTCTCCTCGTCTTGAAGAAGAATTACTATATCCTAGCCCTGAGGTATTTACCGGATCTTTATCCTTATTATAAAAATATCCATTATTATACGCATATCCATTATAGTTATACCTATCATAATAATAATATGGATAAAGTCTCAATCTATTGATGTAAGGCCAGTATTGGTGGCTTTCAGGATACCCGTATCCATAACCATAATATCCATAAGGATAATATGGGTTATAAAAGTTTCGACCCCAGTAATAATAAGGATAACCATAACCAGAAAGAGAACCATAACCATAAGGATAACCATAACCAGAATATCTTGGATAAAAGTTAATGAATATTTGAGTTTGATCAGGTTTGTATCCCCATGGTAGATTATCAGGATCTTCAGAATCTACAATTCCTGAATCTTCATATTCTTCAATAATCTCATTTGCTAGATCAGAAAAATATTGACCATAGTTATAATTTCTAATAGAAGAAACATAAATTCCATCATCATCGTTCCAAGAAGACATTTGATAAGTGTAACACCCAGAGAAGAGTATTAAAAAAGAAACTAAGCTTAAGAATTTAAAAAAATGGTTCATCTATTTATAAATTTAAAAAATTTGAAATATAAATGTATTAACTTTGTACTAAATATTTCTATTTATATATAAACAACTTTTATGCCAAAGTTCTATGGGAAATAAGATTACTTCAAGAAAAGAAGATTATTCAAAGTGGTATAATGATATAGTTATAAATGCTGATTTAGCTGAAAACTCTGATGTAAGGGGGTGTATGGTTATTAAACCATATGGTTTTTCTATTTGGGAGCTTATGAAAAAAGAGCTAGATCAAATGTTTAAAGACACTGGTCATGAAAACGCATACTTTCCATTATTTATTCCAAAATCTCTTTTTGAAGCAGAAGAAAAAAATGCTGAAGGGTTTGCCAAAGAATGTGCAATTGTAACTCATTATAGACTAAAAAATGATCCTAAAAAAAAGGGGAAACTTATAGTAGATCCCGAATCAAAACTAGAAGAAGAACTTATAGTTAGACCAACATCAGAAGCTGTTATTTGGAAAACATATAAGAGATGGATTAGATCTTATAGGGATTTACCAATATTAATTAATCAATGGGCTAATGTAGTTAGATGGGAGATGAGACCAAGATTATTTTTAAGGACTTCTGAATTTTTATGGCAAGAAGGGCATACTGCTCATTCAACAAAAGATGAAGCTATGAGTGAATGTTTATTGATAAATAATCTATATGCGGAATTTGCAGAAAAATTTATGGCAATGCCTGTTTTAAAAGGACCTAAAACAAAAGCAGAAAGATTTGCTGGAGCTGAGGAAACTTTATGTATAGAAGCTCTTATGCAAGACGGGAAAGCTTTACAAGCAGGAACATCTCACTTTTTAGGACAAAACTTTGCTAAAGCTTTTGATGTAAAATATGCTGATAAATCTGGTAAACTTGATTATGTATGGGCAACCTCATGGGGTGTTTCCACAAGACTTATGGGTGCATTAATTATGACTCATAGTGATGATAAAGGTTTAGTTCTTCCTCCAAATTTAGCTCCTAATCAAGTAGTGATAATTCCAATGATTAAATCTGATGAATCAAAAGGTAAAATTGAAAAAATATGTAATAAATATTTTACTGATCTCAAGATAAAAGGAGTGAGAGTAAAAATTGATTCTAGAGAAAATTTTTCATTAGGATACAAACTCAATGATTATGAATTAAAAGGAGTCCCTCTTAGGATAGTTATTGGTGAAAATGAAATTATGAATGATGAATATGAAATTTTTTCTAGAGATGATTTAAATAAAATAAAGTCTAGTTCTAAAAATTTATTGAATGATATAATAAAATCATTAGATAATGTGCAAAATAGAATGTTGTCTAATGCAAAGAAAAGATTAAAAGATAATACATATGAAGTGAGTTCATACGATGAGTTTAAAGAGCTAATAGAAAATCAAAATGGATTTATTTCTACTGGATGGGATGGTGATGACAATACAGAAGAAGCTATTAAAAAAGATACAAAAGCAACTATTAGATGCATACTTAAAAACATTGAAGAGAAAGATGTTAAATGTATATATTCAGGTAAGCCTGCAAAGCATAAAGTAATATTTGCTAAATCTTATTAAAATATTAAAAATTAATTTAAATTTGCAACCTGTTGGCCCGTTCGTCTATCGGTTAGGACCTCAGGTTTTCATCCTGGAAAGAGGGGTTCGACTCCCCTACGGGCTACAAAATTATAAATATGGCAAATCATAAATCTGCATTAAAAAGAATTCGATCTGACGAAACAAAAAGATCATTGAATAAGTTACAGCATAAAACTGCTAGAAATGCAATTAAGAAATTAAAAGACTCTAAGAGTAAAAAAGATGCTCAAAAACAATTTCCTGTTGTTGTTTCCCTTATTGATAAATTATCTAAAAATAATATTATTCATAAGAACAAAGCGGCTAACTTGAAATCAAAATTAAGTAAGCTTATATAGTTTTAGTAACTAATATAATTAATTGCTTGGGTTCTAAGAATTCATTGAGATTAAGAATTCCGCGTTGTTTTTAGTTTTCTTAAACCTGTCATTTATAAACTCCATTGCTTCAACTGGATTCATATCAGCAAGATATTTTCTCATTACCCACATTCTTTGAATAGTATTCTCATCTAGCAATAGATCATCTCTTCTGGTACTTGAGGAAACTAAATCAATAGCTGGAAAAATTCTCCTGTTGGAGATTCTTCTATCAAGTTGAAGTTCCATATTACCTGTACCTTTAAATTCTTCGAATATAACTTCATCCATTTTTGAGCCTGTTTCAGTAAGAGCAGTTGAGATTATTGATAATGAACCACCATTTTCTATATTTCTTGCGGCTCCAAAAAATCTTTTTGGTTTATGAAGAGCATTAGCATCTACACCACCACTTAATATTTTGCCAGAAGGAGGTTGAACAGTATTATAAGCTCTTGCAAGCCTGGTTATAGAATCTAAAAGAATAACAACATCATGTCCACATTCTACGAGTCTTTTTGCTTTTTCTAAGACAATATTAGCAACCTTTACATGTCTATCAGCAGGTTCATCAAAAGTAGAAGCTACTACTTCACCTTTTACATTTCTTTGCATATCAGTAACCTCCTCAGGTCTCTCATCAATTAATAAAATAATTTGATAAACTTCAGGATGATTAGCAGCAATTGCATTTGCTATATCTTTTAATAGCATTGTTTTACCAGTTTTTGGTTGTGAAACAATCATACCTCTTTGTCCTTTTCCTATTGGAGAGAATAAATCTATAATCCTACTTGATATAGTGCTTTCTTTATCAGCGATATTAAACTTTTCTTCAGGAAATAGAGGTGTTAAATGTTGAAATGAAACTCTATCTCTTACGTCTTCTGGACTAAGTCCGTTTATTTTACTAACCTTTATAAGCGGGAAATATTTTTCTCCATCTTTTGGAGGTCTAATAGTACCAAGGATTGTGTCTCCAGTTTTTAGACCAAACAATTTAATTTGAGATAGTGATACATAAATATCATCTGGAGATGATAAGTAATTATAGTCTGAAGATCTTAAGAATCCATATCCATCTTGCATTATTTCTAATACTCCTTCTGACTCAATTATTCCATCAAATTCAAAATCAGGCTCTATATATCTAGCCCTTTTATCTTTATTAAATCTATCAGGCTCTCTTTTAGAAGAGTGATTTCTATGTGGATTATTTTTTTTAATAATTGCAGGTTTTTCTCTCTCTGTTTTATCATCTTTAACTTCTACTGATTTATCAGTATCCTTTTCTTTAACTTCTACTGATTTATCAGTATCCTTTTCTTTATTTTTAGAGAGTTCTAAAATTTTATCAATTACTTCTTGTTTTTTAAGTCCTTTAACTTTCTCAATACCAAGGGTTTCAGCAATCTCTATAATCTCAGATAGCTTTTTTTCTTTAAGCGATTTTATATCATACATATGTAAGTGAAGTTTTAATATTATAGATTAAAAGTAATTAAGTGAAATTAAATTCTATGAGGTAATAGACTGCTAAATTACAAATTTATTTTTAATTTAAACAAATATCTTGCAAATTAAGTCAATGCCCACTAATAGATATTTTATCGATTTTTCATATGATGGTTCTTTATATCATGGTTTTCAAAAACAATTAAATGCAATAACTGTTCAAGAAATTATGGAAAATACAATTTCCAAAATTCTTAGAGATGAAATTAATATTATATCAGCCGGAAGGACTGATACAGGTGTACATGCTAAAAAAATGTTTGCTCATTTTGACGTTAACAGTAAGATTGAAGAAGAAAATTTTTGTTACCTAATAAATAGACTATTGCCAAATGATATTGCTATAAAAGCTATTCATAAAGTTAAATCTGATTCTCATTCAAGATTTGATGCTATTTCAAGAACGTATAATTATTTTATAACTAATACTAAAAATCCATTTAATCATGGCTACAGCTATTATCTTAGTGAAAAATTAGATTATAGTAAAATGAATAAAGCATCTAAAAAGTTTTTTAAATATGATGATTTTAAGTGCTTTTCTAAATCTAATACAGATGTTAAAACATATAATTGTGAAATAAGTAATGCTGAATGGGTTAAATCTGGAGATGATTATAAATTCATAATATCATCAAATAGATTTCTTAGAAATATGGTAAGGGCAATAGTAGGAACATTAATTGAGATAGGAAAAGGCAAACTTCAAATAAAAGACTTAGATGAAATAATTCAATCTAGAGATAGGCGAAATGCTGGATATTCTGTTCCTCCTCAAGGATTGTTCTTAACAGAAATTAAATATGATAAAAAAATATTTTTAAAATCTTGAAAAAAATAAAAGCAAAATATTTTGATTTAAAACAGTTTGTTAAGCTAATGCAATTTGTTAAACCGTATAATAAAAGTTTTTATTTGGTGATGTTTTATGCAGTTATTTTATCTGTTATCACTACTGTTACTCCTTATTTATTAAAGATAGTAGTTGATGACTATATAATTCCAAAAGATTACTCTGGAATGACACTGATAATTTTACTAATGATTATTGCTTTAACAGTTGAGGTTTTATTCATGTTCTGCTTCACATATTATTCAAATTGGTTAGGACAGAAAGTAATTAAAGACATTAGGGTAAAAATTTTTGATAAAATCATTAATCTAAAAATGTCATTTTTTGATAAAAATTCTGTAGGAAGACTTGTTACTAGAGCAGTTAATGATATTGAGACTATAGCTAGTATATTCTCTCAGGGTTTATTTACTATAATAGCTGATTTCTTTAAGATGTTGGTTATTTTATTAGTGATGGTTATTATTAGTTTTAGGTTAACCTTTGTAGTATTATTAATATTCCCATTTTTAATCTATGCAACAAGGATTTTTCAAAAAGCTATGAAAAAAGCATTTGAATTGGTTAGAAGTGAGGTTGCTAATTTAAACTCTTTCGTTCAGGAAAGAATTAGTGGGATTAAAATAGTTCAAATATTTAATAGAGAGAAAATAGAAGAAGATAATTTCAATACAATTAACATTAAGCACAGAGATGCTTGGCTCAAGACAGTTTGGATAAATTCTATATTCTTTCCTATTGCTGAAATTTCTGGATCTATATGTGTTGGTCTTCTTGTTTGGTATGGTGGATTCAGTAATGCAAATGGAATTGATATTTCAATAGGGACGTTATTTTTATTTATAACAATGTCTGGACTATTATTTAGACCTCTAAGGCAAATTGCAGATAGATTTAATACTCTTCAAATGGGAATGGTAGCTGTTGATAGAATTTTTTCAATTTTTGAAAATGATTCAATAATTAATGAAACTGGAGATATTGATGAAATAAATTTTAAAGGAAAAATTGATTTTAGAAATGTTAGATTCTCATATATCTCAAATATTGAAGTATTAAAAGGTATTTCATTTTCGGTAAAACCAGGTGAAACTCTTGCTATTGTTGGTCCAACTGGAAGTGGAAAAACAACTATTATCAATTTAATTTCAAGACTTTATAATCTAAACTCTGGTCAAATTAATATAGATGATAGATCTATTAATGAATACAAATTAAATTGTTTAAGAAGTAATATTGGTGTTATACTTCAAGATGTTTTCTTGTTTGCTGATACAATTCATAATAATGTAACATTATTTGATGAAAATATTTCAAAAGATGAAGTCATTAATGCTGCTAAAGAGCTTGGAATTCATGAGTTTATTATGTCTTTACCTGAAAACTATAAATTTAATGTTCAGGAAAGAGGTAATACTCTCTCAGCTGGTCAGAAGCAATTAATAGCATTTATGAGAGTTTTAATTAAGAATCCTGATATACTTATTCTTGATGAAGCCACATCTTCAATAGATTCTTATTCTGAAGATTTAATAAAGAATGCAACAAAAAAAATAACAAAAAATAAAACTTCAATTATTATCGCACATAGACTTTCAACTATTGAAGCAGCATCAACTATAATTTATATGGAAGATGGAGTAATCCCAGAAGCTGGAAACCATTATGAATTGATAGAATTAGAAAATGGCAGATATCGCAAAATGCATCAAGAACAATTTTCTAATACTAAAATATTAAATTAAATATTTAACTAAATCTATACATTCTCTGGCCTCTTTAACATCATGAACCCTTAATACATTAGCACCATTTATTATAGAGAATGTATTTAATACAGTTGTTCCATTTAAAGAGTTTGAAGGAGTAGATTTAATCTTTTTATATATCATGGACTTTCTTGATATCCCAACTAAAATTGGCTTATTAAACTTTTTTATTTTTTTAATTTCTTTTAATAGTTTATAATTATGATTAATGTCTTTTCCAAATCCAAAACCTGGGTCTATTATTATATTTTTTATTTTTTTTTGTTCTAAATTAAATAGCTGCTCTTTAAAAAAATCAAATACTTCAGAAATAATATTGGTGTATAAAGGATTGTCTTGCATATTTTCCGGATCTCTTTTCATATGCATTAGGACATATCCAGCAGAATAGTCTCTAACAACACTAAGTAATCTTTTATCATACTTTCCAGCACTAATATCATTAATAATTGAAAACCCTTTGTTTAGAGCATATTCAGCTACTTTACTATTATATGTATCAATTGAAAAAGTAATATTATTAAATTGTCTAGAAAGTTCCTCGACATATTTTGATACATATTTAAGTTCAGTGTCACTGTCAATAATTTTTGAACCTGGGTTTGAACTTACCCCTCCTAAGTCAATAATATCAACTCCATCATTTATCATTTTATCTACATGAGATAAAGCTTTATCAATGGAATTAAAATTTCCTCCATCATAAAATGAGTTATCAGAAACATTTAATATTCCCATTATTTTCTGATCATTAAAGTTGATTATTTTACCATTACAATTTAATGTCATATTTTTAGGATATATTATATCCACAAAATTAAGATGATTTTTATTAATGGAAGAAACTAAATCACAATATTTAAAAATTATTGAAAAATCAAAAAAAGTATTTGATGATAAGAATTCAGATTATGGCTCATCTTGGAGAGTTCTAAGAGTATCTTCATTTGTTGATCAAATTCACATAAAAGCTCAAAGGATAAGAAACCTCCAAATTAATAAAGATCAAAAAATAGATGAAGGTCAAGCTACAGAGTTTATTGGTATAATTAACTATTGTATAATGAGTTTAATTCAAATTCATCTTGGTGTAGTTGATGAGCCTGATCTCAAGGCAAGTGAAGCTATTGAATTATATGATAATAAAGTAAATGAAACATTTGAGTTAATGCTAAAGAAAAACCATGACTATGGAGAAGCCTGGAGAGATATGGAGATTTCAAGCCTTACTGATTTAATTATTCAGAAAATATTTAGAATGAAAAGTATTAATAATAATGATGGAGAAACAATATCTAGCGAAGGTGTAGAATCAAATTTTCAAGACATACTAAATTATTCTGTTTTTGCTTTAATTCTTTTAAAAACATATTAATAATGAAACAAAAGATAGTAATTGGTAATTGGAAAAATTATTTAAATGAAAGTGAAACCATAAATCTTGCTAAAGAGATTCTTGATGAGAGATTCTCTGACAATATAAGACTTATGATCTCCCCATGTAATTTATATTTAAATCAAGTAAACCAAATCATGAAAGGATCTTCAGTTGAGGTAATTGGTCAAAATATAACTTCTTACGAATCTACTTCTGATACAGGTGGAGTTACAGCAATGGGACTTAAGAATTTAGGTATAAATAGAAGTATTATTGGACATTCAGAGGTGAGAAAAAGAAATAAACAATCTAAATCAGAAGACATCTTAATTGAAATTATTCCTACTGGTTTTCAATTTATTTTATGTTTTGAAAATATTAAACAAATTCCCTTTGATATTCTAAAGAACAGTACTGAAATGATTCTTGCTTATGAACCAGTGTGGGCAATTGGAACAGGGGAAACAGCATCAATTGAACATATCAATGAAATTCATAGATCGGTAAAATCAGAACTTTTAAAATTAAGTCTAGATATTCCTGTGTTATATGGTGGAAGTGTAAATCCTACTAACTCAAAAGAGATTTTATTTCAAGAATTAGTAGATGGGGTTCTAGTTGGAGGTGCATCTACAAAACATGAAGATTTACACAAAATAATTAACTCTATTTAATAAATAATTTTAGTAATTATTTATCTTTGCTTTATAAAAACAATGATTATGTTAAAAAGATTTTTTATTGTAATATTTATTTTAACTTTTTTTCATGTTCAATCACAAGAAAATATGGAGAATACTATTTATCAATTTAAAGTTGCCGATATATATGGTAAAATTTATGATTTTTCTCAATTAAAAGGGAAAAAAGTTATGATTGTAAACACTGCATCAAAATGTGGTTTAACCTATCAATATGAAGCACTTCAGGAACTTTATAATTCCTATAGCATCTATGGTTTTGTTATCATAGGTTTTCCATCAAATGATTTTTTATGGCAGGAACCCGGATCAAATGAAGAAATTATTGAATTCTGTAAAGATAATTATGGTGTTACATTTCCTATGATGAGTAAAATAACAGTTAAAGGATCAAAAAAGCATCCTATTTATGATTATTTAACAAAAAAGTCGAAAAATAATTATAAAAACTCAAGAGTTACTTGGAATTTTCAAAAGTATTTAATTAGCAGAGAGGGTTTAATTGAAAAGATAGTTTCACCAAAAACAAACCCAGATTCAGAAGAAATTATATCTTGGATAATAGATGGTGAATAAATCTAAAAAATTTTCAACTAAATGTGTTCACGAAGGTGAAATAAAAGACACTATGTTTCAAGGTATAGTATCACCTCTATTTATGTCAACTACATATCCATGGTATGGAGGAGAAGATGCTGAGAAAAAACCTTACCCTAGATATTTTAACACTCCAAATCAAGAATTCCTATCTAAGAAAATTGCCGCTTTAGAAAATGGTGAAAAAGCATTAATATTTTCTTCAGGAATGGCTGCGATAAGTACTTCTATAATGGCTAATGTTAAAAGTGGAGATCATATAATATTTCAAGAGGATTTATATGGTGGTACAAGAAATTTCATTAAAACGGAATTTGGTAAATATGGGATAGAATACTCTTTTACTAAAGGACTTGATTCCAATCATTTCTCAGATGAAATTAAAGAGAATACAGTAGGGATATATGTTGAATCTCCAAGTAATCCATTATTGAAAATAGTAGATTTGAAAGCTATCTCTTCTATAGCTAATCAAAAATCAATATGGACAATGATAGACAACACATTTGCAAGTCCTGTTAATCAAAATCCGATTAATCATGGAATAGATATTGTAATCCATAGTGCTACAAAATATCTTGGAGGCCATAGTGATATCTCTGCAGGAGCTGTAATTAGCACTGATTCTAATATTAAAAAAATACTTGATTCTGCTAGAAACTTTGGTGGAAATCTTAGTGATTATACTGTTTGGTTATTAGAAAGAAGTATGAAGACATTACATATTAGGGTTAAGGAACAGACTAGAAATGCAAAACTTTTAGCTAAAATGCTAAGCGAAAATGATAACATTATAACAGTTTATTACCCGGGTTTAAGTTCTCATCCTTCTCATGATATAGCTAAATCTCAAATGAATGACTTTGGAGCAATGATGTCATTTGATCTAAAAGAAAATGTGGATGTATATACATTTCTTAAATCACTTGAAATAATTAAGCCTGGTATGAGTCTTGCAGGAGTTGAAACTACAGTTAATTTTCCAATTAAAACATCTCATGGATTATTAACTCAAAAAGAAAGAGATAATCAGGGGATAGGCGATAAACTTATTAGACTTTCTGTTGGTATAGAGGATTATGAAGATTTATATGATGATTTAGATAATGCTATAAAAAAATCAATCAAATGAAATTAGATATTCTTGCATTTGGGGCTCATCCAGATGATGTTGAAATGGGATGTGGAGGAACGTTAGCGAAATCTACTTCAATTGGTAAAATTGTAGGGATAATTGATCTTACGAATGGAGAATTAGGAACAAATGGCAGTCCTAATGAAAGAGAGAAAGAAGCTAATCAATCAGCTGAGATTCTTGGAGTAAAATTTAGAGAAAACATGGGATTTGAGGATGGCTTTTTAATTAATGATAAATCAAATCAAATAGAAATTATTAAAAAAATCAGACAATATAAGCCTGATATAGTCCTAACATGTGCTCAAATAGACAGACATTCTGATCATGGTAAAGCAAGTGATTTAATTTATGATTCTTGCTTTGTTAGTGGCCTTTTAAAACTTGAAACTTCGTTTGATTCAAAAAAACAAGACCCTTGGAGACCGCAAATTATTTTAAATTATCAACAGTGGAATGATTTTAAACCTGATGTGATAGTAGATATATCAAAATTTATGAAAATCAAAGAAAAAGCAATTTTATCTTTTAAGAGTCAGGTTATTAAAGATGATGATACGGTATCAACAAAAATTAACTCAGAAAACTTCTTAAAAAGTATTAATTATAGAGCCAAAAATTTTGGAAGATTAATTGATACTGATTTTGCAGAAGCCTTCCAATCTAGAAGAAATATAGCTGTAGATAATATTTTTGATTTAATTTAATTTTTCAACATTTAATTTTTTATAAAACGAACAAATAGTCTATTTTTGCAGCCTATATGGTGGTTGTAGTTCAGTTGGTTAGAACGCCTGATTGTGGTTCAGGAGGTCGCCGGTTCGAGTCCGGTCTTCCACCCAAGTTAACCGCTACATTACACTAATAAAATAAACTCTTCAGCATGAAAATAAATTCAAGAGATATATTAATAGGACATATTAGCGATGGTATTGACAATGCGCAAGTAGGTGACAACTCGAACAAGAGTATTCTTGCAAGAGGATGCGATCCAGAAATGGGTAGACGTGCAATTGAGTTATTATCACCAATATTGGGTAATCCTGAAATGCTTTCAGTTACAA
>Ga0114996_10002587_pt1 | contig 23311 bp, 14 predicted proteins | sample ArcticOcean_MG_C_4_FD_87039 | JGI IMG/M metagenome (GOLD analysis project Ga0114996, IMG submission 87039) | Marine microbial communities from western Arctic Ocean - ArcticOcean_MG_CB4_134 | ecosystem: Environmental > Aquatic > Marine > Oceanic | place: Arctic Ocean: Canada Basin | collected... | reverse complement strand
AGTAGAAATGTCAAGAATGTTACAGGTGAATGATACTACATGAACATATGTTTTAAATTGTATTTCCGAGGAACATATTACAAATTTACAGACAAAAATTCAAAAATCATATAAAGGTAAATCTACTACAGAAATTGTTAAAGATGTTTATTCTACTTATATTGCGAAGGATGGTAGAGGGTCAAAAAAACCATTATATTTACCCGTAAAGGGATCGGCAGATGATTCTCCTACCCCATTACATATTATTATTCCTAACTGGAGTCCATTTAAAGCTATAAATTTTTGTTCAGCAAGAAGTGGTCCTCCAGATAGGGGAATTGGTACTTTTGTATTTTATGAAACGGTACATGGGTTTTATTTTCGTTCTATTGAAAGTATGTTAAATCCTTCGTCAACTACAGTTCCATCACAGTTTAAACGACCAGATGATGTAAATGAGACACCGAATCCACATTCTGATGAAATATCAGAATTACAAGTAAAAGAACTTTCTAAATCAAAACCTAGTGAACAAGAAATTCCGGCGGCTAAATATGTGTGGGTTCCGGAAGATGTTGATGTGGCTGCCGCTGCCGCGGGAGATAGAATGTCTGCTATGCAAGTAAGTGTGAATTCATTTTCTATTGATCATACATTTAATATTTTAGAAAACCTTTCATTAGGAATGTATTCAAGCCAATTAATTACTCATGACCTTATACGAATGAAAATAGGATTTAAATCATTTGGATATGATACAGCATTTGAATATGATAATATACAAACTGGTAGAAATAGTTTTTTAAATGTTAAAGAATCTGGTGAGGGTGGGCGTAAAGCACATAAATTAAGTAGTGGAAAATTAGATGCTTTGGGTTCTCCAGAATCGGTTGTTAAATTTATGCCAACGAACATGAATCATACAAAACCATTTTATAGACATATAGTACGTAGAAATGCAGATAAAAAACAAACAGTTTATAGAAATAATGTAGAAGAATGGTTACAACCACGATTATCACAGCTCCAACAATTACAAAATGTTATATTAAGGTTAGAAGTTCCTGGTGACCCGAATAGAAGAGTTGGAGAAATAATCGAATTTGAAATTCCAGATCCGTTTGACCCCGAAACAGATCATAGATATTACACGGGTAATTATTTAGTTTCAAGAATACAACATAGAATAACGCCCTTTAGTTATTCAACCACAATGAGAATAGTAAAAGATTCGTTATATGAGCCACTTGTTCCAGAATGGCCGGTAACAACTTTAAGTAAATTAACTGATTTGTCTAGTCGATCTCAAGAACATGTGGGGCATGGCACTATGGAGGGTAAAGATTCTGAAGAAGCGTTAGCAATTTCTGGAAGAATTAAAGGACAATCTGGTAGATAGGAGAATTTCAAATGTTAGATTTTTTAAAATATAAAGCGATTAAAGATTTTCAAGAAGAAAAATATCTTGAAGAAAAACTTATAGTATATCAGGGTGGCAAGAAATATGGGCAGGTCGTTTTTCTTGCTGGTGGGGCTGGTTCTGGTAAAGGTTATGCAATTAAAAACTTTATGGAAGGTGAAAAATTTAAAATCCGTGATATTGATAAATGGAAACAGGCTTTTATAACAATAGCTCAACAAAAGGACAAATATCCAGAATTAAAAAATTTAAGCCTAAGAAACCCTAGAGATGTTCTTACATTACACACATTTGTGAAAAAATTAGGTATAAAAGCTAAAACTCTTTCTGCTCTTCTTAGAAACGTGCGACCAACAATACTACCTAATATTATGTTTGATATTACAGGAAGTGAACATGATGATTATGCAAATGTTATTCCTTCTCTATTAGATGCTGGTTATGAACCTAGAAATATTCATGTTACTTGGATACTCACTGATTATGCTATAGCAGTAAAGAATAATAAATCACGTGATCGTGTTGTTGCGGATGAAATATTATTAGGAACTCATGAAGGCGCAGCAAATACAATGTTTGACTTGATTACAGGAGTTTTACCTAAAACTATAGATGGACAAATTAATATTATTTTTAATAATCCCAGCCAAACAATTCCCTTTGTAGACAAAGAAACTGGTGAGCCAATTAAGCCTGTACAAAGAGATAGTGACGGTAATGTTGAAGTTGATAGTGATGGTATACCACTTAGACATAAAGTTGTGATTCAAGATTTTAATTATTTAAGATTAAAAAGAGAGGGTCGGCCGATGATTCCACATGAAGATGCTATGGAAATGGTATTATCATGGATAAAAACTAGTGCTCCAAAAGTCATAAGTTTAAATCATATATTTGGGGACACGCGAGGTAGAATAATAGCCGATAAACCACACCGTTCAAAGGAAGATTTAGAAAATATAGGGGTGGGGCGTAGAATGAAAGAAAAACTTCTTAACCAGAAAAAATAGCATGAATGAAATACAAGATAGATATATTATTGAACCAGGAGCTATTACATCCTGGGAACTTTTAAAATTTGAACAGTTAGATGAAAATATTTACATACGTCTTGAAAGAGATGATCCATATTATTATGCTGTATTCTTGAACGAAAATGGTGTGCCATTTCTTTCTGAAGCATGTATTTCAAATTGTCAAATTTGGTTGGATGAATTGAGAGCTGATGAAGAATTTATTAATTATTTAAATAGAAAAAGAGTAGAATAATGCCAGCAATATCTCCAGAAGTGTTAGACAAATTTTCTCGCCGCTATTGGATGGGTAAAGATGGGTTTATTTGGTGGCATGGTGTAGTTGAAGACCGTTTTGATCCTCTCTATCTCGGAAGATGTAGAGTTAGAATTGTGGGTTGGCATACTGAAGATAAAGATTTGATGCCCACAGATACACTTCCTTGGGCGGTTCCTTTAATGCCCATTACTTCTGCTAGTCAGACAGGAGTGGGAATATCACCTACAGGACCAGTAGAAGGTTCTTGGGTAATGGGATTTTTTAGAGATGGTGAAGATGCACAAGATGCAGTTATGTTGGGAACTTTTCATGGAATTCCTGAAGGAAGTTCATTTGAAGGAATTAGAGAATCATCTAGGGATATGGGATTTCATGATCCTCGTGATTATGCAGAATTAGATAATGCTCCTGACCACCCTGCAGCTGTAGATTATGGTAACCGTGATGGTAAGGGTGTTAAAATTTGGGAAAAGGGTGATATAATACCTCGCAACCCACATTTAGACAGATCAGAAGTAGCTTTTACAAGAACTCAAAACTATCCCAAAAGTACAAATCAATTAGCTGGTGCTCCTAGCCCAACTACTCCACTTCTTGCTCGACCTGGTGATTTTTCAGGTTCTGCCAGGTTGAAAATTACGGGAGCCACTAGAGAAGATGGTGGTACAATAGTAAAAGAAAAACAAAAAGATTCCCAAAGGATTGGTACTGTTACTTCTGCTTCGGCAAAAAGCAATTTTGAATTCCTAACGTCACCTTATGGGGCACAATATCCTTATAACCATGTACACGAATCTGAAAGCGGTCATATTATTGAAGTTGATGACACTCCGGGTTCTGAAAGATTACATTGGTTTCATCGTTCTGGCACATATACTGAAATACATCCCGATGGAGCAAAATATGATAAGATTTCCGCAAATTATTACTCCAATGTCATGGCTAATAGTTATTCGTTTGTGGAAGGAACAAAAGTAGAAACAATTCAATATGGATATGATCTTCTTGTAAATTCGTCAGGTACTACAGGTAAATACCTCCAAATTATCATGTAAGAGTGGGGCGAACTGGTGATTTAAATATGGAAACTGAAGAAGGTAAAATAATATTATCAACCTTACCTAAGGTTGAAGCAGAAGGACCACCCGCCGCAACTCCAGAACAAGGTACTTTTTTTGAAATGGGTAGAGATTATGCTAAATTGAGTGTGGCTTCCGGAACATCTTCAGATAAAATTCATTTAAAGGCAAATGAAATAATTTTAGAAACATCACAGATGACACGGTTACATGGTGGTGATGCTGGTACAGCAGAAAGGATAACTTCTGGATCATATTCATTGACTTCTAAGGCGATTAAATTAAATTCTTCTATGTCAATGGGCATAACGGCAACTGGCTCATTGACAATGAAAGCTAATCAATTGAATTTGGTAATTAGCAATGATACTCCACCGGGACCTAAGGGGTTGAATATAGAAGTTGGTACTGTTGGTTTGGGGATGACACCAACCGCAGCTGAAATTTCAAATTGTTTTGGACCTCTTTCTTTGGCTTCAGGAAAGGTTCCCGGTACGCCCGCGGCTACGGGTTTGGCTCAATTTTCAATGACACCAGCAGGTTCTATATTAGCAATAAGTACGCTCTCTACAAATTTTCAATCAGCTGTGAATTGGAGCGCAACAGCAATTAATGAGGCAAAATTACAAGGATTAGTCCAAGCAGAATTTTCTACGGCTTTAGGTAAACATACTATTAATCCAGCGGGGATACATTCTATTAAAAGTGCGGGTGGAAGTTTAGCCAAATTGTTAGAAGATTTAATTACAGCATTACAAGAACACACTCATCCTACAGGTACGGGTCCTAGTGGACCTCCCATAAACTTACCAAAATTTACTAAAAGTGCAGTAGATTTAAAATTATTATTGGAGTAATATGTCTGAAAATAAAATATATGGATTTGAGGAAACACCACGTTTAACAGATGTAAGGCAAAAAGAGCAATTAGAAAAAATTTTAGAATTCAATTCTCTTTTTTTAGAATATCTTGAAAAACAAAAAAATGATGCTTTAGAATTAAGAAAGACAAGAGAAAAATAAAATGCCAACAGATAAATTTGGAAATTTAATAACTGACGCCGAATCCATAAAACAACGGGCGAGGGATTCTGACGTGCTCGGTACTAAAGCTCATGATCAAACGACCTCCTATGAATCCCTGAAGGGAAGGGCTGAACAAGCTATTAAGGAAAGATCGATTACCGCGGCGGTTACAGATGAATTTGGAAATCGATATTTTAGAAATGTTGCCGTGGTTGGTAATATGTCACCATTTGCTGAAATTGCTAAAGGGGCTAAAAATTTAGGTTCACAGATTGATAATGGTGTACAATTATTTGTATTAAATTTAAAATTTGCGAAAGCCCAGTTAATATTTGCGAAAGGTTTAGTAGACCCTCTGGTTTTACTTTTATCTGCTGCAGCAGACGCTTTAATTGATGCTTTGGAAGATTTGTTAGGTGTTGGCTTTTACCATATTTACATATGGCCATGGGAACATGGTGAAAAGACAGATCCTTTTGATTTTAATTTAGATCAGGCATTTTGGTATTTATATATGATCTCTCAAGGCGCTCCTATAGGTCTTGATGAAAGAGAATTTTTGGATAAAGGAGATACAGCATTTGATACGGAAAAAGGAGCTTTTTTTACTGCTGATCGTGACAATGTAAAAAATCCCTATTTTATGAAAGTTCTTGATGATTTTAATTTTTCTTCTTATCCTAAATTAGAAGAAAAAATGGCAGAATATACTATTAATTTTTATAAGAAAACGCCTTATTCAGTCATGGGAGAGGACGCAAGGGCATATTATAATAAGTCAGTCCAGGAAGCCGGAGGAGAGATAGAGCTTTTTAAAAGTGCAGAAAGAAAAGCTAAACTAGAGCAATGGGCAGGAAATGCGGGCAATACTATCTCAGAGGGGTTCGGTGCAGACCCAGCATCATTTAGTCTGGAAAATTTTATGTATATAATGGCAAGAGACCCAGCTGTTATAATAGAAAAACATATACCAGCTCAATGGGGATTAAAAAAATCAGCAACAGAAGAAGATGAGGAAAATGTAAAAGAAGCATCTCTTATGTCTATGGATGGTAAAATGTCTAGCCTTTTACGATCATTAGATAAGGCTGTTATTCCGGGACTTCCAAGGTTGTCACCTAGTCAAATTTTAAATAAATTAGCCGCTTCAATTGATGATACTGCAGATCCAAATCGCCCCGTTGGAACTGGTAAATTTAGTGCAGTTGTGTTTTTATTAGCTCTTCCCAATCCTTCTACATTCAATGAAACATTAGAATCAATATATAGCTTTTTTGGAGGTGGTTTAATTGGGGGTAAAATAAAAAAGGGGATTGATTATTTTAACAGTAATTCAGATGTGGGAAAAACATTAAAAATAAAATTACATGGTGCTGCAGAAGAAGATGGTGGAATTCAATGGTTGGGGGTAGGTAAACCAAAGGAGGACAAAGATCGAGATTTTATATCATTAAGAGTGCCAGATTTTGTTAAAAAGAAAACAGATCGGTGGGTGAACAAGAAAAACAAATGGCAGAAATTGCACTGGTCGGGAGCGGCAAGAGTGTCATCACAGCTCCTGCACGGCGCTGACTTAACCGAGAGGCGTCCTGAGCCACATCTTGTTTTCCCATTTTTAACCACAAAACGAGATCCAGAATCTTGGTTTGGGCGTTATACAGGAGATAAAGTATGTCAAGGTGATTTTATACCTTGGTTTGAAGCCGATGTCGTATCACATAGTTTATATAAAAATGAAAGTGTTTATCAGGCAGCATTAAATTTAGAGGAGAAGGGAAAATTCACCGATGCACAAGATTTAGGAGAGAAATGGGGTGATTACGATTCTGTAGAAAAATATAAAAAGTTTCTAGCAGCCGGAGGACAAAATATTTTAACCGTTACAAATATGTCTGGTAATTTGAAATTGGGAGTTAAGACTGCAATTAGAGCAACTAATCCGTATAATGACCTAGGTAGTACTGACCTTGACCTCTTGTCAGATCGGCAGGTAAAATATTTTACTGATAGAAGCGAATTTGACGCCCTCGGTGGTGAGTTCGGTGATGCTGAATCCCAAGCGACGTATGGGCAGGGAAAAATTACCATGAAAGAATTTGAACTTAAAGTATATGAACAAGCATGGTTTGTCAATGATATGACAGAAGTGGCAAATGGAAAACCAGTCATTGGAGGGAGTCCTCCTAATTGGTCAGATAGAATTTTAGTTCAGACAATATTTCCTCCTTATGGAGAAGCAATACAGAGATGTATAGAATTTGTACAACAAGCGAAGGGATTACTTGAAAATCCATTTCAATTTATTGATGATATGATTAAATATCTTGAAGATATGATTAAAGAAGTAACAAAATTAAATAATCAAATTCAACGAATATTAAAACTTATCGCGGATGGTTTGCCCGCTGTAGGATTATATCAATTAGTATTATTAAACGAAGAAGGTGGAGCTGAGGGATTTCAGAAAATTATACGAAGTGCCAAATTTTTTGATCATACGGGCGCGCCTTTTAATGGTACTGGTGATCCTTCAGGGTTAGATGGTTTGGAATATTCAATGGCTATTTGTTTTTATGGGCAAGGTCCCGATAGTGGTTATGTAGAAGAATTTTCAAAAATGTTGGGGCTCGCTCGTTCTCAAGCTTCAGTAATTCAAAAAGCGGCCGCTAAAGCATTACAACCAGGGGTTGCCTTAAATTTAGAACAGCCTGAAATAATAAAAACTTTGATAGGAAATTTGTCGGGTGTTGATGATAGCGGAGGCAAAACTAGAACAGACAGAGAATATTGGGGTGGATGGAGCCAAATATTGGCTAGTGGTGGAGACATTGATGGAGGAGCAGACATTGATCCAAATTCAATAATATTTATGGAATTTAGTGAACCAATGGATGAAGAGTCAATACAAAAAGCAGTTTCAGTATATAGACCACCAATACGAAGTACGGATAATATAATTGATGTTCCAGGAAAGTTGTTTATTGCCCCTAATGACAATGAAAGAATGTTTCTCTGGGTTCCTACAGTGGAATTTGAAGAAGAACTGTATTCAATTTTCAAATTTGATCCTAATGATGTTCCGCTATTATCAAGCGAGATTGCAAAAGCAAAAGGTAAAGATATCAATGGAGATGATGTGGCTTATAATGTTCCAGTAGAAAATGTTTCATTTACAGCTGCAAATCCTACTGTAATTACGAGATCATCTCATGGGCTTTCTACTAGTGATTTAATAACTATAACTGAGTCACCAGAAGCATCGGCTTTGTTTAGTGATACGGGATATTCAATCACAAAAATAGATGATGATTCTTTTTCTGTTCTGGTTGATGCATCGAGTGAAGATGCGAATGTACTTGTACTTTCTTATACTTTTAGTTCTACATATGCAGCACAGGGTTTATCAACGCCTGATGAAAAAGTAGGAGAAAGTCCAGATAATAATTATAAGGGATTAAGTCAATCTGTTCATTCTATTGCTGATGTATTAAACGAACCCAATTTCAAATCTGTTCATGATATGTTAAGTTCTGTTGACAGAAAAGAGACCTCAACTCATTTTTTTAGAGTTGGAGATTTTGGTGATGGAGATATCAAAACAAAATTAAGACCACCAAAATATGATGACGATTCAGGTGTACTGATTGAAGAGGGTGATACAATAGCTGTAAGAAATCCAAAAAGTAATGATCTTACAACTGGTGTAACTATAACAGAATATGGAGAAAAAGAAGATGGAACTCAATCCGACGCCGGTGCAGTATATGGTACAGCTACAGTTACAGAAATTATAGTTATAGACAATAGTAAACAATATGTTTTTTTAGATGGTCCTATATCCGGATTTTCGGGAATTGGTCACATACTTTCAGATGGTACAACTACAGGAGCATGTGTGAGAATAACAAACCAAAATTATAGATTTAAAATTTCTACTGAGGCCTCGGATCAGAATGAAAATAGGTTAGGTGTACTTAATCAACTTGCACAACCCAATAACATTGAAAATGATTATGTAACTGAAACGGGGTTTACTATCCGATCATTAACAGGCAATTAAAATGGCACAAGAAGAACTAGCACCCAATCCATTTGTTCAATTGATTGTTCCTCGTGATAGGCGAATTAATGCACCTGTTGGTACTCATATATTTTTATATTTTACTCACAGTATGGACCCTGACACTATTACAGTCAATACACAAAATACGTCTCCTTTTGGAAGTGTTCAAGTTTCAAATGATAATTTTGTGACAACTGTGCAAATGCTAAGTGCTCCTAGGTTTACTAATAAACGTAAAGAATTTGAATTAGTACCTAAAGCAAATTTAGTTTCTGGCACGGAATATAAAGTAAAATTTACAAATAAAATCATGAGTGCTGATGGTCTTACTGTTAATCCTCAATATGGTATTACTGAAGTTACTGATGGTGTTTCAAATTCTACAACGTATGTTCAACCTACAGGATTTACTACGAATTATCCTTCGGTTGTAGACCTTATTCCCGATATTTTAGCGAATAATGTGACTGATGTTCTACTCGATTCAACCATATCAGTTATTTTTGATCGTAAAATGAATGTGGATACAATTACTACCAATAGAAGCAATTCTGATGTTTCGGGTACTATTCTCGTTTCACATAATTCACAATTTGATGTGGCGGGTTCTATAGTTCAAATGAAAGATCACCCAGCATCAAATGGTATTGATATTTCTGGCAGTACTGACAGATTTTTAAGTGAAGAAGGAACATATGCTAATTTTCGAATATTACTAGAAGATGGCACCACTACATCTGATAACGATTCTACAGTAGGTAGTTTTTTGTTAGAAACATCTGATTCTTCAGTTGATCCAGGTGACAATACTTCCTTTATATTGACTCCTATAGCCAATCTTGCGTCTAATACAACGTACTATATTAAAATTACAGACGGTATAGAGGCGTTTGATGGTGGTAATACAGTATCTAATAATTTTATTGCATATGGATTTACTACAGGAAATTCTCAGACATTGAATTTTCAGTCACCCCCCGCAAATACAAATGGAAATTTTGTAACATATACTCTTGGGGAACGTGTTATCGGGCAAAATAGTGGATCAAAAGGTAATGTTGTAACGATTCCAAGTAATACTGTTATTACAATAAATTCTATATCTGGCACATTTCAAAATGAGGAAGAAGTAAAAGGAGATATTAGTGGTGCTATAGCAACATTAAGACAAGCCCCATATGCAACATTTGCCCCAACTGTTGTGGGAACATCTTTAGAAGGGGCTGGTGATGTTTTACCCGGATCTAATATTTCGGTTTTATTCAGTCAATCGATGAATATTTCAACTGTAAATACATCAACAAGTGCTATAACTACTGCACATAGCATTCTTGTTTCACGGGCTAATGCATTTACTATGACATTTTCTACTGCTCCCGGAGGAGCATTTACTATACATGAAAAAATTACGGGCTCTGTTTCTGAAGCAACGGGAAGAGTAATAGATGAACCCTCTACAACAACATTGAGATATGAAGCTTTAACGGGTGTATTTGTTCCAGGAGAAACGGTTACTGGAGCGTCTAGTACACAAACTGGTGTTGTTGCTGATAGCGTTCTTGAGTCAGCTGATTTTGAAAGTAATTTGATAGTCGCGATGTCTTCAACCACACCCACTTCAGAATTAGGTAATTCCATTTTTACAATGGTGCCAGCGGCAGATTTAATAGAAAATGTTTTTTATAAAGTTAAAGTTAAAAATTCTGCTCAAGATATAGGGCAAGCCAATATAAAATCTGAATTTATTAGTGATGGATTTACTGTTCAGTCAAATACAACATTTCCCGAAATTGCACATATTCTTATTGGAAGTGATCAGTCGGGAACAAAAGTAGTAGCAAATGGCGCAACTGGTGTTCCATTAAATACTGGTACAGCTAAATTATCTGTATCATTTACGAAACCAATGAATGTACACACAATTTCTTGTGCGAATAGTACAGCGCCAAATGGTACTATTCAAGTTTCAATGGATGATTTTAATTCTCTTGTAGAGTTTGCAGATTCTAGCCCTGTTGCTAGTAATTCTAATCAGACATATACTTTAACACCAGCATCTAATTTGGCTTCAGCGAATACATATAAAGTTAGAGTAGGATCTGGTGTAACGGATAATACTTCTTCTGAAAATAATTTGGGAACTATAAACAATAATGTTTTGGCAAATACTACTTCTACCGGATTTGTTACGGAAACATCTACTCCTACAGTAATAACAATTGAAATGTATAATTCAAGTGATGCAAAGAAGGATATTAAAGCTGGTGCACAGACGGCAATCAAAATCGATTCAAATATTATTGTAACGTTTAGTCAAGAAATGAATGTAGAAACAATGAATGTAGTTTTTACACATGAAAGCCACGATCCGTCTGGTTCGATTTTACTTTCTTATGATGGTACGAATTATTCTAATTCTGAAGCTTTTGACATTTCTACTGGAGTTTCCGATTCAACAAATTTTTCTGTTGTAACATTAAAACCAAAAGAAAAGTTGGGTGGAAATACAAATGTATATGTTAGAATGACAACTGGAATAGAAGATAAAGGAGGTACGGCGATTGCTCAAACAAATGCTCACGCTTCTGGAGGTAGAACGGATACTACAGCTCCAACTGTTTCAAATGTGGCTGTTATGATAGAAGGAACTGCAGGTTTTACTCATTTACGTACAAACGGAACTAATTCAAATAAAACAGGCGTGGCAAATACTACAGCTATTATAGTTACTTTTGATCAGGCTATGAGCCCAGCAACATTGACAGCAAATACAGGGGGTACGGCAAATTCTTCTACTTCATTGTATTTGTCTACTGCTGCTGATTTTGGTAGTGTAGTACAAACATTTGCTACAGGCGCGGTTAATCGTTTACGTGTATCGGCAGATGGTAGACAAGTAACTTTGGTTCCTAGTGCGAATTTAGCGGCATCTACTACACATTATGTAGGAATTGGTGTGACAGCAAAAAGTTTAGGTCTTCAACCGGTTGCTAGTTTTGTGACAATCGGGCAATTTGACACTACATAATAAGGAGGTAATGTGCCATTAGTAGCAGGTTCTTTACAAGGGCAATTAAATGCAGCATTTAAAAAGGCTCAAATAACACAAACTCAAGACGCATTAAAAACTCAATGTGATGATGTTGCTCAAGCGATAACAACTTTTATTCAATCTGGTCTTGTGTCTACATCATATACATCTGGAGTCGGCGGTGGGGCGTGTGGACCGGCTCCAGGAACCCCTTTTGCGGGAGGGGTGGGATTGTCACAAGGAACAGGGAGCATGACATAAAATGCCTTTAGTATCATCATCTTTATCTGCTCAAATGTATGCAGCGTATCAAAAACAACAAAGTAGAGGAGCCTCTGCTTCACTTGATGAACTTTGTAGTGATTTGGCTACTGCAATAGATACTTATATAAAATCTGGATTAGTTAATACTGTAGAAACAGGAGTTGCTAATGGCGGAATAGGACTTCCTGGAGGCCCAATAGCAGGTGCCGCGGGAGTAGGAACAGGAACAGGTTCAATGTCATAGGAGAAAATATGCCGTTAGTAACATCTTCATTACAATCACAATTGAAAGCCGCTTTTTTAAAGGCGATGAGCTCAAAAACTTCGGATGCACAGGAAGAATTGTGTAAGGATATATCAACGGCAATAGACACATATTTAAAAAGTGGAATGGTAGCAACTGCTGGAACAACATCAGTCAATGGACCAGCATCTATGGCGGCACCGGGAAGCCCTCCAGTTCCAGGACCCTTAGTGGCGGTGCCTGAAACGGGAACGGCTTCAGGTACGATGAGTTAAAAGTTATAAATATATAAAAATCATTAATTAATTTTATAGGAATATGGGAACATTAAACGTAGGTCATAACGCGGAACATGATAAGCGGATTCAGGTATTACAAAATGCCGGTTTTAAAATTCATCAGGACCTAGATATTGCATTTGGCAAACACCCTACAACGGGAGATATTGTAGTTACAAGAGGAGACATTGCCATCAAAAGGTCTATTCGAAATATATTGTTTACTGATTTTGGTGAAAAATTATTTCAGCCGGGATATGGTTCTGGTATTAAATGGCTTCTTTTTGAACCATATAGTCCCATAACTGAACAACGACTTATTAGGATGTGTACTGAAGCCATTAATAATTGGGAACCACGGTGTGATTTGATTCATGTTGGCGCTAAGGCAAATCCAGATCAAAACGGTTATGAAATAAACATAGTTTTTAGAATAACCAGTCAAATAGAACCTATAGAATTTACTACATTTTTAACGCCAACAGCCGAATCTGTATATACTCAAACACACGCGAAACACATAACAGAAGCCGGTACAACTGCTTTTATTTTAGACGAAGCTTAATTGAATTAGGAATACAATGGCAACAACATCAAAATTAGAAGTTTCAGAATTAGATTTTGATTCAATAAAAACAAATTTAAAACTATTTCTACAAGATCAAGATGAATTTACAGATTATGATTTTGAAGGATCTTCCATGTCAGCCTTACTTGATGTTTTGTCATATAATACCCATTATAATGCGTTTTATTTGAATATGATAGCCAATGAAATGTTTTTAGATACGGCTGTATTGAGGAGTTCAGTAGTTCAAAAAGCAAAGGAGCTTGGATATACGCCCGCTTCTAGCAGGGGGTCCACGGCAGTTTTAGACCTCGCTATTACACCTAATGATTCTCCATCCACTATTACTATTGCCAAAAATACAAAATTTAATACATCTATTGAGGGTGTGTCATATACGTTTGTGACTACATCAGCAACAGCAGCTGTTGCCAATAGTGATAATTCTGTAGTAAATGTATATGGTGTAGATATTAAAGAGGGAATTCCTTTATCACACCGTTATACTGTAAATACAGCAAATTCAGAACAGCGGTTTACTATACCAAATGAAGGTGTTGATACATCATCTCTGGCTGTAACAATTCAAATTTCTGATACAAATGATGCACAATATACTTATACTCTAGCAACTGATTTGGCGCAAACGAATGCAACATCTAATGTTTATTGGTTTCATGAAGGTGATGGTGAAAAATATAGTGTAGAATTTGGGGATGGTGTTACAGGAAGATCAGTAGCAAATAATAATATTGTTATTCTTGAATATAATGTGTGTGGTGGTCCTGTGGGTAATAAAGCAAGCTCATTTACTGTGGCAAGTACTGTAGGTGGGTATTCATCAGTTACGATTACAACAAATAGTGTCGCTTCGGGAGGTACAACAAAAGAATCTGTTAGTTCTATTAAGTTTAATGCGCCAAAGTTTTTTGCTGTTCAAAATAGAGCTGTAACAATAAATGATTTTAAAAGAATTCTTTTATCAGAATATACTAATGCTGAAGCGGTTGTGGCTTGGGGAGGAGAAGATAACGATCCTCCAATATATGGAAAAGTTTATTTGGCTCTTAAACCAAAATCGGGGTTTCAAATATCAACTGCTGCCAAGAATGATATTATTGATAATATATTAGCAAAATATTCTGTGGCATCAATTTCACCTCTAATAGTTGATCCTTTATATCTATTTTTGGTGATAACTTCAAATGTGAATTATGATTCTAGATTAACTCAAAAAACAACATCACAAATTGAGTCTAACATTAAAGATGAAGCTGTAGCATTTAGTGCAACCAATCTCGCATCATTTGATGAAAAATTTCGGTTTTCTGCCTTCACTCAAACTATAGATGAAACAGATACTTCAATTAAAGGAAATGAAACTACGATTGAAATGCAAATAAGACTAGCACCAAATACTTCTCTTACAACATCATATACGGTAGATTTTAAAAACCCCATTAGACATCCATTTTCTGGTTATGTTAATGCAATATCAAGTACTACATTTACTCATACGGATGATCAAGGTATTGTACAAACGGATTGTTTTTTTGATGATGTTGATGGCTCCCTTAGAATTGTGAAAAAACCTAATAATGTAAATGTTGTTGTTAAATCTGATGCAGGAACAGTTAATTATAATAATGGTAAAATTGTATTAAATAATTTTGGTCCTACTGCATATGATGGAAGTAATCTTAAAATTACCGTAAAACCTAATAGTAAGGATATAATTCCTGTTAGAGAACAAATAGTATCAATAGAACGAGGCGATGTGACAATACACATGAATGATGACGCTGCTTCGGGCACAAATCCTGCACCTTCAACATATTAAAGAAGATAATTAGATGGCCCAATCACATCTTTCTATAGAAGATAAAGTATCAGTATTAGTAGATAATCAACTTCCTGAATTTGTAAATTCAGAGGGTCCAAAATTTGTAACTTTTTTGAAAAAATATTATGAATTTTTGGAGTCCAATGAATTATCTATTGATACAGTAACTAGGAATGAATCTGGTATATTGTTAGAAACCACTTCTCTTAGTGCGACCTCTACTGGTAGATTTTTGCTTGAAGAACTTACCACTGGCACAGCAACAGATAAGCTTATCAATGAATCAACACGGTCAGATACTATTACATTTTCTTCAGGAGAAACTATTACAGGTTCTTCAAGCGGAGCTACAGCAACCGTAGATGCAAATAAAAATACATTAAGTACAAAAATATATGCATCGGGTATTACTCAAACAGATTTTAGTGTTGGTGAAATAATTACAGGTGATATTAGTTTAGCAACGGCTAATGTAGTTAGTTATAAAAGAAATCCTATATGGGGAACCCAATCTCTTTTAACTTTAATTGATGTTGATGATACTCCTTCCTCGTATCTCGATTATTTCAGGAAAGAATTTCTTGAAGATATTCCCACAGCCGCGCATAGTAATAAACGATTAATACTTAAACACATTACTGATGTTTATCGTACTAAGGGATCCGAGGCTTCGTTTCAATTTTTATTTCGTTCTTTATATTCTATAGACGATTTAGAATTATATTTTCCAAAAAAGGATGTTTTAAAACTTTCTGATGGTGTTTGGGTTCAAGACAAAAGTATTAGAATTGATACTACAGATAGTACTTCTGACTTTGCTAATAGAACATTAACAGGAAATACTTCTGGAGCAACAGCCCAAATTGATAAGGTTCAAACATTCATTTCTGGTGCCACTACAATTACAGAACTTTTTGTTACTGATGTTAGTGGAACATTTGATGTTGCTGAAAAAGTAACTTCATCAACTGCTGAGGGTGCATCTGGAACTGGAACTGCTTTGGGCGTTGTGTCAAGCATAGTCATTAATGATGGTGGAACGGGACATGAAGTAGGAAACGAACTTGTTTTTAGTGGTGGTGATGCAGTTGAACAAGCTGCCGCAAAAATTTCTGCAATTGGTACAGGTAAAATTGGAAGTTTTATATTCAATGATGGTGGTGACGGATATGTTAATGCTACATCTCTAATAATTATCAATACAGGTACAGGTGGTGCCGGCGCCACGGGACGTATTTCTAGTATCCATGTAACAGAGACAATTGATATTAATGATGATGTAGTTGCCGATTTTTCAGAAATTTCTTTAGATGCTTCAATATATGGTTTTTCAGGTAATACACTAGGAAATGCCACACATAATACAATTGGAAATATATTGGGATTTACTGCTACTGAAACAGGTTCCATTAATGCACTTTCAGTTATAACATCAGGTGAGGGATATGAAGCTCTTCCAGCTGTTTCTGTTACTTCAAATAGTGTTTCTGATTTAAAACTACCAGCCGCCCCTCTTTTAAATATTTACAATATTGGTTCTAATTCATTTTTTATAGGAGAAACCATTACAGGGGGTACAAGCGGCGCAACAGGTAATGTAATTTCTGTCAATTCGGGTAATACTCAATTACGTTTTATAAGTAGAGTAAATGCTGGAGCCACAACTCTCACCAAAGCCACATCCACTAACGGAACTTTTACTGCCACAGTTAATGGATTTTATGATTTCGCAAACACAAATGGAAATACATATTTCACAATTAAAGTAGAATCCGCAAATAGTACATTTTCAACATACAGTTATAATATATTTGGTTTTACTGCAAATACTGGAGGACAGGAAGCACAATCTGTTGTAGAATTTGTAACATCTATTCCTATTACACAATCAGTTACCCGTCCAGATCAGGCTTTAGGTAATACAGGGGTGTCAGTGAAATTTGTAGCTAATACTGGTGATTCTGCCGCTGTCGGAGATAAATGGACATTTAATCTCAGGGGATTTGAATTAAATGAATATATTACAAGCTCAAACTCAACATCACAAGCAAGAGCAAAGGTAAATTCCACTTCAAATGTAGTGATTGCCGGAGGTACTAAAGGAGACAATGCAAATGTTGCGGCTGGACAGTTGGCTGCGGGAACCATTAGAGCCCTTGAAATTACAAATCCTGGTTTAGGATATACTTCAGCTCCAACAATCAATATGATTACTTTGGGCGATGGAAACGCCGATCTTACAGCTCAGACTGGAGTTGTTGTATTAGCGGCAGGTTCATTTAAAGATGATAGGGGTCAATTAAGTTCTACTAAAATTGTTCAAGACAGTCTTTATTATCAAGATTATTCGTATGTAATAAGAGCAGAAAATTCTATTGACGATTATAGAAAAACAGTTAGAAAATTATTACATCCTGCGGGACAACATCTTTTTGGAGAAATGCAGGTTCCTCGACAATATTTGTATTTAAATCAGGACTCTCCTCATATTATTATTACTGAAGATAATAATGACATTATCATGGAAGATGGTACTCAAGGAATTCCATTAGGGCGTGGAGCACAATTAGGATCTGATCACTTTTTAATTACAGAAGAATATACAAACCCAACACATAATGTAAATACATTTAAGGTTCAACCAATAAGTAATACATCAGTTAGTGGTGGTGGAGATATTACAGTTCAAGGAGGTAATACTACAATAAATGGTATAACAACACTTTCGGGAACAACAACTGTTAGTAGTAGTACAACTTTAAATGGAGTAAAAACTACAACTGACTTTGTTAATGAATTGGAGGTTGGAGATAAAATTTATGTTTCTAGTGACTCAACTACGTTGGCAAATGTTACTGCGATTACGGACGCTAATACACTTACAACTAATGTTGCTATAGGAGACGGTACTTCTCAGTCCATTTATTTAAGAACCAGTTTTAGTAGTGATTTTTCTGCCAATGATATGATTACTTTTGATGATGAACAAGCATTTGATGTTTCTGATGGAGAATTAAGATTAGATTCAAATATAGCAGGAACAACTTTAGCATCTTCATCAAATTTAATTATTTCGATGCAGGTTACTAATGCAACTGCAAATTTTTCACCCAATAAATCTATTTCACAGGCCTATGATAAATTATTATTCGAATTGATTAGTACATCAAATGTTAGAACATCATTAGATTTCACGGGTACCCGAGGATTTATTGAAGGAGAAACTGTTTATCAAGGTGATTCATTAGCCGATTCTACAGCTAATGCTTCAATTGAATTTTATTCTGATAGTAATAATTTATTATTAGAGGAGTCATCTGGAGGTGATCCAGTACACATGGAATTGGAAGGTTATGTATCTGGTGATATATTACAAATTAGTTCAACAGCAATTGCTCTTGCCGATTATAATGTTACATCGAACAGTTCTATGACCATTTATGGAGAATTTGCTCGATCATTTATAGATAGTACAAATGTTGTTGGAAATGATAGTGGCTCAACACTTTCTCTTTTGAGTCATAAAAATATTAATTTACAAATAGATACATTTTTTCTAGATGATTCTCGATTTACTTTAGAAACAGGAGGATTGATATTAGAAGATAGTAATACAACAATATCAAATTATTTGGTTAATGAAGCAAATAGTGCTTCGGGTAATATAGTTACATTTGATTCAAATGCTCAAACAGTATTGATACATTCTGGTACAGGAACATTTCTTGCTGGAAACACTGTTACTGAAAATGGTACAAGTTATACTGCAAATACTTATTCAGCGACTCCTAATGGCATTATAGGAGTGGCCACAAAATTTGATGAAGAAGTAGAAGTGGGTGATATAGTATCATTTTCATCAGATACTAGTGCAATAGCAGAAGTAATTTCAATTAGTAATAGTACTCTAATGGTAGTTAATGCTAATTCTATGGGAGATGGTACATTAAGTACTATTGATATAGATAGTGAGCCTTTATATTTTATTCTTGAAAGTACTATAAGAGGTAATACATCTGCTAATGGTGTTAATGATGGAGTAAAAATTGTTACTGCGGTGGGTTCAACATTTGATGAAGACTTAACTACTGGTGATATAATTTCACTTTCTAGTAATACATCATTATATGCAAATGTTACGGCTATTACAAATAATACTACATTTACTACAAATGTAGCTCTTGGCACGGGACCTGTTGTTGGAGCCAATCAAACTTTTGTAAGAATAAAAGAACATAGATTAGATTTGGAATCTAGTAATACTACTCTTACATTAAACAAAAAATTCTCAACGGCTAATATATTTTTAAATATTATTGATACTGAAACAGCGAAGTATTCCGTTCCAAATGCGGGCAGATTCCAATTAGAAACGACAAGTGAAACAGAGTATATGCTTTTTGAAGAATTTACAATACTGAATAATCAGGTTGGTAAAAAGAAATCATCTGTATAAAGATTATAAATATCTGTATACTCTTTATATAGCAGAAGGAATTAATGGCAAAAGTTATTTCAACAAATTTTAGAATACATAATGCAGAACAGTTTGTAGAGGCTTTAAGTGAAACATCTGCTACCAATTTATATATGTTTATTGGAGGCCCTGTTGTATGGCCAGATGAAGCAGTTCCACCATCTCCTTCTGATTCTGTAGCTAATACATCATATGCACATTGGCGAGATATGATTTCCGCCAAAAAGTTAGATGGTAGTGATGTATCACATATTATCAAAAGATATAATTGGACAACAAATACAGCTTATACCGCATATACTGATACTAATGCCACTTTATATTCAAATACCTTTTATGTTGTTACAACAAGTGATCATGTATATAAATGTGTACAAAATAATATAAATAGTGGTAATTCAACATCTCAACCAACGGGCACCAGTACAAAAATTATTGAAACTGATGATGGTTATAAATGGAAATATATGTATACCATTTCGCCTGAAGATAAGCTGAAATTTGTGACTACAGATTATATTCCCGTACAAAAAGTGGGTTCTGTGGATGATGGTTCTAATCAATTTAATGTTGAAGATATATCAATAGATGGTGCTATTGATATTATTAATAAAACCGCAAATGGTACTTCATTTTTATTTAATGAAGGAGTTTTAGCGAGTGTGCAAAATACATCAGTTATAACACTCGCAGCTTCCGCAAATACTACTGATGGCATTTATGTAAATTCAACAGTTTATATAACAAACAATGCTTCCCGAGGAGAGCAATCGGTAATTAGTGCATATGATGGAGCACAAAGACGAGCAACCTTAGCAAATGCCTTTTCAGTATTAGCGAATACATCTAGTGGATATCAACTTGCTCCAACGGCAAATGTTAATGGAGATGGTTCAGCGGCAAAGGCGAGATGTGTTGGAAATTCTGGTACACAAGTAACTAAAATTGAAATAACTAAAGTAGGAAGTAGTTATACAACAGCAAATGTTACAGTTTATGGAAATGCTAGTCATGGTTCTGGTGCAACGGGAACTGTTATTATAGGACCTCCGGGAGGACATGGTTCTAATGCTCCCATGGAATTGGGCGGATATTATGTTATAGTAAATGCCAGATTAAGTGGAAATGAAGATAGTAAATTTGCTACAAGTTGTGATTATAGAAAAGTGGGTTTATTACGTGATCCTAAACAATATTCTAACGTAGAAGCGTTTTTCACGGGAGCACAAGCAGATCAAACTTTTACATTAACATTAACAGGGGTAACAGGAACTTTTGGATATCCCCCATCAACGGCAAATGATGAAGTTATCTATCAGGGAGGAACGTTAGGGTCCTCTACAGCAAATGGCACTTTTGTTGATTTTAGAGATGGAAATAAAATCAGGATAACAGACGTTTTAGGAACTTTTGTTGCAAATAGTACAGTTAATACAATTACAGGAAATACTTCCGGCGGGACAGCAACAGTTAGTACAATTGCTACACCAGATATGAAACGATATTCTGGTGAAATTCTTTATATAGAGAATAGAGCAGCAATTACACGGTCAGAAGACCAATTAGAAGATATAAAACTTGTACTAGAGTTTTAATATTGCTGATAATTTAGGAAAAAAACAATGGCTTTAACGACAGATTTTAATGTAACTCCATATTATGATGATTATAGTGAGGATAAGGATTTTTATAGAATTCTATTCCGTCCCGGGTATTCTTTGCAAGCAAGGGAGGTGACCCAGTTACAAACTATTCTACAAAAACAAATTGAACGAAATGGTTCTTATCTTTTTGAAGATGGTCAGAGAGTGACAGGCGCTAATATTACACTTGATACGGATCTTAAATCTGTAAAATTGCAAGATGCTTATGAAGGCACTGATATTACCGCAGATAGTTTCGATGGTCAAATTGTTACGGGAGGCACTTCAAGCGCTAGAGCATATGTAGTAAAAACAGATGAAGCCACTGCCACAGATTATGATACTCTTTATGTACAATATTTGGATGAAAAAGAATTTTCAAATAATGAAATTGTGACAACTGAAGAGGGTACAACATTTCAAGCAAATACAATTACTACATCAGAAATTGCCGATGTAGTGTCTGCGAGTGGAAATACGGCACCTTCTTCTAACGCATCTATTGTGAGTATAGATGCGGGTGTGTATTATATAGGAGGATTTTTTGTCAGAGTAGCGGCACAAACATTAGTTTTAGAAAAATACTCTAAAACACCTTCATATCGTGTGGGACTTGAAATTACCGAATCATTTGTGGATTATAATGATGATAGTTCATTACTTGATACCGCACAGGGCACTGAAAATTATACGGCTCCCGGAGCAAATAGGTATAAAATTGTGGCGGCTCTTGCCAAGAAACAATTAAATCAAACAGATCCAATTGAAAATGCGGCTGACGCAAATTATCTTGAATTATTTCGACTTAATAATGGAATAAAACTTATTACAAATAAGTATCCGGGCACTACAGAATTAGAAAAAACTCTTGCGCGAAGAACGGAAGATGAAAGTGGTGATTATACGATAACTCCTTTTGAAGCAGAAACTACGTATCATAGAATAGGTGGTACTACTAGTATAAGCGGAACAGGAACTATTACTGGTTCTGGTACTACATTTTCTGATGAGTTGACTACAAGCCAAACAGTTTTTGTTTCAAGTAATACAGCGGCTACTACAACAATTTCTGCCATTGCAAATAATACTCAATTTTCTACTGTTGCCACCTTGGGTGACGGTACAATCCAAACAATTGGACGAGAAACCGATTTTTCTATTGGTATTAGTGGAGGTAAAGCATATATCAAAGGTTATGGATATGAAAGCCCTCAAACAGATTATGTAACACTCTCTAAGTCAAGAGACACTTCCAACGTTTTTGGTGAAACAATTACTCTTGATTATGGTCCCTATTTCAAAGTAAGAGATCCCAATGGTTCATTTTTGTGTGATGGGGCAGGTAGTACGGGCCAAGAAGCCAATTGTGAGATTGTTGATTTGCATATGGTAAAATGGCCAGTTGACGCGAATTATGTGTTTAGTAAAAACACCACTCATGCTGTATCCGCTATTGATACTACAAGCGCGGCAACCATAGCCAATACAAAAATTGGAACCGCAAGAGTTAGAAATTTCCAATATTCTGCGGCTGGTGCAAATGCCAAATCTTCATATATTGGTAGATTAGACTTATTTGATATGAGATTCAGTAAAGTAACTGGAACTTGTGGGGCAGCGGTAGCCAATGTTTCAGTAGTAAAACTTGCTACTTCTGGAGCCAGTTCTTTTCCAACTGTTAATTGTTTATATAATTGTACAGTAACAGTTAATACAACTTATTTAGGATCATCAACAAGTGATACGAGAAGAATTACTCGTTGGTTTGGGGCAAATGTAGGAGCAACAGGAGCAATACCATATGGTGTTGACCATGATGCAGATGGAGCAATAGAAGCAGCTAGTTCATATATGGCTTTACTTAATTCACCTCTTTCACAACAAACGCAATCAGATTCTACATATACTGTTCAATTTAGTGCCAAAGATATTGAATCAGCAGTTGTTGTTGCTACCACAAGTATTACATCTGGAATAAATATTGACCCAACAGGTAAGGTTAATAGTGATGAGACAGCAAATACAAAAATATTTAATGTAACAGATTTACATAGGTCTTTATTATTTCCTTTTGAAAAACCAATTCTAAAAACTTTACTT
>Ga0114996_10002585_pt1 | contig 23316 bp, 17 predicted proteins | sample ArcticOcean_MG_C_4_FD_87039 | JGI IMG/M metagenome (GOLD analysis project Ga0114996, IMG submission 87039) | Marine microbial communities from western Arctic Ocean - ArcticOcean_MG_CB4_134 | ecosystem: Environmental > Aquatic > Marine > Oceanic | place: Arctic Ocean: Canada Basin | collected... | reverse complement strand
GGTGTTGTAGCAGAGGTTCGTCACGGTTGCGCCGTAATTCACGTGGTAACCGTAGCCCTCACACTCGACCTGCGACATGTTGGCATCACTGGCATGCGTGACGGAGTTGTAGCAACCGCTGAATGCAGGGTCAAGGTCAGGGTCAGACTCTGAATCGAGTCCATCGGCACCGTCCTTATCCTCGCCAAGGCAGCCTGCGAATGCGACCATCAGTAGCAGCAGAGCAAGTGTCATTCCCTTCATCGATTTCGCCGTTTCCATCTCGGATTGCCCCATACACACCTTTGTGTGGTGAAACAGCGGCCGATACAATTCGGATATAAATTGACTGTGAGGGCGTTTTCAGATTCCTTTCTTGACGACGCGGAAGCCACTCTTGACTTCCTCATCGGGCTCGTTTCCTTCCGGTTGGATGATACCCTTGGATTCCAAGTCGCTGTGACTCTAGAGGCGAGTTTGAGGGTGGCACCAAGCCCCACAACAGTCCCGAATCTCACTCAGATTCTGCATCTGGCGCTTCAATCACGGGATCCGTGTCATCGATTACGACCGTGGTTGAGGCGGGCTCCATCAACTGACCCTGCGAACCATAGATGGTCCTGTACTGCTCTTGCTCGATCTTCATGATTTCCTGCTGGTTCTCGATGTACAGATCTCTCAACTTCCTGTATTCGGTCATCGCAAACTCGAAGCTCTCCTCCTCACGACCCTTTGCAAGGAAATCGAATCGCATCAAGGCGATGGTATCCAGAAGAAGAAGGCCGCCGATGAGTTTGATCACTTCGGTTTCGTATTTCGTATTCACGTCAGCCCGTTTGGAAAAATCAAACAGTAGTGCAACCAACAGCCCCAGGAGGAGCACGAACCACATGGATAGGCAGATCCATTCGTACAGTTCTCGGCCGCCTCTGCGCCTTCTTGAGGGGGTCGAGGGGACTTGAGTGAAGCCTTTCATTGCCATGACGGGCGATTGGTGCTGAGGTTGATAACCCCTGCGGCCGGTCGAAACCATCTTCAGGCGCTGACTGAGACGACGCTCAGTCTTCGCGCTTCTTCATGACGCGGAAGCCGCTGAGAATCGGTTCGCCATCCTCGTATGCGGTTCGATCGATGATGCCAGCCTTGGTGAGATGGTCGTCGAGATCATCGGCCACGCTTCGGCCCCGGGCTTCCTGTCGAGGCGCCGGCAATTTGTTGCGGCAGATCAGGTAGACTTCTGATGATGCGTTTCGGCTGGCCTCAGGTGAGAATCTCTGCACACGCGAAAAGCGTGTCTTGGCCGCGTTGACGATGCCCTCGATGCCCGTGCCCTGAAAGATCTTGGCGACGAAGGCACCACCGGGCGCGAGCAGCGGGAGGGTGAAATCGAAGACCATCGCCGACAATTCGAGTGAGATTGCCTGATCGCGGTCGTATTGACCGGTGAGGCCCGGACTGATGTCCGACACGATTGTGTTGAACAGGCGGGTCTCGTCCTCTTCGAGTTCACGGAGATGCTCGCCATCGACGCGGAGGCCTTCGGCGAGAAGGTCCAGGATCTGCTGCTGGATACCCTCGTCCATGATGTCGCCGGTGACGAATGTCGCGCCATCCACGGGTTGGCTTGCGAGCAGGTCGACACCGATGACCAGACCCGTTTTCCCGGTCTCCTCGACCGAGACCTGTGTCCAGCCGCCGGGGTGAGATCCTACGTCGAGAATCAGGTCGCCCGGGCGGATCAGGGTGAACTTCTCTTGGATCTGCTTGAGTTTGAAGGCGGAACGGGCGCGGTAGCCCTCTGAACGGGCTTGCCGACGCCAGGTATCACGCTGGTGTTCCTGAAACCAGCGCTTGCTCATGACCTCTCCTCCAATCTACGCGGCCACGCCCGGGATATGTAAATGAGACCCGACTCTCGCGCTGTGCTCATGCGCAGGCTGCTGGCGATCGCTCTGGCCGCCCTGTTGCTGGTTCCTCTGGTCAGCGCGGACATGGATGGACCGGATGTATCCCGGGAAGCGACGGGAGGCCATGCCATCCTGATGGAGCAGTTCACTGCGACCTGGTGTGAGGTCTGTGCGACGGTGGATCCGTGGATTCCTGAGTTCACCGCGGATCACTCGAATCGGGTCGTGCGCGTCGCGCTTCATCCCAATGACCACGACCCGTTCGGATCACCCTTGACCAATGATCGGTTGGCCCTGAAGGAACTCGAGGGGAACCAGCCATTGCCCACCTTCTGGTTCGATGGGGAGGACCCCATTGTCGGTGGTGTCACCTATTCTCAACTTGCGAAGAAACTCAAGTCCGCCGAGGCCCGTCGTGACCATTGGGTGGGTATGCAGATGGATTGGGATACCTGGCGGGGGGATGAGGGCGAGCGTCATCAGTTGAGCCTCATGGTCGAAGACCCGATTTCCGAGAATGCGACGATTACGATCTTCCGACTCGAGACCCTGACGATGACCACCCAGATCGCAAACAACGGGATTGACACTCACCATGGTGTCGCGACCCAGATGATCGTGCTCGACCGCGAGGGCCAGATTGTGAAGGTTCAGAATGGTACACAGGGTTGGGATGAGGTGCAATCGCAGGCTGAATCATTCGAATTTTCGACGCGAGGAGAGGTCGACACTTTCGTCGCTGTGATTGAGGATTCGGGCGTGGTGCTGGGTGTGCTCGGCATCTCGAATACCGATTCTGCTGAGGATTCCGATTTGATGCCGATGTTGACGATATTATTGCTGCTGAGCGCGCTAGTGTGCTCCAGCGTGATTCTTCGCCGCGGCTCGTCCGATTGAACCCGCTACTATTTCAGGCCCTCGCTGGGGTGTTCAGCGGGTGCGAAGGCAAGACTTCATAACCCCGCAGTGCAGATAGTACACTGATGGCGTACATCCCCGAAGAAAGTGAACAAGGACGCCAAGGGGGCGTCCAATCAGACCGAGAGTGGCTCGTCGAGTTCCTCGTCGAGATCCCCGATGAGAATCCGATTCGGACCGTGACGATTCTTCGCGGCGCTCAGATGGCCGATGTGCAGGGCCGACTCTATGACATCCTGCGCTCGGAATATGCATCCTCGCAGCGACTCGATGTCACCGTCATCCGCATGGAGCCTGTCGACATGCGCACAGATGTTGCGCTGTTCGAAATCGGTGGTACTTACCAGCCTTGACTCACAAGCCAATCTCTTGGATTAGCAATGCTGCCGTATGGCGAATGGATTCCTCAGAGTTGTAAGTCGGCGTATAGCCGGATTCGAACAGCCGTGACGGGTCGAGCATCGACTTCGGCACGTCACCCGCCCAGCCTCGGTCGCCACCGGTGTATTCGATGCTGACGTTCTGCAAGCCGGTCTCCTCGATGACGATCTCGGCGATTCGGCTTACACTGCAAGTGTCACGGGTGCCGAGATTGAAGCAATTGATCGCCTCATCCGTGGTTTCGGTGAGGTGGATCATCGCGCGCGCGCAGTCCATCACCTCGAGATACGACTTCTCCTGACGGCCATTGCCGAGCACCTCGAGGCGGCTCGGATCGGCCTTGAGTTTGTGGATGAAGTCGAAGATGACGCCGTGTGTGCCGCGGGCGCCGACGATGTTGGCGAAGCGGAACAGCCAGGCTTTGAGATCGAAGGTGCCGACCCAGCTGGTGATTAGCGCTTCCGAAGCGAGTTTGCTCGCACCATAGAGGCTAATCGGGAAGAGCGGACCGTAATCCTCGGGGGTTGGCATCTGCTCCGCCTCTCCATAGACCACGCTGCTGCTCGCGAATGCGATATTCTTCACGCCCGCGCAACGCATCGCCTCGATCACGTTGTAGGTGGCGAGCGTGCCCTGCTTGAGATCCGTATCCGTGACCCGTGTGCCGAGACGAATGTCGGGATTGGCCGCCAGATGGAAGACGAAGTCGATGCCGGGCATCGCGGCTTTGATCGCGTCGAGATCGAGAAGGTCACCTTGAACGAAAGTGACCGAATCTCCGTGATGGGCGAGAAATTCCGCGCGCCCGCTGCTCATGTTATCAAAGACCGTGACCGTATCGCCGCGTGCGACGAGTTGGTCGACCAGGTGTGAACCGATGAAACCGGCGCCACCGGTGACGAGAACGTGCATCGAACGCGGCCAATCCCGAGAATCACTTGAACATCACCCCTCGTAGGACTGGACAGTTTCAGTTCACTTTCTCTCCGCGTAGCGGAGTGAATCACTTTCACTTTCAGACCACCCCCCTTCGCAAAGAGGTAGGTCCGCCGCGTGTCAGCTCAATGCCGTCCCCGAGCCGCGGGACAAGGAGTTGAACAATATGGCAAAGACCAGTAAGAACGACAGCACGCAAACGAATGAACAAACCCCGGAGGCCAGCACCATGACGCCGAGCCTCCTGGTGGGCTACGTCCGCCGCAGCAATGCCGGCGGGGCGATCAAGCTCTCGATCAACTCGCACGCCTTTGGCGATTGTGAGACCTACGCGACCAGCGACGGGCAGACCTACGTCCCGCTCGTGATCAGCCTCGCCGCACTGCGCAAGGTGATCGATGGTGCACGCTCGGTCACGACCGTGAGCCAGCTGCTCTCCGAGTGAGCGCACGCAGAACCCACACCACCGGGGGCCGCGCGCCCCCGGTGGCCCCACGGTGCCTCTCAGTGGTTCACTGAGTAACCCCCCCACTGGTGGAACCGTACGGGGAAGTTTTGAAATGGAACCGGTTGGCGGGCAAACCCGATGGAGAACCCTGTGCAGGCTGGTCCCCCCGCGGAATCGTGGGCGGGACCTGTGCTCGCCGCGATGCCGGTCTACAATGAGGAGGAGACGGTTGGCAGTGTCGTTCTCGGTTGCATCTCGCATGTTGACGAGGTCATCTGCATCGACGACGGTTCTTCGGATTCATCTTCGCGAATCGCACGCAAATTGGGTGCGACCGTGTTGCACCACCGCGCGAATCGCGGATATGGTGGTGCGCTGAAGACGATCTTCGCCACGGCCAGAGATAGGTGCGCGAGCGCACTGGTCATTCTCGACAGCGATGGACAGCACGAACCCGCTGACATTCCGGTTCTACTCGCCCCGATCCTTGACGGATCAGCAGATGTTGTGATTGGCTCTCGATTCGTCAGCGGTGGCACCGGAGAGAGCATGCCCTCCTACCGAGCGCTCGGCATCAAGGTGATCACCGCGGCCTCGAACCTTTCGAGCGATCTCGACATCAAGGATACGCAGAGCGGTTTCCGTGCTTTCGGCCCGCGCGCAATTCAGCGCCTGAGCATCGGTCTGGATGGTATGGAATCTTGCCTCGAGATTCTCAACAGCTGCGCAGATCTGGGTCTGCGGGTCGATGAGGTCCCGACACACATCCGATACGATGTGCCCAAAGGCAGCCGTTACACCGCGCTATCACACGGTTTCACCGTGCTCAGCTTCGCCCTCATATCTCTATCACAGAAGAAGCCGTTGCTGTTCTTCGGCCTGCCCGGCATCTCGCTGCTCGCCGCCGGCGCTGCAATCGGCCTGCGCGCGCTCAACGAGGTCGAAGGCCTGACGGATGGAACGGTCTCGCTCTCAGTGGGCCCGGGATTGACCGCCGCCTGGATCGGCATGCTCGGCGCTTCGCTCTGTTTCACGGCCTTGGTCCTGCACGGTGCGCGCACCCTGCTTCGCCAGCTCTTAATCCGTGAGTTTGGCCTAGACTGAACGCATCGCAGAGGTCCTTTAGGGACCTCAATCATGCGTGGGCTTCAATATCGGCCGTCGATTCGACCGGGGCGATGGCTGGCGAGGATGCGCCTTCTCTCGATGAAGAGCGCGACATGGCCGACCGTGTGCTGGCACCGGTTCGCCGCTTCGCCGGTGGCGCATCCTTCCACCGTGTTCGTGAGGGTTGGGGCGCGATCTCCGAGCGCATGGAATTGGCCGGAGATAGAGTTCGCCAAGGCGTTGAAACCCCGATTCGAGGTTTCTACGGCGCCCTTCACCGCTCACCCGGTGCCGTGATCATCATTCTGCTTCTCGCCACCGGATTCGTCGGCCAATACGCGGTCGATTTCAAGCACCAGATCAATGGTGATGTCGAGGTCTATCTGCCAGACGGTGCCGAATCCAAGGATCTTCTTCTCGAGGTCCGCAAAGGCTGGTCCACCGACATCGTGATGCTCTACATCCATACCGAGAATGCCATCGAGGACACCGATAAACGAGGGACCTGTGCTGATCCTCGCGATTGCGAATACAATGTGACGAGCATTCACGTGCTGACTCAACTCTCCTATCTCGAGGGCGATGATATCTCGGACATGGGCAATTACGAACGCGGGCTGGATTGGGACAAGGAGGACCGTGGCCGCAACGACGGTGTCGTCTGGATCCTCTCCCCCGCCCAGATCGTCAAGGAGGGCAACAGCAGCCAAGACCGCTTCATCTGTGCCATGGAAGAACATGGCATCCAAGACGTCGGCCTGGAGAACTGCCCGCTCTCCAGTGCGAATTCCAATGATGGTTACAGCATCCCTTCGGACCAGGGCATCGTCAACAATCTCGTCGACAACGCGGGCAGCCTGATGGATTCCTTTGTCCGAGACACCAATGATGACGGCATCTGGGATACCGCGGTCGTCGTCATCGCCATTCGATTCGAGATGTCCGAGACTCAGATCGACGCTCGAACTGACCCGAAGGGTGAGACTGGCGCAACGATTCGCGACCACAAGGCCTTCATCGAATACGCCCACCGGCTGATTTACGAGAAATCCGACCGTCTGCGTTGTGAGCTCTGTCATCACTGGTATGATGAGAAACTCTCCTCGATGTGGTACGAGGGAGAAGAACCCAGTGAATCCGAGTGGCGCACACCGGAGTCCAATGATGGCCGACGTCGGGCGATCACCGTCACAGGTCTCACCCCAGTTCTACACGATGTGTCCGAGGCAGTGTATCTCGAATTGGAGCGCATGCTGCCGATCTCTCTGGCCTTCGTCGCCATCACGATGTGGGCCCTGCATCGCAACCCGAAGGTGGTGCTGATCTGTGGTCTTCCAATCGTGATGAGCCTCGCCACCACCTTCGGGATCATCGTGATGGCCGATATCGAACTCACGCCGATGATCATCGCCGCAGCGCCGATTCTGATCGGACTCGGCGTGGACTATTCCCTGCACCTGATCAATCGCATCGAGGAGGGACGCAATGAACGTCTTGAACGCGCTGCCGAGGACGCCTGGCGTTCCGAGCGTGAGGGCAAGGCGGCGGAGGAGATCGACCCCTGGGATTCCGAGGTCTACCTCGGCGCCACGGTCGATGCGGTGATGACGACCGGGAATGCGATCTTCCTCTCCGCGCTGACCACCATCATCGGATTCAGTGTGCTGGCTTGGCCTGAACTCGTGCCGATCAAACCGATGCGAACCGTGGGCCTCACCCTGGTCTTCGGCATCGCCTGCACCTTCTTTTTCTCGATGATCATGGTGCCTGCACTGGGCTGGGTCCTGCGATACCGCAAACGGAGTATCCCCACCTCGGACCGGATCTGGGAGAAGATTGGAGAGATCCCGGTGCGCGCCTGGTGGGCGGTCATCATCGTCGCACTGGTCGTCAGTGCGATCGGCGTCTCGATCCTCTCCGCCGAGATGGGCAAGGAGATCACGGGTTCTTCAGACGAGGTTCCACCCGGACTTGAGACCTATGAGACATTGTCCGAATACAGCCGTGTCTTCGAGGGAGGGCAGACGAACATGTTCATCGTCGATGCGACCGAGTACAGCGGAGGTGCCAACGATGCACCGATCCGTGACCTTGCGATTCTCGACGCGATCGATGCGATGGAGACCAATGTCAGCAATGTCCCCGAGACTACGACGATCAGTCTGGTGACGATTCTCAAGGCGATTCACGTAAAATTCGATCTGGCGGGCGCGCAGGTCTACAACAACAGCCTGTGGGGCATTCTGCACTCGCCCTGTTGGGACAACCCCGCTACAACGTCTTGTGTATTGTCGGGAGAAGCCGCACTCCCTGCGATCTCATCGCGTGAGAACATGGTCGATGTCGCCTTCGACACGCTCTCAGTCGAGGTCCGTTCAATGCTGATGAACGAGGTCGTCACAGGCATGGCCGGTGAGACTCAGACCCTGGTCTACGTCAATCAGCCTTACATCAATCTGGCCGACGCGGGTGTGTTGCGCGATGAAATCGACAACATTCTCGGCGCCGGATTTCCCGGCTTGGACGCCGTCGAGGTCAGTCCACTGACCGGTGGTCTGCCGCTCAGTCTCGACATCAACAAAGGCATCCACGATGCCCAGACCGATGCAACAATCATGACGATGTTCGTGCTTCTCATCGTGATGTCGATTCTGTTCCGCTCGCCGCGGCTCGCGTTCTTCACCATGGTTGCCGTCGGCGTGGTCGTTCTATGGCAACCCTTGCTGATGCGTGGAGGAAATGTCAACGTGAACGTGTTCACCGCGATGGTCTCGACGATCGTGTTCGGTATCGGTGTCGATGACTCGATTCACATCATCGATCGAATCAGGGAGGAGAAGGAGACGCCAGGTGGAATCGTCAAGACGGTTTCACGGACCGGACAGACGATCTTCGAAACCACAGCCACCACCTGTGCCGGCCTTGCAGCGGGTCTATTCGTCGACATCCCTGGCCTGCGGAATTTCTTCGTGTTGATGATGCTCCTGCTCACCCTCGCACTGCTCACCAGTGCGATTCTGCTGCCCGCGATGCTGGTCGGTTGGCATTCGCTGATGTTCCGCCTGACAGGCAAGGGCGGATACCAGGACCTTGAGACTGATCTCGTGGTCGCGAGCAACGCCACGATGGACGCTGTTCTCGACTGATTCCTCACGTGCGAGCGCAGCGCCGTAGGCGCTGTGCAGCAGGTTTAATTCCTACACTGTGGACGACATACCATGGGCAGCCGCATCGCGTTGATTCTGGTCGCGTTGCTGCTCGCGATGTCATGGGGCGGAACCCTTCCCGCCGACGCCAGCGACGGCCGTGGCAACGAGGGCATGTCCATTCTTCTGACCAAGGTAGCGTGGTCCTCTGCAGAGACATTCGAAGCCACCGTCGGCACGTGGGGCCTCAGTTTGGGCCGTCTCTACACGGTGGATTGGCAAATCCGCTCCGGCAATGGCACCTACGGATCAGATACCATCGTTCGAAGTGGCCAACAGAATTTCACAGCATCGAACTCGGCGACGCAAATTCAGATCCATGCGAACCATCTCAGTGCTGGCAGCAGTCATCTGTATCGCCTGCTGGCGAATCTGTCCGATTACAGCGGCCATATCATGACCTCGCAGGCGAACTTCAGTTCCTTCACCAACACCCTCCCCGTCCCCTATTCCGACATCGTCATTTTCGGCGATTCGCTATCCGATATGGGCAACTCGTTCAATCAATGGGGGACGCCAGACAGCCCACCTTACTGGAATGGAAGATTCTCCAACGGCGAGGTCTGGGCGACCCAATTCGGCGAGTTCATGATGGGACCGGGGACGATGGATCCGGGCCGAGACACGGGTGGAGGGAACAACCGCGCCTATGGAGGTGCCCACTCAGGCGGTGGCACCTATCTGTTCGTCATCCCGAATGTTGGCAAGCAGGTCAATGATTTCCTGCAGAATCATCAGATCAACCCCAATGAGTTGGTCATCATATGGTGCGGCGGCAACGACTTCGTACACAGTGATGAGACAGATACCCAGCAGGTCGTCGACAATATCGAGGGTCATATCACCACTCTGTCCAATGCAGGCGCGACCGAGTTTCTCGTTCTCGAACTGCCGCCTCTCGATACGGTTCCACGAATCAATGAGGAGCAGGATGAGGACGGTGTCAAAGCGATGCACGAGCGCATCCGCGACTTCAACTCGAAATTGCACACGATGCTGAATGTCACGGTCAACACCACTTCATTGATGATCCACCGCGGAATGATGTGGGAGATGTTCGACACCGTCTACAACAATGCCGAATCGTTCGGCCTGACCAACATCACGCATGCTGCCTGTGAACACGATGGATACACCTGTGAGGACGGTGATCCAATCGCTCCGAATGCGGAGGAGTACATCTACTTCGACAATATGCACCCGACTCTGACGATGCACGACCTCGTCGATCTCTACATGCGCGAATTGATGGGGGTTGACGATATCGATGGAGATTGGCTCGCTGACATCTATGACAACTGCCTCGATACGATGCCTGGCATCGAGATCGGCGCCGATGGCTGCGACCTTCCACCTCCAGATGCCGATGGGGATGGTATTCCTGACGAGGAGGATGATTGTGATGACACCGGGTCAGGCCTTGCGGTCGATGAGGATGGTTGCGCACTGAATCAACTTGATACGGACGGCGATGGCATCACCGACGACCTCGATGATTGCCCCGATACGCTGCCCGGACGCAGTGTCGATGGCGCGGGCTGCTCGGGATGGCAGCTCGACGGTGATTCTGATGGGGTGGTCGATGCTGAGGATCTGTGTCCCTACACCTCGCTGGAGGCGATTGTGGACGAGGACGGATGTTCGGCGCGCCAGCGCGATACCGATGATGACAGTGTGAACGACGAGATGGATGACTGTCCGAACACACCGCGCGGTGAAACCATCGACCAGAGGGGATGTTCTGCAAGCCAGCGGGATACCGATTTCGACGGCGTCCTCGACTCCGATGACCGCTGCGGACAGACGGATGTCGGTTCAACCGGGGTCGACGATGAAGGCTGCGCGCCCTACCAGCGCGACACCGATGAGGATGGCATCACCGACGATCTCGACCTCTGTCCGGACACCGCCTGGCTCGATTCGGTCGACACCAACGGCTGCAGTGAACACCAGCGGGATTCTGACGGAGATGGTCCTAAGGATGCAGACGACAATTGTCCTTTCATCCCTGGTTCGATTTCGGGTTGCCCCATTCTGACCGTGGAATTGGCATTGGTCGAGGTGCCGGACACTGAGACCCGCACGGCGAACATCTCAGTCACCGTCACTTGCGAAAGCGGTTGTGAGATGTGGTTGAGCAGTCTCACACTCAGCGTCCCTTCCAACACGACGAATGGGACATACCACACCACTGTGGTCAGCAATGTGCCGTTGACCTTCACCGTCAGGGTCAGCGCCGCAGGCATCTGGACAGAGGACCATCTGTACGTGGCCTTCCCACCGGAGGATGAAGATCCGACCGATGTGGTTCCACCCGATGCGAAGCCCGACGGCCCAGATGATGCGCAATCCTCCAAGGATTCCGGCGCATTCGATCTCGACATCAGCAGCATCGCCATGATCGCCGTTCTGCTGCTGCTCAACGTCGTCGTCGTCGCCGGCATTCTCGCTGCGCGCTCGCGCGCACGTGCACGAGACCCTGAGGTGCAGGCGATCTCCGCATTCGAACGTGACCTGTTCGGAGACGCCCCGCCAGAGATCGAGCCGGTCGACGATGGTTTGCCCAAGATGGATGATGTCCTCTGATTGCGCTGATTGCGCTGGCCGGAATTTTGATCCCACCGAGCCGCTTTCAATCAGTCATGATTCATCACCATACCAACGCGTCATCAACCCACCAGGGATTGGCGAGTGGGTTCTGTTAGCATATACTTACTCGAGGGATTAGGACCTCGTCTGCCGTCTCAGAGGTGGGATCAGGGAGTAAGCCCCTTTCTGTTCGCCGTTTCCGGTTGACCACATTCAACTATGCGTCCTACCCGTTCCTCTCGATGCCGTCAACAGAACTGTTTGGACTTGCTGCGGTGGGGATGTTCGTCTCAGTCAGCGCCGGGGAATCTCCTCCTTTCGGATTCATCGTGCTCCCGGGCCGATTCGTTGCTTCTACAGCGCCTGCCCTCCCGGACACCCGCCTTGCGACGGGCCACCTGCACCTGTGCAGAGGGGACTTTCCTCAGTGTCGTACACTGTCAGTGGTCCTCCTGATCCCACATCGGGAGGCCGGCGGCTCTGCTTTCAACCCTGTGCTTCGATCAGAGCGGAATCCAGGTGCCCGACTCGTCATGGTAGCCGCCCCACTGCTTGGCTTGCTCATACCAGGCCAATTGCTCGGGGCTCATGGTCGCGGGGTCAAGAGCCGGTGTGTCTCCGACTGCGGTCGCGGTGAGGCCGGCGGCGGCGACGAATGAAGCGGCTGCTTGCTGAAGTTCGCCCTCTTTGAGGAAGCCATTACCGTCGGTGTCGAAGCCGCGCGCATGCTGGAGGAATCCAATCGTGTCAGAGATGCCGTGCTGACTCATGACATGGCGAACGGTGTCGTCGCGATAATCGAGCGGGAATCCGTCCGGCGTATGATCACCCGTGAAGTCGGCACCAGCGTCGACCTCACCCCAGATGTCGTCATCCTCTGTTCCATCGAGGGCGTATCCGCGACTGCCACCACTTCGCAGCGCAATCATGAGAACGCCTGCGAGCAAGATGAGCAATCCGATGAACAATAGGGTCCAGACCATATTCACGCCGCCGAAGATTGAGCCCACTAGGCCTTCATCAGAGGCCTCGACAACACGCAGGGTAGGGCCATTCACGGTCGAACTGTCCTCCATCGTGACGCGGATCCACTGGTGACCTTCACGATCCGGCTCCCAGTCGATGTGGTGCAGGGTGCGACCACCTGCTGGAACATCGACTTCGACCGGGACGGCGGTCAGATCCCGCGTTGTGCCATCGAGATGAACCTCAGTCAGACGCAGCCGAGCCGTTCCAGCGACCTCACCCTCATTGCGCAAGGCGATGGTGATCATCACGTTCTCCCCGACTCCGACGTTGTCGAATCGCGAATAGGTCACGTCTGCGTCATCCAAGAGGAAGACCGGCGCGCGCCGTTCGATTGACCAGCTGGCGAAGGGGCTCTCATCCTGGTTCGTGCCCAGTGGAGTCTGCATGGCATTGCCTGCCATGTCGGATCCTTCGATCCAGATGTGCAGGCGGAGTTCGTCTGAGAAGAATTCAGGGGGGATTTCGGAGGCGAGGTCGAGCGTTGCGCCCGCAATGATCGATTGCCCAGCGAGGTTGCCACCCTCGATGAGGAGAGAAATCTCGCCTTGGACCAGAGGTGTGGCGCGAACATCGGTGCCGCGGATGACCTTCCAGTGCAGGGTGAGACTGTCGGCATCAATCTGCTCGAGTTCGGCGAGGCGGATGTCGATTCGCAGCGATTCGAGCGCATCGTTGGGCAACTCGGAGCCGGCTCTGGGCGAGATGACCTCGATCGCTTCAGGACCGTTCTGGTCGACCACGATCCAACGCAGAGCACCCTCGGTGTCGGTAACGTCATTCGCACCACCGGGCAATCCAGCCAACTCGACGGTGAGCGGAAAGGAACCTGCGACCTCGGGAGCGGTCAACTGGACCGCCCACTGCCCCTCGCCGGTTTGAACGATCGCCTCCTGTCCATCGAGCAAGATGCGGACATCGAAGGACTCCGATGGCCGGGTTCCTGTGACGGGGAAGTGGATGGCGCCCTCGAGCGAGATGGTCGAAGAGGGTGCGACCCACGCACCCTCGTCCGAATAGGTGCCCGAACCGATAATCAGGCGCATCTCTTCGGTGTCGATGGCGAGATCAGGCGAATAGCGCCAGCGAAGTTGGGGCAGCGAGAGCCAAGCCCCTTGGCCACTTCGATCCGTGACCTCAATCGAGGGCTCCCAGCGCATATCACCCTCGCGTGGCAGTGTCCAGTTGAGGCGGAAGTCGACGAAGAACTCGAGATCCGGATTGAATGGCGTCAATTCACCAGTCCAGGCCCGGACACCACAGCGCTGCACATCCATGTGCGCAGAGAACACCACGCAACGACCATCCGAGGCGGACCATTCGATGGCGAGGGTGTCGGTGACGGAATTACTCGCCAATTGCAGGCGGAGATCACCGATATCGGACCAACCATTCGGTTCAACGATATGCAAGCCGAATGAATAATCCACGCCCGGATGGAGATAGGATAGTTGCCCGTCAGGCGTCCCTTCGAATCCGCCCTCAGCAGGCAGTGTGGGCGGGCCATCCGCCAGCACCTGATAGGTGAACAGTTGGTTACCGTGTGCAGAGGTCCCGGCATCGGTAATCGAATTTCCAGCCGGGTCCGCTCCGACCACATAAGCGGCCACCAGATCCCCTTCGCTGGCTGCGGCATCATCAATCAGCAACGAGTAATTGCCGCGCGCAACCGTCAGATCGCCCGGCGCCTGCAGCATCATTGGTGTGAACTCATCCACATCGATGACACCATCGAAATTCGCATCTTCGAGCCATTGCCGCCAGACCATCAAGGACAGTTCTGTCGGTAGGACTGGACGATCATAGACCTCGATGCGGACCAATTGGTTGGGTGAGGGCGCGAGGTGATCGTATCGCTGGATGTTCTGCCCGACCACCTGTGGAGAAAGAGAATCGACAATGAAGGTACGATTCAGCGGAATCGTCGGCACGAAGGACTGTCCCATCAAGGGCTCGATCTCCAACGAATAGGTCACATTGCCCGTGCCAAACGGCGTGGTGAAGGCGAATTGAGCAACACCATGGAATAATTCGGTCGTGCTCATCTTCGCGATACCATTCTCCAACAGATGCACGCGGACATCGCCACTGCGCGGATTTTTCGTCAAGTTGGCGATGTTCTCGAATCCGAGTTTGACCTCAATCTCGATCGGTGAATCGGATCGCAGGTAGGACATCGAAGGTGGAATCACCACACCGAGTTCATTCTGCACCTCCCAGGACAGGATCTCGATGTCATTCTCGATTCCCTGGCCATTCTGCCCCGAGCGTTCGGTGTGATCTGGAGAGGGCGACCCGCCCATCATGTAGAGCGCGGCGCTGACCTTGAATTTTCCAGAATCCTCCAGACTCGCATTGGTCTGGAAGGGCAGGGTGACGTTCAGCCCATTCACCGAATGGTTGAAAATCGCGCCCCCAGCCTCATTCTGGAACAGCAGCGGTGGTGAGACCGCTGTACCTTCAATCATAGTCAGCGCGTACGGAGAACCATCGGTCGGGAAGTGATACTGCGCCCTCAACAGGCTGGTCTCAATTGAGAGTGCGATATATGAGGGCACACCTGCATCCCAAGAGTATCCCAACTCAAGTTCCATCCATTGCCAGCTCGGTGTCACCGGGGCCCAAGCCGAGAAGTTGGACAGCGAGGCGCTGTCGAGAATCACATTCTCAGCCGAGATCAGATTGGTAATCATCGCGATCGCTCCCCCTTGGCTGGAGGAACGCAGGGTGAGCGGGACGAGACGATTCTGGAATTCGACCGGCGCATCGAGCAGCGCTTGATTCATCGACATCACGAAGGTGGAATCCACCGGGAAGGAGAGGTTGACCGCGGGGCGGTGGATGGCAGACATGCCACCGACACGAATCGAGCCATAGGTGCCATCGATATCGAGTGTCGCAATCACGTACGTCACCCCGCCGACCATGCCCCAGAATGTCGGAGCGTTGGACAGATTCTCATTCAGGTTGCCAAGATCCGATTGGCTCAATGTCACCGTCTCGACATCGGTGCCAAATCCAACGACCTTGGTGTGAACCGGTTGACCGGCGACCGAGATCGAGAAATCCACGGAATCGGTCGCGGCGAACGGTGCCAAATCAACCGAGAAATGCTCGAGTCCGTCCTTGGGCAGCAGTACACCGACCTGTTTCAGACCGGCCGAGGCCCAGGTCAGGTCGGCAGACAATTGGCCGTTGGTGAAGCGATCCTGCCAAGCCCAAGTGGATATGTGGGGATGGATCATCTCCCATTCATTCCAGCCATCCATGCCGATGTCGAAGGCAGGGTCGGTCGGCAGATGACCACCGTACAATTCGAGGTTGGCATCGCTGAATGTGCAGCTTCCCGAAAGACAGGTCAGTTTGAATTGGAATGTGTGTCCGAATTCTGGGAAGTCGACCAGTACCGTATTGCCAGCGACCTGCCAGGGTCCGCCATCGAGGCTGACCTCAGCCTGCCAACTGCCGGTCGCCGTGGTGCTCAGAGCGGCTTGAGCAATCGCACGGTGTGAGGTGAAAAGAGGGGAGAGCGCAACACCGGCACCGGACAGTGAACCGCTGCCCCAATTCATCGAATTAAGCGTCCAGCCCGCATCGACAGGATTGGCTCTGAAAGAGGTATCATAGCGATGATTCATCCCGATCGAGTGGACCACTGGACTCGGGCCGCTTCGGGCATCGAAGTGCAATTTCAAGCGCAGACTCGGATGTTTCTCAGCATCGATGCCGCCGAGATCGACCCAGGTCGGATTGAGCATCGAGTAGCCCGGAATCGGAGTCTTCGAGGCACCATCGAGAATCGAGAGCGTCAGACTTGCACCCGTCGGGATGGTCGCATCGATCGAGGTGATACCGTAGCGATCACCGTCCGTCCCGTACGCGCCCGTGATCCCCGGTCCGAAACGCGCACTGGTCCAGTTCGCCTCCTCACCGCCGCCTGCGCCATTGGTCGGCTCCAGGCTGACATCATCGACATTCCAGCCCGTATAGGTGATTGAAGAATCGGTGCGGCCAAGTTTGAAGCGGATCTGGAAGTTTGAATTGCCATTGACATAGGTCGAGACATCGTGCGACATCAACGTCCACGTGCTCGGATTGGTCCCGCCGCCGTTGTGATCCCAGACCGTGCGCCAGGTGCCGCCAGTATCCTTGACATGCACCTGTGCATCGTCCCAGGTGGAGCTCTCGATGCCCAACCGCTTCCAATACTTGAGCAGCCAAGTACCGCTGCAACCACTGCAATCGATGACCGGCGAGGTGGCGAAGTAGCCGGAAGACGGCACGTTATTGGGGTAATTGCAATTGTAGGTGTAGATCGCCTTGGTGCCACCGTGCACGCCTCCTGACGCGCCCAGACAGGAGTCGTAACCCCACAGCCAACCGGTGCCGAGGGTCCAGCCATGATTGGCTGCTTCAAAATCCCAATCCCACAACTGTGGCAGCAATTGCATGCCTGAGGTCTTGTTGACATCGATGCGGTCAAGATCGGCCCCCGAGGCGTTCCAATGTGTGACCCCAGACCATGTGTAGGCGTCGTCATAGGCCAGTGCGTCTGGACTCAGCGTGAGATCGATTGTCTCGACGGTGTGGCCGACCGGCACCTCGGCCTTGAGTGCTGAGGAGCTGCCATTCTCAGTCATGATCGCCAGAGTGACGCTCTGATTCAGACCGGCATTCTGTGCTTCATCCATCTCTAGGAGATGGACCTCTGAGGCTGGCGGGACGAATAGCGAGAGGCTCATGCCGAGCATCAATCCGACCAGCAGGACCGCGGTCATCCATGGCGCACGCTCCAGCCCCATGGCAACAGCGACGGAATTGAAAGGTCTTGAAACAATCGCCGCCTCTTACGAGGCGCAATCGAACCATCGACGTGCCAAAGGATATGCCCTTCATCCGCTGAGGACTGGCCAATGGGCGACTTCACCGATGCCGAGAAGGAGGCGATGAAGGCGGAGGCCGGCATCGCTGCTTGTGCCTTCATCAGCGACGGGATGAGGATTGGATTGGGCACGGGTTCGACGGTGAGATACACCATTCTGGAGATTGGTCGAAGGATCCGAGAAGAGGGGCTCTCCGTGAGTGGGATTCCGACCTCGGATGCGACCGAGTCTCTTTCTATAGAGCAAGGTATTCCACTCTTGAATTGGTCCGACTGCTCCAGCCTTGATCTGGTCATCGATGGGGCTGACGAATTCGACGCCGACCTGCATCTGATCAAGGGTGGAGGTGGTGCCCTGCTGCGCGAGAAGATTGTCGCCGAAGCCAGCGGCGCGATGGTCGTCGTCGCCGATGCCAGTAAGCGCGTCGCGACGCTCGGCGCCTTCGCCCTGCCGATCGAAGTCAACCTGTATGGCTGGCAGCAGACTCAGCGCAGAATCCAGGCAATCTGCCCCGGCGAGGTCAATCGACGCGGGGCGGACTACCTCACCGACAATGGCAACCCGATTCTCGACGCTCACTTCGGCCCAACCCTGTCCGACCCGGTCGGCATGGAGGCGGAGTTGCGAAGCATCGCCGGGGTGGTCGAGGTCGGTCTGTTCACCGACACGGCGGACGTCATCGTGTTGGCTGCACCCGGCGGATGTGAGATTATTCGCAAGCCGACTGCGCGCCTGTGAGACCTCTCAATCCATCCGCTATCCTCATAGAGGGGTGGTCGGTCGCGAGGCCGGGCGTTTAGCTTAGCTAGGTAGAGCGACGGGCTCTTAACCCGTAGGTCAGGGGTTCGAACCCCCTAACGCCCGCTTCAACTTTCGACGGTCGTTCCGGCTTCGCCGCGCACGGCAGCAAGCGCCTGTCCAGGCGTGCACAACAGCACCTCCATCGATGGTCGGCCGAGCTTGGCTTCGAGCAGGGCCTCGACCTTCGGACCCATGCTGCCCGCTGGGAATTGACTCTGAGAGAGGTAGGCCTGGAGGTCTGCTGCGGCGACCATCCGCAGCGCCTTCTCCTCGGGTGTTCCGAAGTTCACACGGATGGAATCAATCGCCGTGCTGATGATGAACATATCCACCGCGAGCGTCTGCGCCAATAGACTCGAGACACGGTCCTTGTCGATCACCGCCTCGACGCCGCGGAATCCTGTGGGTTCGACGATGACGGGGATGCCACCGCCTCCACAGGCCAACACAATCGCCCCCGCGTGGAGCAGTGCCTCGATTGCATCTGCATCGAGAATCTCAACAGGGAGGGGTGAAGCGACCAGGCGCCGCGGCCCTTGCAGTGTCTGACCGACCACCCAGTGATCGGGTGCATCTCCCGAAATAACAGGACCAATCGGCTTGGTCGGAGTCTTGAATCCCGGATCATTCTCATCGACCGCCACCCGAGTCAGCAACGTTGCGACCTGCTCGTGGCGATGCTTTGAGGTGAGCAGGCCATCCAAACGCGTCGCGATGTCGTGACCGATTGTCCCCTGAGTTGCAGCAACCCAGTTGTCCAACCCCTCGGGCACACCTCCCAGGCTCTCCTCCATCAGCAGGAGTAGGCCGACCTGTGGCCCATTGCCATGTGTCAGGACGATATTGTAACCGGCCTCCAACAGATCGAACACATCGTCTAGAACGGAGTCTAGTACGTCGTTCGGAGCTTCAGGATGAAGTGGGTCGGACAATGCATTCCCGCCAATCGCATACAAGCAGGTCTTCGCCGTGCGGTTCTGACTGATGTTCAGTTCCGCTCGCACGTCCGAGGGTCGGTGGAGTCGCATGAGAGCCCCTCTGTAGCCGCCATCCGACAAGAAGGTTCGCCGCGGGTTGCCGGCCAATATATGGGCTTTGAGAACATTGCCGCACCCCCCCGAGAATTGGCTAGCGGGTGCTCTTGAACTTTGCATTGGGCGAGGTGATGAAAGTGAAAGTGAACGGTTCGGTCCATGGCCTTCAAGAAAGAGAACCCACTGGGATGAACCGGAGGCGCGATTCCATGCAGAAGGACGTCTTCATCGGCGCGGTTCAGTCAGGCGACCACGATGGTCAGCCGGTCGAACTGAAGGGCTGGATTAATCGCACGCGCGGCTCTAACAAGATTCGCTTCATCGTGCTGCGCGACAGCACAGGCCGCATCCAATGCGTAGCCAAGCGAGATGCGGTCGGTGATGAGGTGTTCGAGGCACTGAAGGAGGCGCTGATCGAGACCAGCGTGATTCTCAAGGGGACTGTGAATGTCGATGAACGCGCTGAGGGCGGCCATGAGTTGGTCGTCGATTCCGCTGAGATCATCGGCCCGGTCAATCCTGAGCGCCCCTTTCCAATCACTGAGAGCGCGCTGGCCAATGCAGAGGGTGGCGAGACAGAGTTCCTGCTCGACAATCGCCATCTGTATCTGCGCACGGCTCGCATGACGCACATGTTGAAGATTCGTTCATCGGTATTCGGCGCAATCCACGGCTACTTCCGCGACCTCGATTTTACCGAATATCATGCGCCGAATTTCGTTGCTGGTGCTGTCGAAGGCGGATCGACTTTGTTCGAGGTGCCCTACTTCGGACGCAAGGCTTACCTCACCCAATCCTGGCAATTGTATGCCGAAGCCGCGATGCCTGCCCTCGAACGATTGTATACGATCGCGCCATCGTTCCGCGCTGAGAAAAGTCGGACGCGACGTCACCTGACAGAGTTCTGGCATGCGGAGATGGAGATTGCCTGGGCCGGCAATGACGATGTGATGATGCATGGTGAGGCACTGGTTCGCAAGATCGCTGCGACGTTGTTGGATGAGCGCAGCGATGAATTGACCGCGCTCGATCGGGACTTGGATCTGGTCGCGCGTTATGCAGACAATCCCTATCCACGGATCCGCTATGATGAGGCAATCGAGACGCTGCAGGGTATGGGTGTCGACATCGAGTGGGGTCAGGATCTGGATTACTCGAAGGAGAAGATTCTCACGCAGGATTTCGACGTGCCGCATTTCCTGACCCATTATCCGAGGATTGCCAAGCCGTTCTATCATCGGCCAGACCCGGACGATCCGAAGTACGTGCTATGCCACGATCTGCTCGCGCCAGAGGGTTATGGCGAGATTATCGGCGGCGGCGAGCGGACGTGGTCCGAGAAGGAGATCCTCGAGCGAATCGATGAGGAAGGTACGCCGCGCGATGCCTACGAATTCTACATCGATGTTCGTCGCTATGGCGGCGTGCCGCACGGTGGCTTCGGTCTCGGGGTGGACCGGGTCTGCAGCTGGTTGGCTGGTGCTGATCACATCCGCGAGGTCATTCCCTTCCCGCGCGACAGTCGCCGGGTGACGCCCTGAGGTGTCACGATGTGGTTATGGGTCAGCGTCTCAACCCTGTTGATTCTGCTCGTCGTGCTGATCCGCCAACGCTGGAACGTGACCTCGGAATGGTTGCGCATGGAGCGCGAACTGTCTGAGGAGGAGTATGAACTCTGGAGACTGGAGAAGGAACGTAAGGCAGAGGACTGGTCTGAGCGCTGGAAGAATGTCGAAGCCGGATTGCTGATGCTCTTCGCAATCGCGATGTTCTCGCTCTGGTTCTTCATCTGAACGCGCGCGAATCTCGCCTCGGAACGCGATCGACCTGCTTACCCAATACGTAGAGGATCAGGCTGGCCGTGAGAGAGAACACACCGACCAAGGTGGCGGCGAAGGCGGCCAGGGCAACACCGAGGGATACACTGTCGTGCTGCCCATCGAATTCAATCAGTTCCTTTGACATCTCGAATCCGAGCAGGAAGAAGATCACGCCGGGCACACCGAACAGGATCAGCGGATGACGGCTTGCAAGCATCCAATGGAAGAACTGGGCGAAACGACTGGCGCTGGCCAACGACTCCCGTCGCGGCGGGCCGATCGGCAATTCCAATTCGACCACGCGTAGATCGATCTTCGCATCAAGTTCAGCCGGGACATCCTCACGCGATTGAGCGGCAACGGCGACCAGACCCTCGGGAGATGCGCAGGCGAATTGGATATCGGCTTCAGCATAGGTGTATGATTCCGAGGAAACGGGTTTATCCGGCCGGGATTCAGAGACACGACGGTTTTTCTGCCGGTGCTTGAAGGCGATGAACAGGTCGTGCCCCTGCCTTGAGAGTCCGACGGTTCGCGCCATGTCGGACAATCGCCAATCCGCGTCGAGCGCAATGATGACAGTTCGTTCAGCCTCGTTCATCGAGTCGACGAGTGCCTTCGCGACCGAGGGTGCGTCCGTTTCACCTTCATGGTGGATGACGTCCGCGCCTGCGGCGCGGGCGAGGTCCGCACATTTCTCGTCCTTTGAGAGAACGAGAACGGACACGTTCTCAGCAAAATCGAGTGCGCGCACCACGGCAGAAGCGATGCGCAACGACTGGTCGCGCGTCACGAGAACGATTCGCATCGGGCCAGCCTGCCCGAAAGAGCCCGTTGAATGATTCGGTCATCCAGCGGCTTCAAGGACCGGTCTAGCAGGGCGCCTGACATGCGAGTCGTCGTCGTCATGCCGGCGCGCGATGAGGCTGCATTGATCGGCTCCAGCATCGATGCCATTCCCCCATCAGTGGAGTGGATCATCGTCGTCGACGATGGCTCGACGGATGCGACCGGATTAATCGCTGTCGAACATCTCGAATCAAACGGGGAGGTACTGAGGACCGAGGGCGTCGGTGTCGGTGGTGCCATCGCCGCAGGAAGCCAGGCCGCCCTGACTCGATACGGTACAGACTGCATCGTCGTCGTGATGGCCGGAGACGGCCAGATGGCGGGTGAAGACCTGCCCGCCCTCATCGCCCCGATCGAAGAGAGCAAGGCGGACCACGTCAAGGGCAACCGATGGATGCACGCGGACGGACCGGAGGGAATGCCTCTGATCCGCAAGGTCGGAACTTGGTGGTTGTCGCGGCTGACCTCGCTGGCCTCGGGACAGAAGGTGAGAGACACCCAATGTGGCTATACCGCGACCAGTGGGGCGATGCTTTCAACCTGGGATTGGTCCAAGACATGGGCGGGATACGGCTATCCGAATTGGTGGCTAATGGAGGCTGGCCGTCTTGATTATAGAATTACAGAGGTGCCGGTTCGCTCCGTCTATGGAACAGAGGCCTCGGGCATCAAGATCGCGAGCTTCTTTCTCTCCGTTAGCTGGATGCTGTGGAAAGGCGTGTGGCGCAGAGGCGTCGATTGGTACATCACGGGGCCCAGAACACATTCGCTGCTCAGGATCATCGTGAACAGCTTGTGGTTCGGCGGATGGATCTCGATTCTGCTCGCGTTCAGCACACCCTTCTTCCTGCTTCTTCCCCCCGTCGCCTTTGGGCTTCTGATGGGGCTAGACCGCAAGGAATCAAAGCGGAGAAGAGGGCGGCCAACGGTATGAGCGCGCAGGAGGCCGGCGGCCTGTGGAAGATGATTTCCACCTCCGCCTTGGTCGCAAGTCTATGCTGCGCCCCGAGCGTGTTGCTGGTCGGCCTCGGCCTCATGTCCGTCTCCGCGGGGGCCGCACTGTCCGACGACCTCTACTTCGGCCCCGTTCGATGGATCCTCTATGCCATGACGATCGTCTTCCTCAGCATTGGTCTGGTGCAACACTTCCGCAAGCAAGGCATCTGTGACCTCGACTCGGCCAAACGAGAACGCAAGAGGATCGTCAACACGACGCTCATGGTATTCACCGCGGCAATCAGTGTCTACCTGGTGTGGAATTACCTGATCCTCGAATTGCTCGGCATCGCTGTTGGCCTGCCGTGGGCTGAGACCGCCTTCTGGAACTGACCATCCTCGTCAAATGGTGGACCCGCTCAGATTTGAACTGAGGTCTGAAGCTCCCAAAGCTCCGAGCATAGCCAAGCTAACCCACGGGTCCAGTGAGCCGTTC
>Ga0114996_10002584_pt1 | contig 23319 bp, 20 predicted proteins | sample ArcticOcean_MG_C_4_FD_87039 | JGI IMG/M metagenome (GOLD analysis project Ga0114996, IMG submission 87039) | Marine microbial communities from western Arctic Ocean - ArcticOcean_MG_CB4_134 | ecosystem: Environmental > Aquatic > Marine > Oceanic | place: Arctic Ocean: Canada Basin | collected... | reverse complement strand
GAAACAGAGCCCCGACCGCAGAAGCACGCCGAGCCCGAACGGAATCGCCGCGCCCGCGAGGTTCACGGCCACCAGGCCGAATACAAGGTCCATGAATGCAGGCGAGAGCAAGGCGAATAGGGCAATGCCCAGTTCCAGCAGAAAGTAGACGGTGAGGAAGTCACGTTTTCGGTCCACCAAGCGTGAGGCCAGAGAGCTTCCTACCGCCAGGCCACCCATGAAGGCGCACAAGACCGCGCACAACGAGTAAGCTGTAGCGCCCAACGACAGCGTAAACAACCGGGTCCACAGGACCTGGTAGACCAGGGCACAGCATCCTGTTAAAAAGAAGACGCCAAGGAGGGCGAGTCGGAGATAGGGATTCATTTGCGGTTCTCGCCCGAGCCGGAAAGCCTGGGGCCGCGCCGGCTCTGGGCAACTCGCTTCCCGACAGGATTCCACAGCGCCCTGAAGGACTACACTACGGTGAACTCGGCAGGAAAGAATGTTTCGATCGGGCGGCGCCGATCGTCGTAGTCGGAGTAGAGCTGAACGAATTTCTCGTACACGCCCTGTGCGTCCCGCATCAGCTGTTCTTCGTCCACGTGAAGAAGGCGTCGGCCCATCATCAGCATTCTGCCGTTGATGATGGTGTGGGAGACGTTGTTCCCAACGCAGTTCATCAGCAGTGTGCGGATAGGGTCCTGGTAGGGGCCAACGCTCAGGTCGTCCAGATCGATCACGATGATGTCGGCCTTTGCGCCTTTAGACAGCCTGCCGATATCGTCGCGGCCGAGGGCTTTGGCCCCGTTGGTTGTGGCCGCACGGAAAATGTCTGCCCCGGTGATCCGGGGATAGGTCGGGTTGTCGGCAACCAGATTACGGGCTCCACCCTCTTCGGGGTAGACGTTGTAGATCTCCCGCCGAAAGAAGAGCCTGTCCAGGTTCCAGGCGAGGCGCATGTTCTGAATCATGTCGTCGGCTTGAGAGTCGGTGCCCATGGCAATGTTGACACCGAAGTGCTGGTATTTGGCGAACGAGACCAGCGCTGTGCCAAAGTTGATCTCGGCGACCGGCGTGTGGATGATGGAGACACCACGATCGACCAGGAGTTTGATCTCCAGATCTCGGGCGACAATGCAGTGGGGGATCAGCAGCTCAGGAGAGAGAAGGCCTATCGACTCGAAATAGGCGATCGTGCTCTCTCCGCCCTTCCCTTTGATCAGCTCCCATTCGTGGAGGCCTTCGCAGGCGTGCAGGCGCATCGGAATCCCACGCTCCTTCGCAACTTCCAGCGCCCTCAGAAGAATCTCTTCAGTTGTGCAGTTGATCTGGCAGGGATTCATGAATCCCTTCAGCAGGCCGTTCCCCGCGTCGTCGATGGTGTCCACGTAACGGACGGCATCTGCGAAGCTCTGTTCACTGCGCGCCTCGTCGTAGGGATCCCCGGGGCCCGGGAATGATTTGAAGGAGGGGCCGACGTAGAGCCGGCATCCCATCTTCAAGGCGACATCCGCCATGAGTTCGAACTCGCGGGTGCTCTGGCTCCACCCGTGGAACAGCTCCCCCTCGATCGGTACTGCGGTGGTGATGCCATTCTTGATCAGCTGCGCCATGGAGTAGGTCTGCCGAACCCGGAAGTCTTCGTCCGTGTAAGGATCCACAGACCGAAATTGGTCTCCCATTCGGAACCCGTTGTTCGGATCTCGTGGGAAGGCGACATCCGTAAGGGCGTGATCCGTGTCGATATCGGAATCCAGGTCGATGAACCCGGGACTGATGATCGACAATCCTGCATCAAGTGTTTCGTCCACATCTCCTTCATACGCCTTACCGCAAAAGAGGATGGTGTCGTCGCGGTAGACGACGACTCCAATTTCATAGACGATATGATCGGTTCCGTTGTGGCCGATGACAAATTTGGCGGTAAGCTTTACTGTTTTCCCACGTCAGCAGTGCCCTCCGTCCCTGCAGATGCCCCTTCGGGTGAATGACCCTGGTATCTCCGCCATCAAACCGTTCGCTCCATCACCAGTACCGCATCCCTGGCAAAGCGGACATTCGGCGCCTGCCGTGTGCCATCTTCATCAGGTGGGATACGCTCGACATGTCTCTCCAACGGTTTCAGCTTCAAACCAGAACTGGTCCAGGATGAAGGGCTAATCGCGATCTGAGAACTCCACACAAGAACAGTGTCAGATCTCCCGAAGCTTCCATTCGCCTGTAGCGTACTTCCGTACGGTGAGAACTCCTTGCAGTGCACTGAAAATGACCAGGGCGGCCCAGATCCCGTAGACGTCGTAGCCTAGAGTGAATGCAAGCAGATAGGCGGCCGGAAGCCGGATCAGCCATTGCGACACGAGCGTGTAAATAAGTGCGGGTACAGTGTCGCCGGCGCCGCGAAGGCTTCCTCCGCTGACAATCGCCGCGCACATGAAAGGTTCGGCCAGTGCGATGGCGAGGATGTAAGGGATACCTATGGCAATTACCTCGGGCGCGTCGGTGAAGATGGCCATGAATTCGCGTGCGAAGAAAGCGATGGGCATGCCCAGGGCGATGATTGCGGCGACGCCGATGGCCAGTGTCGTCCACCCGCGCTGATCGGCTTGAGCCGGTTGTTTAGCACCCAGGCTCTGGCCGACAAGAGCCGTCGCGCTGGTTCCGAAGGAGAGCGACGCCCTACGAAGAACGCGCTCCATCTGGTTGCCAATGGAGAAGGCGGCCACGGCGGCCGTTGAGGAGGCCGTAAGGGCGATGAACTTGACGTACACGAGATTGGACCCATTCCGAAAGAGTCCCTGCATGGCGGAGGGGATCCCGATCTTGAGAAGCCGCCGGGCCAGGTCGCTGTTGAATCTGTAGGTGGTCTCCGGCAGAAGACGCATGGCAAATCGCCCGCTGTTCAGCACCCAGAACCCCGCTGCGACGCCGACCACCCGGCCGATGACGGTGCCCAGGGCGGCGCCGGCAACACCCATTTCGGGAAACCCCCACGCGCCGAAAATGAGGAGGTAGCTGAAGATGAGTTTCACCGCGCTTATGAGGATGCTGATGTAGAGGGGGGTGCGTGTATCGCCGGCGCCGTGCAGGCAGGTTTGCACGGAGAAGTTGAGGGTCATGAAAATGAGGCCGGCGAAGAAGATTCGTAGGTAGTCGGCCCCCAGTGTGACCACATCGCCTTTCAGGCTCAAGGCGGGGAGAATGTAGGGAGCGGCGAAGATCCCAGCGGCACTCAGGAAGATGGCGAGAACGGAGACCAGGGTGAACGACTGTTTGGCCGCTGAACTCGCCCGCTCCATCGATCCCGCGCCAATGGCCTGGGCGACCATTGCGAACGTTCCGGTAGTGACGGCGATCATCATGATTCCCAGCACCATGATGATCTGGCGCGAAATGCCAACCGCCGAAATAGCAGCGGGTCCGAGCTGGCCCACCATGAAGATGTCGGCGAAGCCCGCCAGGTTGTCCAACTGCCCCGTGAGGCCCACGGGTATAGTCAGCGACAGGATGCGCCGGGTGAGCGTCAGATCCAGACGATCCGGCGTCTCCACGTCGGGATGAGGAGATAACGTCAAGCGGAGCGCTCGGCCGCTATCGTAACGAACCAGTGCGTGTAGGCGTTGTCCTTGAGCTGGATCTTCTCGAGAATGGCCTTGTCTGCTTGTTGGACATAGTCCTTGAGTCTGTCGGCGTTCTCGTCCTGAATGCCTTTCACGTAGTCGGCAATCGGGCGGTGCTGCGTGTAAGGTTGGGTGTCCAGCAGTCGAAGCCCGGCCGCTTCAATCATCGAACGCCAGGCTGAAACGCCGTACTCCCGGACATGGGATGGATCGTGGATGCAGTCGATGTTGTTGACGAACGCGTCCACGGTGTCGTCTTCAGGAACGCTCCGGTCGTCTATCACCATGCGTCCACCGGGGCGTAGCACGCGAGCCATTTCCGCCAGCGTCGGTGGGATGTCCAGGAAGTGATGCGCCGTTCTGCGGCATGTGACAATATCGAATGCTGATGAGGAGAAAGGGAGGGTGTGTGCGTCACCTTGCACGAACCGGATGTCACCAGAATCCGTAGGGATGTGTCGTCGCGCTTGCTGAATCATCTCCGGAGTGATGTTGAACCCAACCACCGAGGCGCCGGCATCAGCGAGGGCGAACGCCGTGTGCCCGGTTCCCGTACCAATGTCCAGGGCGAGGGATGGGGCCTCCACCCGGGCGAATTGGACCACGCGCCCCAGGACATCGGGGTCTGCGTGCGTCGCGCTGTTGACGTACCGCTCCGATCGTTTGCTGAAGACGTCGCGGGCGCTGGGTCGGTTCAAGAGGTCGGGCCTTGTTGAAGATCGAGCAGGGCATGGCGGGTGTGAGGGAGTCTGTCCGTTTCTCCCGAGTAGACCACGGCGTCGGCGTGCGCTATAAGGAAGTTGAGATCCTCCGCTGTATCTACGTCGTGCCAGGGAGGTACGAGGCCCAGTGTTTTTCGAAGCGTCCGGGCGCGTGTGGCCGATTGCGCGAAGACGGCAGACGAACTCCAGGTGATGTCGGAGAAAAGCCGTTCCTCAGGTGCTCTGAGGCCGACAAGGTAGTAGCCGCCATCGGTGCTGGGACCCAGAACGATATCGACTTCGGTGAGGAGATCAAAGGCCCTGTTCAGGTGAGCGGCTGGCAAGGAGGGTACGTCGGTTCCGATCAGAACGGCACAGTCGCCTGGGTGGATGAGGTGTGCGGCCAGGGCAGAGTGCATGCGGCTGCCGAGGTCGCCATCGCCCTGTGGGACAAGGTCCCATCCGGCGGGGGCGAACGGACGCATTGCTGACGCGGCTCCGGGTGGATCGTACGCCAGAACCCAACTGTCCGCAGATGCCGAAGAGGCGGTATGTACCGTGTCGCGAATGAAGCCTGAGTACAGGGCGGCGCATGCCTCGGGCGAGAGATGAGGCATCAGCCGCGTTTTGACTTTTCCGGGAACGGGCTGTTTGGCGAAGACGATGAGCGTCCGCAAGGGCTAGCCCGCCTTCCGCGCCAGCAGGATCATGTGGGGCTGGTCCCATGTGTAGTCGTCGCCATCGAAGCTGCCCCAGATCTCTTCGGCCACCAATCCGACAGCCTCCAGCAGCATCTGCAGTTCGGTTGCAGTGTAGAGGCGAACGGAGTGATGAAGCTCTGTCGTTTGCCCGTCTTTTATGAGAGTGACATCGACGTGGGAGCGGCCGCTGACCACATCGAATGCACGCTCTTCGATGAGGATATCGCCCTGCGGGTGGTAGACCTGGACGGGATTGAAGTGCCGGACGACGAATTCACGGTTGACGGTTTCGATGAGGAATTGGCCACCCGGTTTCAGCACGCCGGCGATCTGTTGCAAAACCCGGAAGTTATCGTCGTCGTTTTCAAAATAGCCGAACGACGAGAAGAGGTTGACGACCGCGTCGAAGCCGCCGGATGAGAAGGGAAGTCGGGACATGTCGCCGCGCAGCAGCAGCGGGGTTGGGCCTGTTCTGGATTCTGCCGCTCTCTGCAGCATCACCTGGGATCGGTCGAGACCGAGGGTCCTAATGCCGCGATGTGAAAGTGGAATCGTGTGTCGGCCATAGCCGCAGCAGAGATCCAGCAGGAGGGCGTGCTGAGGCAGGTCCAGGACGTCGGTGACGAAATCGACTTCCTGTTCTGTCTTGGGGTGTTCGTCGAAGGAGAGGTATTCGTGCTGGAAGAATCGGTCGAACCAGGGGGCAGGGTGGTCGGCAGGCATTGGGAGGCCCGTCAGGAGTCGAGGGTTCGGCGGAGAAGCTCGCTGGCCAGCTTCGGGTTGGCCTTGCCCTGGGTGGCTTTCATCACGTTACCCATGAAGAACCCGAGGAGCTTCTTGTCGCCCCCACGGTAACGCCCTGCTTCGTTCGGATGGTTGCCGACAACCTGCTCGACGACCGTCTCGAGCTCGCCGGTATCGCTAATTTGGCGAAGACCGCGCGATTCAACGATGCTGCCAGCTGATGATCCCGATTCGGCCATATCATCGAACACCTCACGAGCAATTGAACGGCTGATGGTGCCATCCTGGATCAGGCCGATGAGTTCGGCCAGGTCGTTGGGGCTCACCTTCAGGTCGGCCAGCGCCAGTTTCGTTTCGTTCAGTACTCTCAGAACAGTTCCCTGAATCCAGTTGGCGGCTTCGCCTGCGGGCGCTCCGGCGTCTACGACGGCTTCAAAGTAATCGGCCGTTTCCCTGGAAGCAGTGAGGATCTCCACCAGGTCTGGAGCCAGCTGAAACGTGTCTGCAAATCGGGCCGCTCTGGCTTCGGGGAGCTCGGGGAGTTGTGCCCGCGCCCGCTCGATCCGTTCATCGTCGACGACGATGGGGACCAGATCGGGTTCGGGGAAGTACCTGTAGTCGTCGGCGTACTCTTTGGTCCGCATGGAGCGGACATCATCAGCAGCCGGATCGTAGAGCAGGGTCTCCTGGATGATCTCGCCTCCGGACTCCAGGGTGTCGATCTGGCGTCGAATGGCGGCTTCCAGGCCTCGTTGACAGTATCGGAAGGAGTTGATGTTCTTCAATTCAGTCTTCACGCCCAGCTCCGTAGCTCCCACCGGGCGAATGGAGACGTTGGCGTCGATACGGAGATGACCCTTTTCCATGTCGCCCTCCGACACGCCGGTATACACCAGGAGGCGGTGGAGGCGGGTGACAAAATCGACGGCTTCCTGCGGCGACGAGAGGTCTGGCTCTGTGACGATCTCAATGAGGGGGACGCCGCATCGGTTGACGTCCACCATCGACTCTCCGGCGGGGACGAACGCCTCTTCGTGCACACTCTTGCCGGCGTCTTCTTCCATGTGAATCCGGGTCAGGTGGACGAACTTGGTCCCATCAGGCGTGGGGATCTCCAGGCCACCGCCGGTTGCCAGCGGCATTTCGAGGTTCGATTGGTACTGCGACACCTGGTAGCCTTTGGGGAGGTCCGGGTAGAAGTAGTTCTTCCGGAGAAAGCGGCTCCGGGGCTGAATGGTGCAGCCTACGGCCAGGGAAATTCGAAGGGCAAGGTCGACGACGCTTTCATTGAGCACCGGGAGAGCCCCCGGGAGTCCCAAGCAGACGGGGCAGCCGTGCGTGTTCGGGGCGGCGCCGAAAGCGGTGCTGCAACCGCAGAAGATTTTCGTATCGGTGGCCAGATGAGAATGGACTTCCAGCCCGATTACGGTTTCCCAGGTCATGTGGCGGCGCCCTCCTCAACCACTCTGGCTGCGCGAAGCAGTCGGCTCTCCTCAAACGCCGGAGCCAACAGCTGCAGGCCGATGGGAAGACCGCTGTTCGACGTCCCGCAGGGCACCGAAATGGCCGGGATGCCGGCCAGGTTGACCGAAACCGTATAGATGTCGGTGAGATACATCTGGAGAGGGTCTTCGATTCGCTCGCCAAATTTGAAAGCCGGCGTGGGGGACACCGGGCCGGCAATGAGATCACAGGATTCGAACGCACGGTCGAAATCTTGCTGGATCAGCGTCCGCACCCGCTGCGCCTTGAGGTAGTAGGCGTCGTAGTAGCCGGCGCTAAGCACATAGGTGCCCAGCATGATGCGGCGTTTGACCTCGTTCCCGAATCCACGGCTGCGAGTGGCGGCGTACATTCCGTTCAGGTCACCGTCTTCTACACGGAGGCCGTACTTCACACCGTCGTAACGGGCCAGGTTCGAAGAGGCTTCAGCGGTGGCAATGACATAGTAGGCAGCAACAGAGTAAGACGGGTGGCCGGCAACGGGCAGGTCGATCTCGCGGACGGAAGCGCCTGCGGCTTCCAGGAGGGCAACGCCGTTTCGGACTGCCGATCGGACTTCGGGGTCCAGACCTTCAGTGTCGTACTGTTTCGGGAGGCCGATGGTGAGGCCGGAAATGCCCTGCGACAGTTCGCCGACATAGTCGGGAACGGCTACGTCGGCAGATGTGGAGTCGTCGGAATCGTGGCCGGCGATGGTGGACAGCAGCAGGGCAACGTCGGTGACACTTCGGCCCAGTGGACCGATCTGGTCCAGTGAGGAGGCATAGGCCACAAGGCCGTATCGGCTGACCAGACCATAGGTGGGCTTCAGGCCCACAACGCCGCAGAAGGAGGCGGGGAGTCTGACCGAGCCCCCGGTGTCTGATCCCAGGGCGAGAATGGTTTCGTCGGCGGCGACCGAAGCAGCGGATCCGCCGCTGGAGCCGCCAGGCACGCGGTCGGTATCACGCGGGTTGCGGACAGGGCCGTATCCGGAGTTTTCATTGGACGACCCCATGGCAAACTCGTCCATGTTGAGCTTGCCGATCAGAACGGCGTCGGCCGTCCTTAATCGGGTAACAACGGTGGCGTCGTACGGAGGATGATAGCCTTCAAGGATGCGAGAACCGCAAGTGGTAGGGATGTCCTTCGTGGAAATGAGATCTTTCAACGCCACCGGTATACCGGCGAGGGGGCCGACATGCTCTCCGGCGGCGATGCGTACATCAACACGGTCGGCCTGGGCGAGCGCCCCCTGTTCGTCGACGTGTAGATAGGCGCCGATCTTGGGATCGACTTCCCTGATTCTCTGCAGGACGGCTTCCGTCAGGGCCCGCGAGGTCGTCTGGCCGGTTCGAATCCGTGCTAGCAGGTCGTGGGCGGTACACGCGTTCAGGCGCTCTGCTGGGTCCGGCACGCGTGCTTCTCCCTGTTCAGGAATTGACTTTGGTTTCGGTGTCGGTGGTCGCCTCCGGGGCCGCTGCCGCGGATTCCTTCGGCGCTTCCGGGGGCGCAGCAGGCTCAGACTCGATCCCATCCTTTACGTCGCGCAGGGCGTGCTTGAACTCCGTGATTCCTTTTCCCAGCCCCTTCGCTATTTCGGGAATCCGTTTGGCGCCGAACAGGAGCAGTGCGGCCAAAAAGATAAGCAGGATTTCCCACGTGCCGATTCCGCCGAGCATGCCGTTTTCCTCCGGTTACGCGGTGCTGCCTGAACGTTCATATCAGGTAGAAGGCGGCGAGCCGATCGTAGAGTAGCCGCCGAGGATTTCAGGGTTAGTAGGAGTACTTAACGTAGTACCAGGCCGTCCCGATCCCCAGCAGGCTCAGTACGTTGAAATTCAATGAAAAGCCGAACGTAAGCGTCATCAGAACGAGGTTCAAACGGATCGGGTAGAATTCATACTCCACAAGCGGATCTACGAGCACCTTCTGAACGACGTTGTTCTCCAAGCCGATCCCCTCGAAGACAAGTCCGAGCACGATCCCCAGAATGTTCCCTGCCAACACGCCTACGAAAAGGGCAACGATCAGGAAGCCGAGGCTTCGATTTCCCATGCGGAGCGCGCCTGCCTCTCTAGTTGGTTATATCAGCGACTTCTCGGCCCAGAACCTGGTGTTTCAGCCAGCGGGCCGGGCCGGAAAGCGCGAATGCGAGCGTGAGGGGGAGGAAGCTTTCGTCGGTGTAGAATACCAGCGGAACAATGGCCACCATGGCCATGCCCAAGCGGAAGCGATCCCGGTTCGTTTCCAGCGTTACCTTGGGGAAGGCGGGGTATTCGAAATTGCTGACCATCAGGAGCGCCAGCATGACGCAGAGAGAAACGGCCACCTGCGGTTCATGGGTGCTTGTCCAGACGCGCTGGGTGAATACGATAAAGGCCGCCAATGAACAGGCGGCCGCCGGGATGGGGAGGCCGCAGAAATCGGCTTTCTCAAAACCCTTCAACTGGGTGTTGAATCGGGCAAGCCGCGTGGCGCCGCAGAGCAGAAAGAAGCAGGTGATGGCGAACGGAAGCCAGCGGACGACCATCAGATCCTGGAAATAGGAGAGCATCAGCACAGCGGGCGCGACGCCGAAGGAGCAGACATCGGCAATGGAGTCGAACTGGTTTCCGAATTCGCTGGGGGCATCCAGCAGGCGGGCAATCTTGCCGTCGAAGGCGTCCAAGAAGGCTCCAATGACGATGAGCCATGCGGCGGGGAGGTAGCGGCCTTCCATCGTATAGAAGATGGAGAGGAATCCGCAGCAGAGATTGCTGATGGTGAAGAGGCTGGGTAACGCCAATCGCTTCTTCATTGAGGTAACACTCCGATAACGGTCTCGCCGGCTCGAACACGATCGCCGACATTCACCCGAATATCCGCGTCACGCGGAAGGATATGATCGATGCGGGACCCAAACTTGATGAGCCCGTACCGATTCCCGGTCTGTACGCTATCGCCTGCTCTAAGGTGGCAGACGATTCGCCGGGCAACGTATCCGGCGATCTGCTTGACGATCACGATGCCTGATTCTGTTTCCAGCCGCACGATGGTCTGTTCATTCTCTTCAGATGCAGCCGGGACAAACGCTAGCCTGAACTTGCCTGGTTGGTGCACCACATCAAGGACTCTGCCTGCGATCGGGATTCGATTTACGTGGACGTCGAATATGGACAGGAAGACGCTGACCTGAAAACCGCCTCCGCCTACCTCTGGACCACCTTCCAGATTCTTCACCTCGACGACCCGCCCATCGCCGGCGGAAACCACAAGCCCATCGCCTGGGGGAGTCACCCGATCAGGATCACGAAAAAAATAGGCGATGAAGGCCGTTAGGACAAGAATCAGAGTACCTGCTATGCCCAGCACCGAGTGTCCCAGCGCAACGTAGGCCCCCAGTAGAAGGGCTGCAGCCGCCGTCAATGGGATCACAAAGGACCATGCGTCCCTTACCACCGGCGTGCCTGCTGCATGGGGGATCCAAGGAAGACGGGAGGCTTCCTCAGCAGGTCGCTAGGAAGATCGTTCATTGCCCTAATGCCGCCGCCAGTTCCAAAGTGGCTTCGAAGGTTCTGCTCCCACGGACAATCTGGATCGTGTGGGTTTCGCCGGGGCGGCCTCCTCGGAAGCGGCCCATTACGTCTCGCCCGGCCACCACGCGGTTACCGTCGATGCCAACGATGACGTCCGCAGGCTCCAGGCCGGCGTGCTCGCCAGGGCTTCCTCCGTCGATTCGGACGATCAGGGCGCCCCTCTCGGTGGCCAGTCCCAACGTCCAGGCGAGGCGTCGATTGACAGTGTGAAGCTGCAGTCCGTGCCAGACACTGGTGACGGGACCTTCTTCGATAAGCCGGTTGGCGATTTCGGCTGCACGGCTTGAGGGTATGGCGAATCCGATTCCCAGGGATCCACCGCTGTGCGAGAAGATGAACGTATTCACGCCGATGACTTCGCCCAGGCTATTGACCAGCGGCCCACCGCTGTTCCCCGGATTGATGGCCGCGTCCGTCTGAATCATATCTTCGTAGATCCGGCCGTCCTCGTCCGGCTGGAAATTCCGGTGGACGGCGCTGATCACGCCTACGGTGACGGTCGGCTGAAGGTCTTCGAGTTCCAGGCCGAATGGATTACCAATCGCAATGGCCCACTCACCGATAATGGCGTCATCCGAATTCCCGAGCTCGGCAACCGGAAGCCCATCTGCGTCTATGCGGAGGACGGCCAGGTCATTCTGGCGATCGTAAATCACGTCCTTCTCCATGTCCTCAATTTCGAAGCGTCTTCCATCGGTGAAGGTAACGGCAATGGAGCGCGCATCCTTCACGACATGGTAATTCGTTAGAATGTATCCGTCTTCGCGGATTACGAACCCCGAACCGATGCTGGGGACCGCCTGCTGCTGGTAGTACATCCCCGGGGTGTAGAAAAACCGCATGAAGGGATCTCGGACATTTACGGGGACTTCTTTCAGCAGCGTTGTGTGGACGCCGACCACCGCCGGTGACACCCGCTGTACCGTCAGTACAATGGCATTTCGCCTTCCGTCATCAACCGAAGTTGCCGTGGGTGTTACTTCGGCCGCATCGACGGTAGCGGGCCCGGGCTGCGTGCGTGCGGAGTAGTAGACGGCAGACCCGCCGACGGTGATTCCACACAGGAGAATAATCAGGTGGCGCAAGGGCTACGGCGCTCCAGTTGTCGGATCGTAACGGACACATTTCAGAAACAGTCCGTGCGGAGGAGCCGTAGGGCCCGCGGCGTTCCTGTCGCAGGCATTCAGGATCGACTCCATTTCCGTGGGCGATCGAACGCCCCGTCCTACCTCTACCAAAGTTCCTACAATGCTGCGGACCATCCCTCTCACGAAACGGCTGGCCTCAATCTCCAGACGAATCCCGCCTTCTGTTTCAGTCCAGCTGCACTCCGTAACCTTACAGAGACAATGCTCCCGTTCGGCAGCGGCAATGCAGAAGGAGGTGAAGTCGCGATGCCCGGGAAGCAGGTCTGACGCGTGCCGGATGGCTCCCAAATCGAGCGGTTGCCGCACCACCCAGGCCAACCCTCTGCCGACTGCACGGACTCGATACTCGATGTCGTACAGGTATCGGCGAGAATGGGCGTGCCAGCGCGCATTGAAATCGGTGTCGACGTCTGCCGATTCCCGAATCAGGATGTCGTCCGGAAGACGTGCATTCAGCGCGTTCCGGATAGCGCCGGTTTCCAGATTGGACGATGTCCGAAAGTTTACCACCTGGCCAAGGGCGTGCACGCCGGCGTCGGTCCGTCCGGCGGCAATGGTGCGGGTACGGTGGCCCAATAGATCGGTCAGGCAGTTTTCCAGTTCTCCCTGCACCGTACGTACATCGGGCTGTATCTGCGAGCCGTTGAAGTCGGTCCCATCGTATTCGAGGAGGAGCCGAACATTTCGCCTGTGGCCATCCGTCATAGCGTGCAGAACGCCGCCTGAGAGCGACGGTGCCGTGGTTTCTGATCCTTCGGAGGAGCGACGTGCCCCGTCTGTGAGGGGTCGAGCGGTGCGTAGCCGATGGCGCTTGTGATACACCTAAACGCTAACAAAAGCAGACAGTTGTATCAAATTCGAATCGTTCCAGAATATATCATCCGGTTCTGCCAAAGTCAATGAGGGATTGTGAGGGCCAGAAGCGGTGAACGGGCCGTTCTATGTAGAGCTTGACCATCCCTCATTCTGTTCTCGTCGAAGCGGTTCGAACCCTCTCCAGGGCTGTTTTTCTCTACGGCACGCCCGTTGCACTTCCCAAGATCATGTATCGGTCCTTCCAAACGTACTCCCGCTTTCGGGGTCCCGGGGTTGAGTCAACCTGCTCTGAGCCGTTGTGAGACGTCCTGCCCTGCTGGCGGGCGGTCTTCTGGCCCTGGGCATCGGTGTCGCTCACCAGGCCCAGGTACCAATACCCGTTCTGATTGGCCTGAACACCGCCGTTCTCACCGTTGCGTGGGGGGCGTATGTCCTTCGTAGAGACCACCTGGCGACGCTGCTCACGGCTCTTGTCTTGGCGCTGGCTGGGGCACTGAAGACCGAGACGACAACCGACCTGCTGCCCCGCGACCATCTCCTGCTCATTCTGGTTGCCAGTTCGAAAGAACAGGCCGGCATCCGATTCGTTGAGGAATGGCCTGTCGAACTCTACGGTCGGGTAATCGAAGAGCCGCGGCCGCAGGAAGATCGTCTCCGTTTCCGGATGATGGTCGATAGCGTGTGGATCGGGGGACACCAACGCCGGTGTACGGGTGAGGTACTGGTTGGCAGCAGACGGTTCCGAGACGGTCCGCCCCCTGACGTTTTGTACGGAGATACAGTTCGATTCAGGGCAAGGGTGAGTCGACCTTCGCCAGCGCGTAATCCGGGGGCCTTCGATTATCGCCTGTTCCTGGAGCGGAAAGGCATCTATCTGCAGGCCTACGTAAAAGACAGAAACGACTGGTTCCTTCAGCAGGGGGCATCTGCAGGAGTTGACGTAGAGGGGTTGGTGAGAGCGGACCTGTGGGGAAGCGTTGTCCTGCCCGCTCGCCAAATGGTTCGATCCGTATTCGATGCGAACCTGGCCGGTGGTCCCGCAGGCCTGCTGAAAGGGATGCTGTTGGGGGAGAAGCATAACGTTCCTGAACGGGTCCAGGCCGCGTTCTCTGCGTGCGGGGTGAATCACGTACTGGCGGTTTCGGGTCTGCACGTCGGCCTGATTGCTGCCGTCGTCTTTTTCGGTACGCGTATGGTGGGTTTGGGTCGATCAGGTTCTGTTGTAGTGTCGCTGGCCGCCCTGGCCGCCTACGCGTGTCTTACAGGTTTTCCTCCTTCGGTTCTAAGGGCGGTGGCAATGGCATCGGCCGTACTTGCAGGCAGCCTGCTGGGCCGCGAAGTAGATGGACTGAACGCCTTGGAGTGCGCAGGTGTTCTCCTGCTTTCGTTCCAGCCTCTATCCCTTTTCGACCTTGGATTTCAGCTTTCGTTCCTGGCTACGGGTTCTATCCTTCTCCTGCATAAGCCTGTTGCTCGGGCCCTCCCCATACCGTCTTCCGGCTTTCTTAAAACATGGATAGGGGGTCCACTGGCCGTATCTCTGGCCGCCCAGCTTGGTACTGCCCCTCTTATTGCAGGAACATTCGGGCAGTTTGCGCTCATTTCACCGGCTGCAAATCTGGTGGTGGTGCCTCTGATCGGCATCGCTGTATCGCTGGGTCTTCTTACCGTTCTGGTTTCAGCCGTTTCGCAATCGATGATGCAGCTCTTGAATGGCTGCAGTTGGCTCGTTCTCAGCGCAGCCATCAGGATTGCAGAGGGGTTCGCCTGGCCCTCCTGGGCGTCGGTCTCTGTGGTGTCACCATCGACGGGATTTATCTGTACGTATGCCCTTTCCCTGCTTCTGATGGTGCCGGGGTGCAGGACGAGCTGGGTTTACAGGATCCTGATCCCCTTATGGCTTGTGTCTGCAAACGTCTGGGTATGGGGCCCTTTCCTGCGTTCAGGAGGGCGCCTTGAAGTGACTATTCTCGACGTCGGGCAGGGAGATGGGGTCTTCGTTCGGTTTCCGAATGGAAGGACGATGCTGGTCGACGGCGGGCTTCGGGGACGGGGCGTCGATGCAGGTGAGCGCGTGATCGAGCCCTTCCTCAAGCATATGGGCGTAGGCCGGATCGACGTTGTAGTGGCTTCGCATCCTCACAGCGACCATATCGGGGGGCTTGTTAGAGTCCTGGAGCAGTTCGATGTAGGGGCCTACGTAGATTCCGGGCAGGACTACGACAGCTGGACCGCTCGCCGGATCCGGACGATCATCGGCCGCCAGGGCATCTGACACATTTCGGTTGCTGCGGGAGACAGCCTTGCAGGATTTGGCGAAGCAGGCGCCCTCATCCTCCACCCGGACCGTGACTGGGTGAACCTGAAGGGAGAGGCCCCCCATGGCTTGAACAACGGATCTGTCGTGATGCGACTGACCTATGGCAAGATGGCGGTGCTGCTGACCGGAGACATCGAGCATGAAACGGATAGAGATCTCATCAGGTGGGGGACCCGACTGCGCTCGCAGATCCTGAAGGCCGCCCACCACGGCAGTCGCACGTCTTCATCAGATCGGTTTCTGGAGGCAGTGGGGGCAAAAGTAGCGGCTATCTCCTGCGGCATTGGGAACAAATTCCGCCATCCCTCTCCGGAGGTTGTCCGAAGGCTGGACCAGAGCGAAGTGACGGTATACCGAACAGACCTGCAAGGGGCAATTCGTCTTGAGATCGGGAAGGAGGAAGCCCTGGTCAAGACCTGGTTGACTGGAAATGGAGGGGATATCTTGTTCTGAAAACCGTCACAATAGCCGAAAGATGTGGCACCTTACGGCAACGGCCATTATATTAGGAAGTGTCAGGTTGTCGGCTGGCATGTGCCGGCAGGCTCGGTCGGGGCGGATCAGAGCAACGCATCCGGGGGAGTTTATGAAGCAGGTTCTAGTTGTTGATGATGCACTGGAGGTGCGGATGGTATACCGCGCCCTGCTGTCGGGGGATGAGCGTGAGGTCTTGGAGGCCGGTTCAGGCGAGGAAGCGCTGGAGATCCTCAAGGGGGCGGATATCTCCCTAATCGTAACCGACTGCCAGATGCCGGGGATGGGCGGATTGGAAATGGTCCGCCGGATTCGGGAGCAGTATTCTGAAATGCCGGTGATCGTTGTTTCGTCAACGGCCGACCCCGCCGACTTCGAACCGCTGATGCCCCGGGCGATCATGTCCAAGCCGTTTCGGCTGACGGACCTGATGGCGGCTGTGCAAGATGTGTTGGAGGAGTCGGTTGAGTCATAGCCTGTAAGAAACAGCGTAGAACCGTACACGAAAAAAGCGTCCACCTGAAATCAGGCCGGACGCTTTTTTCATGTGTAGCAGTGGGGGACTGAAGCAGATTGAAATTAAAAGGGCGAGTCGATGCTGCGAAGCAGGTTAAGCACCCCGGGATGCATCGCCAGAGAAATCAGAACCACAGCTTGTTCGGCATTTGTCGTAGCATTATCTCCCCCAACAATGCTACAACCTGCCGGCCAGGAACTGAACTCCAGACCTCAGAGCCAGGAAGCCAACGACTGCTCGACCATCGACCCGCCCAAAATCTGTACGACTAATGAAAAACATGTTTGTGCAAGAACAAGAAGCAGAGTTCGCTGGAAACCATTACGCAAACTTCAACAACATAACATGGTGAAACAAGCATGTCATTCGAAGCGTAGCTATTGATCTTGGGGTAAAGAAATGTGACTAAGAGAGGAACGAATTACGGGAACAACGCCAGCGGGATTTCAAGGCTACGGAACGTTAAGGAAACGTTCAGGAAGCTGTTGAAGGGCGACCGCCGCATTCAACATGCTTGCCCAGCCTGCTGCCTGGTTGGGCCCGTTTGGTGACCCTGTTTCAGTGCCGCTAACTGTAAAAAAACAGGTGGATCGGGCCTCTGGGTCACACCTGCACCCCGCGCTGTAACCCAAATATTTACAAGTAGATATGTTAAAGAACGGTGCTCCGTTAAACGTGTCTTGAATATATACTGCGCCTATGGGTGAGTCAAGCGATTAATTGGAAAAGAGGAGCGCTCAACCGCCCTGATAATGATAACCTCTTGATACTTAAGGAGCATCGAATGAAAAAAAAGCGGCAGACGGAATGAGCCCCTAATGGGATTCACGCCTGCCGATTCTGGCGCAAGAAAAACATGAAAGAGCCTACTTGAAACAGCACAACGAGTTAGTCGTTTTTCAGGGTCCGGAAGGGTCCGGAGGAGGGGACGCAAGTTAATCTGTGGTCTGTTCTTTGCTCTCTTCGCTCATTGGAGTGCGGCATCGACTGAAGTGACCTATCACCGACGAGGATCAGATCCAGGCCCCTGTCTGTGGGTCTGGAGCGGCCTAGGTCCTTCCTTAACTGGATACCGAACCCAGAAGCTGGTCACCCTCTCCCGGGCAGAGGGCTCTACGTCTCGTCCCACTTTCCCATTGCGTCGAATTTCTTCATCCGCTCATCCAGCAAACGAGAGGGAGGGGTTGCGACGAGATTATCTATTGCCGAAGTCACCGAGTTTCGGAGAGATCGAAGCGAGGTGTCCCAATCGCGATGTGCGCCGCCCAGAGGCTCGGGTATGATTTCATCGATGATGCCGAGTTCCAGGAGATCTGGCGCGGTGATGCGGAGCGCCTCTGCCGCTTCGGTTCTTTTGTCGCGTGTCCGCCATAGGATGAGCGAGCACGATTCAGGGTTGATCACAGAGTACCATGCATTTTCCATCATCAAAATACGATCGCCGATCCCGATTCCCAGAGCTCCGCCGCTGCCACCTTCTCCCAGAACGACCACGACGATGGGAATGGGGAGTCGCGATATTTCGAACAGGTTTCTGGCGATAGCCTCCGCCACACTGCGTTCTTCTGACCCGATTCCTGGATAGGCGCCCGGGCTGTCGATGAGGGTGATCACAGGCTTGCCGAATTTCGCTGCAAGTTTCATTAGACGCAGGGCCTTACGATAGCCTTCCGGATGGGCCAGACCCATGTTCCGATGTATGTTCTCTTTGGTGTTTCGGCCCTTCTGCTGTCCGATAATAAGCACCGATTGCTGGCCAAGTTTACCGAATCCACCGATGATGGCAGGATCGTCTCCGTAGGCGCGGTCGCCGTGGAGTTCCACGAAATCGGTAAGCAGGAAGTCGATACAATCGCGGGCGTGCGGGCGCTGGGGATGCCGCGCCATCTGGTAGCGCTGCCATCGCGTCAGGTTGGAATAGATTTCGTCCTGAAGTTTCTCAAGCTTCTCCTGAAGAGGCACAAGTTCAGTGCCGAGGTTCAGGTTTTCAGCTTCTGCATGCGCCCGCATCTTGGCGATGCGCTGTTCTACATCGGCGATCGGTTGCTCGAAATCGAGATAGGGTCTTGGAGGTGTGCTGGGACTGTCTGCCATTTGGAGGATCCTGTATTGGGTGCGTCTACCGAAGCGCCGAAAGAGCGTTTCCAATCCGTTCGAGTGCCAAATCGACATGGTTGTCGGACACTGCGTAAGAGAGCCTGATGTGTTTGCCATTTCCGAAACCGCTGCCCGGAACCGCGGCAACAAGGGCGGATTCCATCAGGAATTCTACGACATCCAGATCGGTCTGCAGTGTCTTCCCATTGGCCGAAGCACCGAAGAGCTCCGAGACATCGGGGAAGACGTAAAAGGCCCCCCTGGGGTTGCGGCAGGTCAGGAAAGGCATCGCATTGAGCCGCTCAACCATCCGATCGCGGCGATGCTGGAAGGCCCTGCGCATGATGGACACGGATTCCTGCGGGCCTGTAAGTGCCTCCAGAGCAGCGTGCTGGGAGATGGTGCAGGTGTTCGTTGTCTCCTGAGTCTGAACCTTGATCATCGCCGCAATGAGGTCGGTTGGTCCTGCTCCGTAGCCCACCCGCCAGCCGGTCATCGCGTAGGCCTTCGAAACGCCGTTTACGACGAGCGTTCGATCACGGAGGGCCGGATGGAGCGACGCTATGGATACGTGCTCGGCGTCGTCGTATAGAATCTTCTCGTAGATTTCATCAGATATCACGACCAGATCCCTGTCGACCAGAACGTCGGCAAGGGCTGCCAGTTCGTCGGGCGTGTAGACCTCACCCGTAGGGTTGCAGGGGCTGTTGATGAAGACCACCCGGGTCCGGGGAGACAGGGCCGTTTCCAGTTCCTCGGCCGTCATCCGGTAGCCATTCTCCGGGTGCGTCTCAACAATGATGGGTCGGCCGCCCATCAATCGCACCTGCTCCGCATAGCTCACCCAGTAGGGAGCTGGGATCACCGCCTCGTCGCCTTCGTTGATAACGGCGACAACGGCATCGAAGATCGTCTGTTTTGCGCCGCAGGTGACGATGATGTCAGTCCGATCGTACTCCAGTTCGTTGTCTTTCCGAAGCTTTGCGCAGATAGCGTCCTTCAGTTCGGGTATGCCGCTGGCCGGAAGCGAGTACCTCGTCTTTCCAGTTTCAATGGCGCGGGCCGCCGCCTTCCGAATGTTCTCCGGCGTGTCGAAGTCGGGTTCGCCGGCTGTCATCGACAGCAGATCAACGCCCCGCTGCCTGAGTTCGGCCGCACGCGCTGTGGCGGCGACCGTTGCCGAGGGAGAAAGGGCGCGGACGCGATCGGATAGGGGCAGTGAGTAGGGAGTCGCCATTGGGAAGGGGAATATTGGAGGATTCGAGCCGGATTACGTGGTGTACTCGGCATTGATGCGGACGTAGTCGTAGGTGAGATCACAGGTGTAGACTGTTGCTCCAGCAGTCCCTTCACCCAGATCGATGTCGATGTCGACGTCTGAGGCCCCCAGCGCCTGGATGGCCGCTTCACGGTCGTAGGAGAGGCCAGCCCCGCCTGCGAAGATAGGGATACCGGCCATGGAGACGCGGATCTGATCTGGCTGTATGTCGGCGCCGGCGTACCCGACGGCGCACAGGATCCGACCCCAGTTCGGGTCGCGGCCGAACACGGCTGTCTTCACCAGGCTGGAGTTGGCCACCGAAAGGCCTACCGTACGGGCGTCGGAATCAGACCGTGCGCCCGTCACGCGGATGGTAATCAGCTTTGTGGCGCCTTCACCGTCGCGGGCAATCTGTTTGGCCAGGCTTACGGAAACAGCCTCCAAGGCTTCGTTAAAGGCGTCCAGATCGGGACCCGGTTCAATGGTTACACCCGAGGCGCCGTTGGCTAAAGCCAATACGGTATCGTTGGTGCTCATGTCGCCGTCGACGGTGATTGAATTAAACGAGCGCCGTACGGCAGACTGCAGGGAGGTGGAGAGGCCGTCCGGGGGGAGGCCGGCATCCGTGAAGACGAATGCCAGCATGGTGGCCATGTTCGGGGCTATCATCCCGGCGCCTTTGGCCAACCCGCAGAGGGTGACCGTTTCGCCCTGTATCTGAATCGTCATTGAGGCGGTTTTGGGTACCGTGTCGGTGGTCATTATGGCGCGGCTCGCAGGTTCCCATCCTGCTTCGGAAAGATCGGCTGCCGCCAGATCGATGCCTTTTTCGATTTTGTCCATCGGCAGGGGAACGCCGATCACGCCCGTCGAGTTCACCAGAACCTGCTGGGCGCTTACGTTCAATCTCCGGGCTACCGAAGTCGCCATCTGGCGGGCGTCGGCCAGCCCGCGTTCCCCGGTGCAGGCGTTGGCGTTGTGGCTGTTGACGACAACGGCGCGTGCCGGGCCTGAGGCGATGTGCTCCCGGTTGACGACAATGGGCGCTGCGAATACGCGGTTGGTCGTAAACATGCCAGCGGCAACAGCATCGCGGTCCGAGGCAAAGAGGGCCATGTCCAGGTCCTCCTGCTTGAGTCCGCAGGAGATCCCGGAAGCCGTAAAGCCTTTAGGGGGAGTGATCTCTGATTCGTTAACGTCGATCATCGAAGGTGAACCCTAGAAGAGAACGCGACGGATATTCCGAACGGCCTGGCGGATTCTGTGCTCGTTCTCCACCAGGGAAATCCGGACATATCCTTCACCCATGTCTCCGAAGCCGACACCTGGGGCGACGGCTACTTCGGCTTCTTCCATAAGTTTGATTGCGAACTTCATGGACCCCATCTCCCGGTACTTCTCCGGAATGCGGGCCCAGACAAACATCGACGCCCGGGGCAGCGAGACCTCCCAGCCGATCCGGTTGAAGCCTTCCACCAGGACGTCCCGACGGCTTCGGTAGGTCTCCACAGCCTGGAGGACGCAGTCCTGAGGGCCGTCCAGCGCGGCAATAGCGGCAACTTGAATGGGGATGAAGACGCCGTAGTCGTAGTAGTGCTTGATGATAGATAAGGCTCGGATTACATCCGGATTTCCCAGGCAGAAGCCGACTCGGAACCCCGCCATATTGTAGGACTTGGACATCGTGTAGAATTCGACGGCAACGTCTTTGGCTCCCTTCACCTGGAGAATGCTGGGTGCCTTGTAGCCATCGAAGGTGATATCGGAATAGGCCATGTCGTGAATGACCACCATCTGCTGACGGCGGGCAAAATCGACGACCTCCTCGAAGAACGAAAGATCGACCGTGGCCGTCGTAGGATTGTGCGGAAAGTTGAAGATCATCATCTTCGGCTTCGGCCAGAGCTCCCGGGTGATCATGCTCATTTCCGGCACGAACCCCTTTTCAGAATCCAGCGGAATGCTCAGGACATTTCCGTTCGCAATAGCGACGCCGTAGATGTGGAGAGGGTAGGCCGGCGTGGGAACCACGGCGACATCGCCCGGATCCAGCAGCGCCAGGCAGATGTGAGCCAGCCCGTCCTTGGACCCGATGGTGACGAGGGCTTCGTCCTCCGGGTCCAGATCTACATCGAAGCGGCGCTTGTAGTGACGACATATGGCGCGTCGTAATGCCGGAAGGCCCGCCGATGGGGCGTAGCGATACGCCTTGGGGTCTCGGGAGACCTCGTTGAGCTTGTCGATGATGTGGCTGGGGGTGGGCTGATCCGGATTTCCCATCCCCAGGTCGATGATGTCGATGTTCTGCTGCCGCAGCTTCAACTTAAGGGCGTTGACCTCTGCAAAAACATAGGGCGGCAGGCGGTCGATTCGTTTGGAGTTGACGTTCATTCCGAGGCCCGGCTGTCGGTTGCTGGTCGGGTATCCCCGTCGGGCGCTCCACCCAGCAGTCCGTCCTTCAAGAGCTTGTAGCTCAGGCTGTCGACAAGGGCCAGCCAACTGGCCTCGAGGATGTTCTCGGAGACACCGATGGTGTTCCAGGTATCGTCGCCGTCGTGCGATTCGATAAGGACACGGACGCGGGCGGCGGTTCCATCCCGACTGGAGATAACGCGAACCTTGTAGTCTTCAAGGTGAACCTCGCGCAGCGTGGGATAAACCGGGTCCAGCGCCCGCCGGAGCGCCGCGTCCAGTGCGTTCACCGGGCCGTCGCCTTCGGCTACTGTGTGGAAGATCTGTCCGTCCACTTCGATTTTTATGATGGCCTCGGCTTCAGAAGCCGTTTCCGATTTGCGATTGATGATCCGGTAGCCGATCAGCCGGAAGGGGTCTCGAAACGTTCCTAGCGCACGTCGGGCCAGAATCTCGACAGACGCATCCGCTGCCTCGAAGACATAGCCTTCGTGTTCCATCTTCTTGACCTGCTCCAGCAGTTTTCTCACCATCGGGTGCGTCTTGTCGAACCCGGGGATGTACCGGCTGAGCAGATGGTCCAGCTTCGCCGCTACCGTGGCTCCGCCCGACTGCTCCGACAGGAGAAACCGGCGTTGGTTTCCGGCGGCCTCCGGGGGTATGTGTTCATAGGCCCCTGGGGCCTTCATTGTAGCGTCGATGTGGACACCGCCCTTGTGAGCAAAGGCACTTTCGCCCACATAAGGCTGTCGATGGTCATGGGCGACATTGGCGATCTCGCTGACGAAGCGCGAGAGGTCCATCAGGCAGGTGAGCTTTTCCTTACCTATCGACGTTCGCCCAAGCTTCAGTTCCAGGTTTGGGATCACGCCGCAGAGGTTGGCGTTCCCACAACGTTCACCGTAGCCATTGATGGTACCCTGAACCTGAACGGCGCCCATTTCGACGGCCACGATGCTGTTGGCCACGCCCATACCGGCGTCGTTATGGGCGTGTATCCCGAAAGGGAGATTGATGCGGTCCCCAACCGCAGCCAGGATGTCGCGCATCTCCGTGGGCATGGTGCCGCCGTTCGTATCGCAGAGCACCAGAATGCCGGCTCCGCCATCCTGCGCGGCCAGCAGCGTTTCGATGGCATATTCTCCATCGGCCTTGTATCCGTCGAAGAAGTGCTCGGCGTCGTAGACGACCTCTCGATCCTGTGAGCAGAGGTAGGCGACAGAATCCTGGATCAGCTGGAGGTTCGTCTCCAACGTTGTCCGGAGGGCCTCCGTTACGTGAAGGGTCCAGCTCTTGCCGAAGATGGTGATGGTTTGCGTCTGGGCCTCGATGAGGGTCCTGAGCGTAGCATCTTCCTCCGGCGGGTTCGACGGCCGACGGGTACTTCCGAACGCGACGATCTGGGCGGAGGAGAGCTCCAGATCGCGTGCCCGGATGAAGAACTCCAGGTCCTTCGGTGTTGTTGGGTT
>Ga0114996_10002581_pt1 | contig 23370 bp, 27 predicted proteins | sample ArcticOcean_MG_C_4_FD_87039 | JGI IMG/M metagenome (GOLD analysis project Ga0114996, IMG submission 87039) | Marine microbial communities from western Arctic Ocean - ArcticOcean_MG_CB4_134 | ecosystem: Environmental > Aquatic > Marine > Oceanic | place: Arctic Ocean: Canada Basin | collected... | reverse complement strand
GTGGCATTCATAAACATTGGCAAGTTCAAAGTGATCGTCGCCACGAGCATAGAACATTTGCTTAAATTCAGTGGCTGTGAGTGCCCGTTTAGCGGCAATATTAATTAAATGGTGTTCTGGTTCTACTTCAACTGCCGGTGTAAGGGCGGCGTGGAGTTCGGCTACATCAGCGCGTGCAACGGCGCGGTCGGCCAGGGCGTCCACCGGCGCACCCGAGACATCTGTGCGGTATAAGTTAGGAAATCCTCCTGAAACGATTGCTGTACTCATTTATACTAAATACTTATATTTAAAATTTCCTAAACATTTAATAATAATTATGTGTAGGATAACCGCTTACCTGCGAGGTATATTTTAAATAACCTGTATTGTAATAATGAGATGGATATACGGGATATGCATTATTGCTACAATCATAAGTAATGGGGCATCCACCCGCGCTTAATTGACTTACATACTCACAATAACTAGCATCATAGTTGGATGATGGAGCGTAGCTGGGCGTGTAATTTGGCGGAGCGTAGCTGGGCGTGTAATTTGGCGGAGCGTAGCTGGGCGTGTAATTTGGCGGAGCGTAGCTGGGCGTGTAATTTGGTGGTGTATAATAACTGGACGCGGGCGGTGAATAAGATGGTTGGGAATAGTTGCTTTTAGGTGGGCAATAGTCGCTTTTGGGTGGTGTATAATAACTGGACGCGGGCGGTTTGGAATAGTTAGGTGCAGAATAATTGCTTTGAGGTGGGCAATAGTCATTTTTAGGTGCTGAATAGTTAGGTGCGCAATAATTATTTTTTGAATAATTAGGGGGTGCTGGCGGCGTTGGAAAGGATGGATAAATAGCATTTTTTTTCTCACACTGTTTAGGTTTATAATCTAAATAATCGCAAGTTGTATATTTTTGATCATATTTTTCCTTTTTACACTCTTCTGTTACTTCATATGATTTTACGCAGTAATCTTTTTTAGGTGGATAGTAATTGTTATAAACATAAGTATTGGAGCATGGTTTTTTATATCCTAAATAATATTTTAATTTCTTGGTTGGTTTATTATAATATGATGTTTTCACACATTTTTGTGGGTAAGGTATGTAGCCAAAACGTGTTTTTTGATGCCCTGAATTATAAACCATATTAATATTTTTTTTGCCTGGATAGCAATGGGGTTTTTTATATTCTTTATTGGAGTGTATATGGTAATGATAATGTACGCCCCCATCAGTTTTGGGAGGTTGATAGCCTGGGCTTGGCTGGTAGCCTGGACTTGGCTGGTAGCCTGGACTTGGCTGGTAGCCTGGATTGTAGCTTGGTTGGTAATAAGGAGTTTGTAAATATAAAGAAGAACTACTGCTACATGGTGCGCTTGGTACCGAAGTGCAAAGAGGTTCGTCTTCATCATCGCTATTATAATATTCTGTTTCTGTTGATTTACATTGGTTATATGCAGCACTAGCAGATGCTAATCCGGCAAGATAATAATTAAGACTTGAATCATACATCTATATATAAACTTTTGAAAATTATTTTTAAAAGTTTATTTATTAGGATAAGGTCCATTAGGTGGATATCCTGGTCCCGGTGGATATCCTGGTCCCGGTGGGTAAGGTGGCATATATTGTGGCGGGGGTGCAGCATATGGCGGCGGTGGTGGGTAATAAGGTGGATTAGAAGTCGCCGTACGTGGATAATTTGGATGTGATGGCGGCGGCATCTTATAATTAGTATTAGACGCATTAGCCGCTTGTCTATAGCCGCCCTCTGGTGTATCAAATTTAATTCCTGAAGACATAACACCTTTGGCGCTATCTCTAGCTCTCACATTCCAATCGCCAAGGTCATCTGGTCCTCTTACTAATTGTACTGTATATCTCATTCTCAGGGTAGTTGGTTTTGTGTTAGGATTAGCATTAACAATTTCAATATTAATAAAAAGGTCTACCATATCTCCATAATTAATGCATTTTCCTTCTGCAAGACATGATTCTGCTAATCTATTTTCCACTTCACTCCAATCTCTTGCACAAATCACTTCTAAACATAAGTCACTGGTTTGTTCTGGTACAAATGAAAGACCATAAAGTTGGTCTTCTATTTTTTGTCTTGAACAGGTTGACCAAGATTTTCTTTTAACGCATAGGTCTCTTTCAAGATTTCCCATAATTTCATATTGTGCATAGAAATTTCTTTGTAAATCTATAGAATATCCATAAGCCATATCGACGCCGTTGGGTTGATTAGGTCTGCCTCCTAATTTGTTGAAGTTGACAACTCTAGAGCAAGGATTATATGGATTATTATCTTGTCGTTTCCCCCACACACTGGCGAGAATGCTATTGGCGTTATTAGGACATTCATAAATATTGGCGATACAAAAATGGTCATCACCTCTGGCATAAAACATTTGTTTAAATTCTGTTGCTGTCAATGCCATTTTATTAGCAATATTAATAAGATGTGTATCTTTTGGTTTGGTTGGTTTAACTTCATCTAATATAACTCGTAATGTTGCAACCTCGGCTCTCGCTTTAGCCCTTGTTGCGTGGTAGTCTATTGGTGGTACTATTCCCATTATTATAATAATATATTTTAAAAATCCCATTTTTCATATTTTATCTTAAATTTTAGTGCTAATGAGAAATCCATATTATTAAGATTAATTACATTACCATATTGGTCATATATTGTTATATGTATTTTTCTTATATTCACTGGTCCGTGAAATTGTCTAATTTTAAGATTAGCTTTTGCGTCTCTATCAGTTATTGAAATATGAAATTTGCCTTTATTTGTATATATTTTTCCTAAAACGTCCTTTTCAATATAGGTGTCATCAATAAATATTAAATCGTCATCTGTGCTATTATGGTTAAAGTCGCGGATACTTATAAATATCAATCTATTTATGCCGATATCATATAACCCTTCTGATAAAATGGCGCTTTGTATATTTTTATATTGTCCCATTCTAAATCCTAATGTCCATCCTAATTCACTGGTTAATGAGCGTGTTTTATTTTCACTCAAAAAAATTAAATCATATTTATAATCCTTAGGTGTTCCTGGTATTAATTCAAAACGTGTAATAAATACCGTAGAGCTGATACTTATTTTTAAATAACTCATCTCATTTTTTTTTTCACTAGTTTGATAAAAATAAGTATTATTTAAATATTCAGTTAGCAGAAATGGTGACCATGTTCCATCGGGAATAATTATTTCAAATATTTTTTCTTTAGTTAGTTCATCTTCTTCATCTGTGCTTAATCTATAAGTTTTTTTGCCTATTATCCATCTTTTATGAACTTTAATTTTAAAAGTATTATTTCCAGTATATTTTGAAATATTATACCAAGAATTGGGTATATCCATAGACTGTATTCTCATAGATATTGCATTTTTAATTGGTATGGGGAATGTATAAGAAAAGTTGGAAGCGGTTGTTTTATAGTAATTATCTCTATATTTTGTGTTTATATGAACAATTTTGTCGGCGTAAGTTCGGTCTATATTATTTAATTTTCCTTGAAATAGTTTATTCATATTAATTATCTGGTATAATTTTTTTGATATTTTTCGTATAATATTTCAAATTCCAAAGAAAATGACCAATCCATATTGTTAAGAAATATTTTATTGCCGTATTGGTCAAGTAATTGTAGATATATTCTATTAATATTAACTGGTCCCATAAAGTCTCTTTTTTTAAGATTAGAATCAGAATCATTATCTTCAATATTAATATGAAATTTCCCATCGTGTAAATACATTTTTCCAATAATATCTTTATCCAAGAAGGTATTATCAAGAAAAATTATGTTATTATCATTACGACTTTTATTATAATCATCAATGCTAATATAAAGATATCTGTCTCCTCCTGCATCAAAAAGTCCTTCAGATTCAATTTCTCTATCCAAATTTTTATATTCGCCCAATCTAAAGCCCAATAACCATCCCATTCCATACATAATGGTTTTAACTTCTGGTAACATAAATTTCAATGTATATTTAAATTTAACAGGTGGTTTTCCCATTATTTCAAATTTTGTCTTAAGGCTTGTTTCGGAAACACTTATTTTTAAATAGTTCAGTTCATTTTGAACTCCCGATTGATATAAATATGTATTATTTATATAATTTGAAAGCTGTATTGCATCATAATTTCCATCTGGTATAATTATTTCAAAAATAGAAGTCTTACATAATGCTCGCCTTCCCATTTCTGTTTCAATTATAAATCTGTTATTTCCATAACGGCTAGAGAAGGTATACCAAGTATTGGGTATATCAATGGATCTTAATCTCATTGATAATACATTATTAATCGGTATTGGAAAATTATATTTAAAGTTACTTGAAGGGGTTGTATAATAATTATCGCGAAATTTAGTATTCATATGTATAATTTTTTTAATAATAACTCGGTCTAAGGGGTTAATAACACCTGAAGTTCCTGTACTAAATTTATTTTGCATATAATATAATAATTATATTATATATGAATAATCCCTTCTCAAATAGAAGTACAACAACATCGGGTGAATATTTACAGAAGAAAAAAGCTATTTCTAAGATAGCATTTATAAAAATGATGCCGTGGAGAAATTTTAAAACGAGAGATTATATTGTAAAGGGTAATGTAAGGAAATCACGTCGGTATGAAAAAGCTAAATATCCCGAAGAACCACATTTTCCTGCGCCCCCGGTTCCTTATCCCACCGAATTCAATGACCTTTTTTATACAAATGATTCAAAAGATTACGTACAACATATTGAAACTACTAAGAAATATGAAGAAAATGTTTATACTAACGAACAAATTTGTAAAAAATGCTCTAATAGTCTTATGGTTATGAATCCACCCCCACAAAAATGGACTTGTGATTGTTGGTCCCCACCCGATACTTATTGTGAAAGTGGTAATGGTAAAGAATTTGGTCGCACAGACAAAGCATTTTCATGTCCAAATTTTAAATATTGCAAATGGATTATATGTGAAAAATGTTATATTTCATTAGGAAAAAAGGTTATTAAAAAAAAAGAGAGATTAGAATATCAACAAGAATATTTTGAAGATGTTGAAAATTGGGATAAAATTTTGGAAGAAGAAAGGCGCGCAGAGTTAAAAAAAGACGTTATGTTTGATTTAAAATGTGCGCCCACACTTAAATGTATAAGGGGTCACCGGGAATACCTTGATTTGGCTAAAGGGTTTCATTTAACACAACCATTTTGTGAAAATACTTACCAAAATACGTGTGAAAATAATGATTGCGGAAAATTAGTCAATAATATTTCAGAAGCAAGATATTCTGTTTTGGATATGGGAAAATCTTGTTTATATGACCAAGATATGTTTATGGGTGCAAAAATAAAGAAAAATGGTCCTCTTGAACAAATAGATATTGTTCATATAAATAAATGCCGCCTTGATAAAGGTCTATTAAATTTAAGAGGAACTGTTGAACCAAAGCTAAAAACAGAACATATATTAAAATTTCCTATAACACTTAAAAAGACTGAATTTTGCAATAAAATAATTAAACACGGAGAAGACCCGGAAATTCATAATATTAATCCAAATAAACCTCACGTTCATTGGTTTCCTACAAAAAATAGATTTATTAAATATGGTCATAAACATAATGAAAGACCTCATAAAAGTAAGTTTGGTACTAAGGCGGGAACATTTCCTGCTCACATGCAACCAAATCGTTCTTTACAATTTTCTATGAGCCAAATGGGTAAGAAAACGGTATTGATTCCTCCAGATCCAAAATTTAGACAAAAGCAATGGGCAAGAGATAAAACATATGGGTTTAGATTAATTCCAAATTATAAGCCACCGGTCGTTTTAAATAGAACAAAACACAATATGTTTTTCCAAGGAAAATAAAAAAAAAGATATAAATTATAATGGCTAGATGTTTTGCTTGTAAAAAAAAAACTGGAGTAGAAAAAACATTATCGGGGGATTTTAATTTTAAAAAAAAATTAGCCAAACCTAAACCTAAACCTAAACCTAAACCCGGTTTTAGTTTTGTTTCTAAGGGGGGGCGGGTATTAAAATGATAGACCGAAGGTTGATTTAGGAGGACATTCTGTGGAAAAATAAAGGGTAAATTATATATATAATGTTTGCTAGAAGATCTGGGATATCTTTATTTGGTGGTAATGCACGTTCTAGTGGGTTATCATTAAATGGTATTAATTATAATTGTGGTGGTGGAAATAATGTAAGTAGTTTGGACCGTAACGCGAAAGAATATCAAGAAATAAAACAATTTATTGATGTGAATTTTATGACCCCCCTAATTCGTAAAAAATTTGATATTATTAAATTAAATGCTTTTAACTTTGACTATTTATTGAAAAAATTAAATAACTTTGCATTATTATATGCGGATACAGAAATTTTTATAAAAGTTATTGATTCTATTAAATCGGCACTTGAAATTACCAATGAAAATGAAAAATTGTATGAGATTATATATGGTAATGTAAAAGATACAACATTGCAATTTAAAACAAGTGCTGTAGAATTTAAGCCAGAATTTCAAATTTATATACAGATATACGGAGAAGTTGATTCTTTTGATGATTTTGAAGAAGAAAAATTAGAAGAAATTAAAAATGTTTTGAAATCAAATCCGGCATTAACATTTAATGAACTCCTTTTAAAACTTGGTAAAGAAGTTAAAGAAGTTAAAGAAGAAGAAAAAGAAACAATTCTTGATTGGGAGAATATGCCGGATGATCCGTCAGAAAGAAGAAGACTTAGAATGAAATGATTACCGATTTTGAATCAATAATTAAATCATATTCGGCTTTTAAGAAACTTAGAGTATGATAATGATTTTTTAATGGTAATAATATTTTTTTAATCTCTTCTAACTTTGTTTTATTTTTGAATTGTTTAGTACACGCTATTGTTATATTATTACCACTGTTATAATAGTCTTTAATTTTTTCTATAATATTTGGACATTTTAAAATTGTCTCCAAACATATATAAATATTCATTAAAATAAATGAATATTTATAATCCGTGTATTAAACCGATTAAGATGTTATTTTTTCCTGTATCCAATTTTTTATTTGATGATTTATTGGATTATAAAAAATTTGTAAAGATTTTATATATTCTTCTCTAAAAGTTTCATTTCTTTCATCCGAAATTAAGGTTAATAAATTATAAATAATTTTTATTTGTCTCACACTATATATTTCTGTTATTCCATTGACAATATCTTCATTTTCATGATTAAACAATTTTGTTGTATCGCTTTTTAATAATGATTTATATAAACCCAAAGTATGAAGAATTGAATTTTTATTACATTTTGAATATGTTTTTGTTAATTGGTCTATTCCATTTTCAGCAAAAACAAGTATTTGGTCAAAAATTTCTCTATTTTGTTTTTTATAAAGTCTATGATATCTTAGAACTGCTTTAAAAAGATAATATAAATCGTCTTTTGAATCATTATTATACCATCTATGAAATCCTTGTGTATTTGTTGGAGGTTGTAATTTTACAATATTATTATAAATACTTATTTTTGTTCCAATAGGCAAGAAAGATAAAATAGCTAACTGCACCATCACCTGCATTGGTTCAAGTATCAAATCTATTTTATCTTTTCCCTTAAAACCTTCAAATATATTAGTTGACGACATATATTAATAATTTAAAAAGATTATACAAATATAACATAAATGGGTTCTTATTGTACGAAAACACAAATCAATTTGGAAGAAAAAGAAATTTTAATAAATTATTGTAATAGTTGTGGAATGACGTTTCCAATAATAGAACTTATAAAGAGAAATAATTTTGGGGGTGTAGATTATGTAGAATTATGTGTTGAATGTAATGAACGTTGGGAAGAAATTTGTGCTAATTGGTGAATTGACTTAAAAACATTTATTTTTTATTTTTATGGATGATAACATTATTATATCTTTACCTAAAAATGAAGAAACATTAAATTTTAAAACTAATTATGATATAAATGATAAAAAAAGTATTATTAATTTAGGTATTATAATGTTTAGTTGGTTAAAGAAAAAACAAATATCTTGGGATAATGAAAAAATTGAAGAATTGCTAAGAAATGAAAGAGATGAACATGAAAAAAAAATAGCTAATAATGAAAGGGATACTGAAATTAAAATAACAGAATCTATAAAAATTTTCCGTGAGGAAAAGGAGCGATTGGAAAGATTATTATATAAGGAAAAAGATAGAATGCGTGATTATTGGTTAGAACGTGAGAATAAAATTAGACAAGAATATGATATTTTACTTGTAAAAGCCAGGTCTAAATATGAATCAACATTTGTTCATACACAAAATTCTACTATTTTGGGGCAAGATGGTGAAAATTATACTTTTTGTGAATTAAATAAAGCATTTCCTAGTGCAGAAATAGAAGATTGTAGAAAACAATCAGGTAGGGGAGATTTTATTTTGACAGATAATGATTTTGTAATGATGATTGAATGCAAAAATTATAAAAAAAATGTTTTAAAGCCGGAAGTTGAAAAATTTTATAGAGATGTTGATAACAATAATGATATAAAATGCGCAGTCTTGGTTTCTTTAAAATCAGGTATATGTGCTAAACCCGATTTTCATTTTGAGGTTAGAGACGGAAAACCAGTTTTGTTCCTACATAAAGTAGCCACAAATATTGATAATCTTTTATTAGCTGTTAGATTTTTTAAATTAATCATGTCAAATGAAGGATTTGATTTAGCTAACAAAGAAATGCTGGAGAAAATAAAAAATTTGGCGCCACCAATTAAAAGATTTTTTCGTAACCAAAGGAAATCATTAGATAAATTTAAAAAGAATATGGACGACGCTTTTTTAATTCATGAACAGCAAATTATTGAATTATTTTCACTTATTTCTATTAAATTTTAATTATTTATCTCTTTAATGAATATAATGATTGAAGACCTTATAAAAATGTACAAACAATATAAAAAACAAGCAAAGGAACGAGGAGAACACGATGTTGTTGAATATTATTCACAAACTATTGTTGATTTAAAAAAACGACAGCGGGAGGAAATGACTCTTAGCCACATCTCGCAATAAATAAAATAAAATAAATACTTAAATATTTTGTCTTTAAAACAAACATAATGACTGAATTTACAAAACCTACTTTTATCTACTGGAAACTTGTTGCTCGCGGACAATTGCCCATGCTTATGTTACATGCAGGAAATGTTCCATACACGTGGGATGATGCTACGGCTACTGCTTGGCCGGCTGCTAAGAATGACCAGCCTTTTGGTCAGTTGCCCGTTCTCCTTCATAATGGTCGCCGTATTGCCCAGTCTGGAACTATTGCTCGTTATTGCGCTCGTGTAGCTGGACTTTGGCCGACAACAGAAGATGCTTGGCTTAGAGCAGATATGTTAATTGAACACTGCAGAGACATTTATACTATGATGGCAAAGGCTAAGTATGCTGGCGAACTTCCAGCACAGAGGAAGGCATGGAAGGAACTTGCGGGGAAGAAGTATCCAGAACATGTTGCTTGGCTCGTCAAGATGTTGGGCGATGATGATTACTTTGGTGGAGATAGACCAGATGCCGGCGATGTTGCGGTATTTTCAGTACTTAATATGGCTGAGAGAGCGGGAGTACAGTGTCCGTTGAGCAACTTTCCAACTCTGGTAGAGCATAGCAAGAGGGTTGCACAGTTGGGAACTATTAATGAATATCTTACTGCAGCTCATCCCGTATATTTGAAGGTACCTGAGGAGGAGGAGGTACAAAGTGTTGTCGTTTAGCTTATTAATTGTGCAGTGGGTTTTTCCAACCATTGTGTCAAACATCTTATTCCTCCTTCTTCTCTCCATAAATTTCCATATTTTATTTCAATAACATTATAACCCAGTTTTCTTAAATAATTGCGAAATTTTTTAAACTTTGCCTGGTCGGTTGTAATAATATTATTTCCAATTATTAATACATTTGTTGCTAATAATGTATCAATATCCTTTCCAATAATGCTTTCAACTGTCTTAGATTTATAATTATCTGTTAAATATTTCGGTAATTTTTTGATATATTTTTTTGAATAGAGTATTTGATTTCCTGGTAAAATCATTAAAGCGCAATCTAAATGAAGTGCTGTGTGTTTTATATCTATGATTTTCTTTTTTGGAAACATTTTTTTTAATTTTTCCATACCCTTTTTATTGCTTCTTTTTCCTTCACCTACTAATATTAAATCTTGGTCTTGTATTACATCTCCACCTTCTAAATTTTCAGGATAATCGGGAAAAACCTCTCTTCTATTTGCCGGTATTGTTTTCCATTCATCTTGACCACGAAGTTGGCCATATTGAGCTTTTAATGATTGTAAAGGGAGCATTATCATTTGATTATCAATATTTATGACAGAATCTCTTGTCCATAAAGTTTGACAATGAGGCATATTTTTTATTATGGGTCTTGCTACAGTAATACCCAAGTTTTCCAAGGTTTTTTTTATTTGCCCTAATATTTTATCAAGTTTAAAAGTTCTTTTATATCTTAATGGCTTACAAGATTTTTTATTATATTTATGTTCGGAACCTAGAATTATGCTCATATATATATAAAATTGATAATAAATTATTAATATCCACTATATATAATATGGGTTATGAAGTTCTAAAAAGAATTTACGATGTTTTATACAGTGATAACAATGAAATAAATAATGATGATGCATTTGAAATATATGATGAAATTTTAGGTTGGATGACTTACTATTACAGGGTATTTATAGGCCAAGAACACGAAAGGGGGAGTTCTGTGGCGATTTTTGATGATGTAAGCAGTTATAAAAAATTCAAAAAATGGTTTTGCAAAAGATTTACAAAAAATAAATGCAAAAAAATTAAAATACCTAAGGGAAAAACACACGTATTTTTCACAATTGTTGAACCTGCTAATGCAGGGACAGGATCACATTATATGGGTGTTCGCTTATTCAAAGATAAATTTACTTTCTTTGATCCGGCTATATCTTCTTTTAGTGAAGATGCTACATGGGAAGGGGATGCAGCGAAAAAATATATCCAAACAATAGCAGATGAATTTGGATTGAGATTTGAACAATTCATACCGACAAAAAAATGTCAGGTTGATAAAAATGATATATTTTGTCAAACATGGTCGTTAATGTGGAATCGGGAAACAAGTGATAAAACAACAAGGGCGCAGGCAACAACCATTTTTCGCGGAAAGGCGAAGAGAGTAAGAAAAAAAATGAAATACGAAGATGATAAACTTTTTAAATTTGTTAAAAAGTTAATGGCTGACAAAAAGGATTCTTTTAATAATTGGATACCAGAAGAAATGGCTGTACAAAATCCAATAATCATTGATTTTTATAAATTAATTTTTAATTATGTGTCACCTTATGATATTCTAGTGGGAATGACAAATAATGAATTTAGATTAGATAAGCACACTCCAGCAGAAAAAAAAAAGGCTGGAATATATTTGAATGAATTAAAAAGAAAAGATGAAAATTTAAAGAATTTTAAAAAAACTGTTGCAAAGATTTATAATAAAAAGTCTTCTTCGCGCTGAACAGTACGCGTTCAAATTAAGGACGCTTAAAACTATTTAGAATTGATACAAAGCAATAGCATCTATTCTAATTGTCCAATTTCTACCATTTAAATCTAAAATTTCTCCTTTTTCATCCAATAATTTTAGATTTATACGACTAATTGTAACAGGTCCAAAATAATCTTTTTTTGATATAGCTTCAGTTGGTTCAGCGAAAATTATATCCCCTTCAGTTTTTTTTACTTGTAACCGTGCAAAATTATCACCATATGGTCTTGTTCGGTTTTTTTTTGGTTGCCATAAGTTTTTTAATTGTTGGTTTGCCCAAAATTTATTTTTTGTGATGCTTTTTATGAAATCTCCATCTTTAGTTTTATCAGGATGTTCGGCATTACGAGGTGGCCTACAACCTAGAATGTCCAAACCCTCCTCTACTTCTGTAATTACAGTAACTGGGGCTTCACAGTCTTCCACACCGAAGGGCCTGCTGAATTTATTAGCATCTTCGGACATTGATACCACAAAATTTCCACTACTACTATTTGTAAAATCATCTATTTCAACATTTATAGTTTTGGGACCATAAGTATCAATTATTGATTCACTTGTATAACTTTTTTCACCAGTATATCTTGTTTTTCTAAAACCTAGTAGCCAACCTAAATTATTATCTAGTTTCGGTATTAAATTTGAACTACATGAACAAGATGGGTCTACTATATTTCCAGCTATTCCTGGAATAGCTGGCGAGCCTTGTTCAAAATTTGCAGCTATAGATGGTGTTTTTTCTAAATAGAAAAATAGGTTAAAATTAGCATTAAATGGGCTATCGGGATGCACAGTACATGTGATTGTTATCTTCTTAGTATTGCTATCATATAATATTGTATAGTTTGGATTGCCAGATGGGTCTATTCCAAATTGAGCCATTATATTAGTTTGTATTCTATCTATTAATTCGGAATCTGTATAATTTCCTTCTTTTATTTTAATTAATTTGGTATAATTTGCTGTTGCATCTATTGGATAATATAATTCACCGTTTGATGTGGATGGACCCATTGTAAAACAAGTTGTACCATTGCAATTCCTGAATGCATACCAACTTATTGGAATCTCTATTTGACTTACACTTAATTGTAATACATTTTTCATTTCTGTTGAAAGGGAAAAAGTAAAGTTACTTTCACTTTCTACATAAGTTTTGGGATTTTGTATAAAAACATCTTCTAATTTACCACATTTTCCTGATGAATTTGAAAGAAGATCTATTTCTGCATCTGGTCTAATTATTATTTTTCTATTTTGACTATTTACAATTAAAGTATAATGCAATTTTTGCCTGAATAAACCATTTAATTCACCTTGTCCAAGCTGGACTTTTGATGCTTCTAATTTTGATGAAAATCTTTTTCTTTGAAGCGTACTATGTTCATCATCAATTATTTCTGTTGCATTTGTTCTTGAAGTAGCTTCTTCCGGTGTATTAATAATTTTTTGTTTATAAAAATCTACCCATCCATCATCGTGTTCTTCCTTTTCTTCTTTATTTTTATCCATTTCTACTATCTCTTGCTCGCTATGTAGTAAATCTATAAAACCCAATAACGCTTCTTTTACTTTATGAAAAAATTGTGTGTATTGTGGCTTTTGTAATTGCATTGACCGAATAATTCTAATATCAATCCCTTTTATAACCTCACTTTTTGAAACTTCCTCAATGGATTTTTTATGAATATTTGCAAATCGTAATAATTCTTCTATTGAATAATCTTTTGCTTTTAAAGAAACCATATATATTTTTTACTATATTTTTATTAAATTATTTTATTAACTTATTATCTAAAAATGCTATACAAAGTTTCTTTAATTTATGTTTTTCTAAATTTAATTCCATAGACGGCAAAGGTGTCATGTCAAAATATTTCTGATGCGTATTAAGATATTTATTTTCAAGAAATCCGTATTTTTGATACCAACAATATAATTCCTTGGTACTGTTTTTTCCTTTAATATATCTTTCTCCACCATATCCATAAATTTTTGGATCTTTACCTTGATAGGACCAAGCATTATAAAGATCAATATCTTGGTATAGAGGTTCAAATTCATGGAAATGCCAGCTATTACTTTCGCTGTCACTTTCGCTGTCACTTTCGCTGTCACTTTCACTGTCACTTTCGCTGTAACTTTCGCTTTCACTTTCGCTATATTCTTCATACCAAAGTATGCGATTTATAATATGTAATTTCAAACCACCAAGAGCTAATTTATAATATTTGGCTATTTTTTTTAGTTTTTTTCTTGTCATATTTTCTAATCTTCGTCGTTCTTCAGCTTTTTTGTTGTTGTCGTTTTCTCCGGAATCATTAATATTGCATTCATTATCAAATTCAACACGGTCATTTGCGATTTCCAAAATTATTTTGTCAAATTTATGAATTTTTCCCATAATAACAATGTATAACAATAAATTTGCCCCCACTCCTTTAAAACCATTCATAGAACAATAGGGATTTGACCCAATTATTTCAATAGATAATGCTCTTTCCCCTTTATTTAATGATGGGGGTCCGGGATTTTTGTCATAAATTACAAATCCGTGTATTCTATTTAAGGGATTTTCATATGTATAACGGTCTAATAGTCGCGCTTTTCTTTTTTTACCGCCCGCCCTTTCAATTTTCTTCATTTGGTCTGCGGAAGCATAATGAAGAATATTTCTTTTATCTATTAACATAATTATATCATATTTTTTATCATTATAATGTCTTGAAAGTTTTTCTTCAATGCACTCATCGGAAACTTGATATTCTAAGTGTCCATTTTTTCCAATTGTTGAGCAAATTATTTCCATTTTAACAATCAAATCTTTTAATGAAAATACTGTACGAGATTTATTATAGATTCTTAGAAAATCTTCCAAATACATTATTTCCAAATTATTTTTTTTATGGAATTCATCAAGTACATTAATTATTTTCCCTTGATATTTTATTTTATATTTTTTATGTCTTGCTATAGAAAATTTCATTTTATATAGAGAAATATGAGATTTTTTTTTTCAATTTTATTTATATGAACGATGTTGAGCGTATATTAGAAAAATTTGCAAATATGCCTTTAAGGGATTTTTTAGAAACAGTAAGATTACAACAACAAAGAAACAATAATTTAGAAGACAAAATTAAGGTTTTGCAATCAAGGTTATCAAATTCAATAGACCTAGTTTGTATTTTTCAGAAAAAAGAAGAAAAAATTATTGCCGATAACCGTTTATTATTAAGGGATAATGTTAATTTAAGCAAAGAAATTTCCAAATTACAAAGTGAAAGTGAAACAGAAAGTGAAACAGAAAGTGAAACAGAAAGTGAAGAAGAGGCGGAAAGACGGTGCTGCTCAACGCGCGCATTTGATAATTTAAAAATAACCCTTGAAGAAAAGTTAGCAAAAATAAAAAGAATGGTTGATGGAATGGTTAAATTAAAAATAAAGATTAAAGAATTAGAAAAGGAGAATAATGAGTTAAAAAAGTATAAACCATTTGTTTTTAAAGCTCCACCGTTATTAAAATATGTTCCTAATAAGAATGAAAAATATACACCAGGTTCGCCTTTGATTTAAAAATTGATTTGGGATATATAAACCTATATATATATAAATTATGACGACACAACCAGAATGTTCAGTATGTTGCGAGACGTACAATAAGGCTTCTCATTTTAAAGTCACTTGTATTAAATGTAATTACTCCTCATGTCGTGTTTGTAATAGAAGATATCTACTTAATTCTACAAAACCCGGACATTGTATGAATTGCAAGGAAGAATGGTGTAGGGAATTTATGGTAAATAACTTGTCACGCTGTTATGTAAATGGTGATTATAGGAATCACCGCGAAAAGTTGCTTTTGGGAACTGCAAAAGCTAGGTTATCTGAAGATATGGACGCAGCCGCGGCTGTAAATGAGCGTGATAAACTTATACTTGACCAAAGAAAAGTTAATGAAGAGCTGAGGCTTCTCAAGGAGAAGCGGCGAACCCTTGAAATGAAAATATGGAGATGTCGACGAATAGTGACTGGGGAGCTTGCCGAGAAGGGGAAAAAGAGGGAATTTTTAAAAAAATGTCCTTCTGATAATTGCAATGGTATGCTTTCTACTGCGTGGAAGTGTAAAATTTGCGATTTGACTGTTTGTGCAAAGTGTCATGAAATTAAAGACGACCCTTCAAGTGGTGGTGGCGTTGAACATGTGTGCAAGCAGGAAAATATTGATTCTGTTAAATTTATTAAAAAAGATACTAAAGGGTGTCCGGGGTGCGGAACAGATATTCATAAAATAAGTGGTTGTGACCAAATGTGGTGTCCTCAATGTCAGAAAGCTTTTTCTTGGAGGACTGGTAATGTGGTTATACACGGTATTATTCATAATCCCCATTTTCATGCATGGCAAAGGGAACAAACAAGAAGAGGAATCGCAGCTCCCCGCGCTCCAGGTGATGTGATTTGTGGTGGACTTCCTGGAAATCATCAATGGCGACGTGTGATTGCGCTTTTGCACCCAGAGCCGAATCGCATACCTAGATATAATTATCGCCTGGTAGACCCGGGCCGTCTGCGCGTTGGGTATAAGTTGGAGTTATGGCAAAGACTCCAGTTACTTCATCGCAATACTGCACATTTTCAAGAAGTTATTCTTAGACCAATTCGCGTAGAAGTTAATGGTTTGAATAATAATCGCGATTTACGCATTAATTATATTATTGGAAACATAAATGAAAAAACTTTAGCTCATAGTTTGTCGCGTAGGGCTATTAAAAAAGAAAAATCAACTGCAACATTGCATATTTATGAACTATTAAATACAGTTCTTACCGAGAATATTATCAATTTATACCACATCGCGCGCTCGGAGACGGCGGACGCGGTGGCGTCCGTTACGGAGAGGGCGCCGGAAACCTTGAGAAATTGTCATGATATCCGGATTTATACAAATGAACAATTGAAAAATATTAGTGTTATTTATGGACAAACTGTGAAAGGACTTGATTCAACTTTTAATACATTTTCAATTAAATATACAAAAAGCAGTTTGAAAAGAGAAAGGGAAAAGAAACAACAAACAGCAGAACTTACTGGTTTGAGCATGCAAGATGTAAATTTGGTAATTGATGATACTGAAGCAATAATTTAATTGATTTTCAGATTATCAAAGAAATTTAATAAATCCTTATGTAATTTGCAATATTTTTTGACAATATTTACTTGGGGCATACCCTTTTTTAATTCTCTTAAAATACCACATTTTAGTATATTTTTCGGTAAATAAAATTGTCGTTTTGAAGAATAAACGCTATTCCATTTTATATTTATCATTGTTATTCCTTGTCCTCTTTTTAAATGACCGTGTCCTTTAAAAAGAATCTCTTCAAAATAATCTAAAATTTTCTTTGGTATATTTTTTCTATCAAGACGATAATTGCTTCTATAAATATAGCGATTATAGTTTTTATCACTATATATTTCGGCGCAAAAGTCATATCTAGGTATATTTCTCAGCAATCCTATACCCTCTATTTTATTTTCATCATTATTCATTTCAAAAATGAACACTCTTTTGTCTTTATCAACTTGACGATAAAATTGTGTTTTTGCAATTGGAATACATGTCCCGTAAATACATCCGTTCCAATTGTGTTTTTCTCTCCATTGTTTATTTTCTTTAAATGTTTTATTAGAGAATCTTGTGGTGCCTATATTGTATTCTTTCATTTATGTAAAAGGATACCAAAACATTGTTTTGATTCAATTTTTTATAGACTAAAATGTATCAATTGAGATTAAACTTGAAAATGGCGTATTCCATTTGGTGGCTTGTGCGCGCTTTTTTCAATTCTTTGCGCCATTCTTTTTGTTTCTTTATCTCAGCATTACGTCCTTTGCTGACCGGTATTTTTTTCAGTTGTTTAATGCTATTATTAACCTCCGCTAGCGCATTTCCTTCCCGACCTCGGCCTTGCTGCGCGAGCTCATATTCTTTAATAAGTACCGCGATGGCGCGTTCTTCGTCGGTCGCAGGCTTTGCGGGCGGTGGCATGTTATCAAATCCGGGATCAACAAATACAAATGAATTATTTGCCGCGCCTCCGCCGCCGTCGCCTAAATTGTTGCTCTGTTTGTGGTATGGCACATGGATGTAGCTCGCCGCCTCCTCCGCATCCGCCGCGGTCTCCGCCGCCCCCAAGATAGCAGCACCCCCAGTTTCATCGGTAAGGCGCGATTTGCGGACTGCGCGGCGAAGCTCACGTAGCTCGGACGCCGACGGCTCGGCGGAGCGGCGGCGTCGGTTGTCACGCGGAAACCCCATCATGTCTTGATAGCTTCTGACCACCACGGCTTTACTATGGACAGGACCTCTTCCCTTTTTTCTCCTCCGCCGTTTTCTGCTTCGTTTTCTCCGCCGTTTTCTATTTTTCCGCGCGCCACCTTTTCTTGTTAATCTGCGGCGAGTCCGCCGTTTTCTCCCGCCACGGTCGCCGCGAGTTAATTTCTTCCCAATCCACCGCCCAAAACGCGCTGTAGTGTTCCCTGGATGTCTCATCATCCACGTATGTGGATGGTCTTTTTTCCAGTTTTGCCGCCGTAGTTTCCGGGTAAATTTGCTGTCGTTGACGGAGGCGCGGTATGCTTGGCGGCCCCGCCACGCTTCTCTCCCCTCCATGATAGATTCTTCGCGGCGAGGGGGATATCTCACCCTTCCAGTAGCCGGCTGTACCCACCCACCGAGTCCGTCGTCCCGCACCCACGGCGCCGGAATAGCTCGCGCGCCTTGATTCTGATGCAGAATAACTTGTGCGCCTGCCGGTGCGCGGTTTCCAATTTCTCCAGCAGCATTTTTTACTCTTTTTAATAACACGCCACCCCTTCGTTTTTTACGCCGGGTTCGTCTTAAAGTTCTCATATATATATTATTGTGATTTTTTAATTAGTGGTGCTTTTTTTTTGGTGCTCTTTTCTATGCATAATAAATATTCCTTTTTATGAAACTCATTAATGATTCTTATTTCCATGGGTTCCAAACCAAATAATTTGGCTATAATATCGTCGGTAATTTTTTGATTTAAAGTATAAAAATTTCTTATATCAGGAATAAGTTCAAAAATATGTTTTTCAAGATATTTCATTCTATATCTCGTACCCTCAAATAAATATCGGGCGAATTTTGTTGAAAGAAAATCTCTTAAAAGGTGTAAATTTTCAATATGTTTATCTAATATTATATAATTATCTCTATTTGAGATACCATACTTGCCTTTAGTATCTAAAAAGGGAAATCCATACATTTTATGAGCTAAAACTAATTTTGGAATTCCAGCGAATCGTAATAATTTGTTTGAATAATTTATATTTAAATAAGGTTGATTTTTATCTAATAAGCAAGTTTTTATGTTTGAGTGGGGCGTTATAAAGGAGAATTTCGTTGAAAAATGTGTGCCCTTTTTGGGCATATTTGTTTTTATTACATTTATTGAACCATACATTCTCACAAATTTCTGTAATTTATATAAAATGGAAGAACCAAAAACGGGCAATGGTATTGTATCATATGTTAAAAACCAAGGCGTGTAAATTTTCACTTGTGAATCATATAGTGTGACAAATTTTTCTGCTGGGATTTTTTTTAGTAAAAAATAACAGGTGGGCGTTTGAGCCTTTCCGTGAAAAAATTTGTTTGTTTCTGTATTTGTAAAACAGTGAATTTTTGATAATTTATATTGTAAGAGGAAATTGTACATTTTTGCCCTATCTGGCCTCATCCAAATAGATGGGATAATCATTACCATATTTCCATTTTTTTTAAGTAGAGATACACCTTTTTTTACAAAATCAGGCCAAATTGTATCCCCATCCTTTAATTTATTTAGTTTATTATTAGTGGGTACTTTCTTCAACCCGTTGATATTATAAGGAGGATTCCCTATAATAATATCATATTGGGGCGAGTCAAAGGATAAAAAATCAATGTTAAAAATATTTGCATTTTCGCCAAAAAATTCTTTTAATTTTGAAATGTGTTTATTGTTTATTTCAACCATATATAACATTTTTTCAATGATATGTTTTTTTCTTTGTATATCATCGGGGATTTTTTCTTTTAATGATTTGTATAATCTATGAAATAAAACAATCATAAAATATCCTCTACCGCAACAAGGATCTAGCCATTTTAATTTAGAATTTTTAAATATATCTTTTGGTATAATCTTTAACATATCTATTATTAATTGGAAATCAGTATTTATTTCACCGTATTTTTCTTTATTTTTACTAGCTTCAAATTCTTGCTTATATTCTTTTATAGATATTCCGACGATAGACATTTATATATAATTGAAAAAAAAATTGATTTTTTTAACTTGCCTTTAATCAAGAAAAAATGGCGGTTATCAATAAATTTGAAATATTGGCATCTCTTTGGACAGAGAGCCTTGATATGATAGTAGCAAATTTACTTCCACAAGAATTATTTATTTTTGCCAACACTTCAAAAAAAAATTGTTATTATGTAAAAGATTTTTTGAAAAGAATTAAATCAAAGTATATTGACGAATCAGGTTACACATATGGTTTCTCTATAGAAAAAACAGATGCTGGTGATAAACTTAATTTAATATTGCCTCATAAAAATTGTTTGATAAAAATATTGAATAATAATGATAATTATATGGACCAAACAGGGTATTCTACGGCATTATCTTTCAGCAGCATTCGGCATTCGGCATTCATTCGCATAGTTAAAATTAAGAGAATAAGTGATTGCTCATTCAAACTTTATGGTTGGGTTTTAAGTGGGAAAGGGATACATATGATGAGAAACGATAAGGGGGGCTTGGTAAAAAAATATTTCCGTCCATATCCATTGTGGTCATTCATAACTATTAGTAATTATAATAGATTTGAAATTGTTCCATATAAATAAATACTTATATATATGAAGCGATTTCTTTCAAATTATGTGAGACCTCCTCTAAATAAAACTTGGACTTATGAAAAAAGAAAGAGGGCGGCAAGGCATCGCAATCTTTTTAAAAAAAAACTTCCTGTACGCGAACCAAGTTATTTTCTATTTTTTGGCAAAAAACTTAAAAAATAAAGCCTAAGTTTTTTATATGTATTTAATTGATGATGTATGGGATACGATAAAATCTTTTTTGTTATTTAAACATGATAAATGGCTCTTCAATAAAGTTATAAAAGAATTACCAAAGCCGGAAATTGAACAACATTTATCAACTTATAGGAGAATTAATGATGATTATGCAATAGTTAAATCTTTTGAAAAAGTAAAGTATTTTAAAAGTTATAGATTTACTTCTATTTGTTTTATTACAAAGGACTCATTTCCCTCGACGCCGCCCTATCAAGATGAACTTATTTGGACGGATGATATTACTTCAATTTAATTTTTCCTGTTGGGCGCAGTCCAACACGGTTCCGCCAACCATTTCTCTCAGTGACGGTAGAAGGGGCTGTCAGTGTTGCATATTCCATGTATTTTTTTTTTATACAATCGTCTTTGTCACCAAATAGTATATTGGAAGGATCAATAATAGATGTTTCACCGGGTGATGGTTTCACATATCCGCTGGCGGTATGACCCGCGTCGTATGAAAAATCAAAATTACAAGAACTATCTAGGATATAATTACAAGAAACGTCTACTAAATTATTTGATATATCCAATTTTGTGTGCATGTTCCATTGTGTATCGGGCGCGGGGTTCTCGCCGGAGCAATTATTACTACAATCACTGTATCCGTCACGTAAAGAATTTAATAAATTGTAACTATGTGCTTTTTTTATATTGTTTGAAATATCGTAACATATTGTTCCGTTATAATTTTCCATTTTGCCATACAATTGGTAATTATTAACTTGGTGAAAATATATGGTTTTTCCTTTCTTTTTTTGTGTTTTATCACTTGAATAAAGTGGATATGTTCCATTATTAAAACATTTCATATATATACGTTTTGATAATTAATTATATACACAATCAAACTCTAAAGCAAGTGAAAAATCACGATTATTTAATGATACAATTCTACCAAATTCATCTAACAATTGAATTTTTAATTTCTGAACATTAATTGGACCGAAATAGTTTCTTTCGGTGGTGGCCATATCATTTACATCGTCTGAAAGCATGGCATTACTGAGATTTGACCTACTATATTGCGGTAATCTTGCTAAAATATTTGGATTTAATATTGATTCATTAAATGCGCCTATAAAATAATTATTGACATTATTATTGAAATCATCTACAACTAAGTAAAGATATTTGGGTCCTGTACCATCATATGGGGCTTCTCCCACAAACTCTGGGTTGATACTTGACGATTGATATTCACCTAATGTAAATCCTAAAATAAAACCTAATTTGAGTTGAAGATTGGTGGCGGCATCTACAGTAGATCCGGTGGAAACATTGGTTCTATTGAATGCAAGTCTACCGGCGCCTGCGGCGATATCATTTTTAAATATGAAAAATATGCGACACGAAGAATCATTTATTTCACAAGTAACATTTCCAGTGAGAGTTGTATCGGCGGCAATAAGATTATTTATTTTCATTACCATTTCTATTCCCGTATAATTTCCATCATCAACTGTAATAAGCTGCCAAGTTGCGCCGTCAATTGTTATATGGAAAAAATTATTTCCATATCTTTTGTTTATTGCATATATTGAACAAGGTGGAAATTCACATCCTACTAATTTCATAGTTATTGCATTTTTTATAACGGTTGGGAGATTTAAATGTATATTTGTTGCTTCTGTCGTATAATAATTATCTCTAAATCTTGTATCAATATTTAATGTTCTTCTAATAATGCGTTTTTTAAGTGGATTAAGATTTTCAGGTGCTTTGGCAATTGGAAAAGTGGGAGCAAAATTTGTCTGTTTATATTGTGTTGGACCTAAAGCTGATACATCAGGACTAATCATTAATGAATTTGTGTTTTGTATCTGTGAATAATGTTTATTGGGGCGAACCGCAACTGTATTTTGTGGCATATAATCTTTTATTAGTCTTATTTTTACTTGTTCCAAAAATCCATTTATACGACCTTTGTCATTTTCATTTTTTGTTCTATCGCTAAATAAACGGTCTCTTAATTGGGCACAACTTGCCGATATATCATCATTTCCATAAGGTTGTTGAATTGAGAGTAACTCTTCTAATTCTTTTTTGCCATAATTATAAATATTTAAATTAAAACCTGCAGAAGACATCTATATATATTTCTAAATATTTTGATTTATTAATATTTAACAAATCAAATATATCGGTCCCCATCATTATTTTCGCCACCGTTGTTATTTTGGACCGGGACGCCTGCGTTTTCCCACTCCTCCGGAAATCCTTCACTGGCGGAGCCTAGTACGGATTGCGAGGTCGGCGCGGGTAGATTTTCAACCATCACGTAATTTCCATTATCCTCTCGCACGGGCGTGGGCCGGCGAGACCAAGGCCACCGCCGCTCCTGCTTGCGTTTCGGCTTGCGTTTCGGCTTGCGTTTCGGCTTGCGTTCCGGCGCAGCGGCCTGTTTTTGATGGTACCTCCCCTGCGCTGCGATATCTTCACGTCGGACGTAGGTGCCTAAATTTCTTCCACTTTTTGTGCGTGTTAACTTAATCAATTCATTTACGCCCGGTATGCGTCCGGTGTGCTGCGAGTAATCGGGTTCTTTGTCTTTTTTATTAAATATTTTT
>Ga0114996_10002579_pt1 | contig 23383 bp, 21 predicted proteins | sample ArcticOcean_MG_C_4_FD_87039 | JGI IMG/M metagenome (GOLD analysis project Ga0114996, IMG submission 87039) | Marine microbial communities from western Arctic Ocean - ArcticOcean_MG_CB4_134 | ecosystem: Environmental > Aquatic > Marine > Oceanic | place: Arctic Ocean: Canada Basin | collected... | reverse complement strand
TTGTTATTTATATTGTCTCCAGTAGAACAGGGAATAATGTGATTGGGAAGTTTAGATAAAACCTTGTTTACTAATAGTTCTTTGGCTTCATTCCCAGCGATAATATCAACTTCCTTAAGATTACTTAATGAAGTAGGATTTCTGTCAGCATAACATCCTGTAGCAACAATTAAGGCTTTAGGATTTAAGCGTTTAGCTGCTCTAAGAGCATGCCTGGCTTTTCGATCGGCTACATGGGTAACTGTACATGTATTTACAACGTATATATCTACAGGTTCATCTTTTGATCTAATTTCGTATCCTGCCTCCATAAATTGGCGAGCCAAATTTTGTGAATCTCCTTGATTCAATTTGCAACCATGTGTTTCAATAGCTACCTTAAGCGACCTGGAGGCTAAATCAGATTTTTGATCAGGTTGTTTTTTAGATATTTGTGACTTCATATAGAATCCATGATACCATTTTCTTAACTAAAAAATATTTATCCTAATGTGGATATGGTGCTTTTCAGAGACATTTAGTATAATCAAACACCGATACCACCTTCTAATATAAATGATTTAAAAATATTTAATGGAGTTATAATTGATTGATAAACGTGTTGTTATAACAGGTTTAGGGATGATCTCTCCTGTTGGATTGGATGCAGATTCATCTTGGAAAGCTTTGACAGATGGCACGTCCGGTGTGGATAGGATAACCGCTTTTGACTCAGAAGGTTATCTTACAACTATAGCCGCTGAAGTTAAAGATTTTGATCCTTCAGCTATTTTGGGGAAGAAACTAGCCAAGAATTTGGATAGGTTTTCTCAATTTGCACTTGTTGCTTCTTTGGAGGCTATCAAACAGTCTGAACTTCAGATTAATTCAGTAAACTGTAAAGATATAGCGGTGCGGATTGGTAGTGGTGTTGGAGGTATTATTACTATATCAGAACAAATGGATACCCTGAATACCAAAGGTCCAATGAAGGTCAGCCCGTTCCTTGTACCCAAAATGCTGGGTGATATGGCAGCAGCTCAAGTTTCGATGCATCTTGGAATTAAAGGATCAAGTATTTGCACAGTATCTTCCTGTTGCAGTGGAGGAGATGCAATAGGAGAAGCATATGAATTAATCAGAAGAGGAAACGCACTGGTCGCTGTTGCAGGAGGATCTGAAGCAGCTATATGCCCTATAGCCATTGCTGGCTTCAATTCGTGTAAAGCTCTTTCAACTAAAAATTCAAGTCCTGAACACGCATCACGACCATTCGATTTACTTAGAGACGGATTTGTCTTAGGTGAAGGTTCAGGAATCTTAATAATGGAGACCTTGGAAAACGCAATCGCTAGAGGAAAAACACCATTAGCGGAAATTATCGGGTATGGTTCTACTTCTGATGCTTATCACGTTACACATCCTAGTCCCGGAGGGGAAGGAGCCATTAGATCTCTGAACATGGCTTTGCGCAACGCCAAAATTAGCCCTAGTCAAGTTGATTATGTTAATGCGCATGGAACTTCTACTCCGATTAATGACAAATTTGAAACAATGGCTATGAAAGAAGTATTTGGTTCAAGTGTTTCTAAAATTCATATTAGTTCAACTAAATCTATGACAGGACACCTTTTAGGAGCAGCTGGAGCTATTGAATCAGTTGTGGCAATAAAAAGTATTCTTTCTAATACAATACCACCTACAATAAATCTTAATAATCCTGACCCTGATTGTGATTTAGATTATACTCCACATACATTGGTTAAAAGTAAAGTATCAATCGTTATGAGTAATTCCTTAGGGTTTGGTGGACATAACACATCTTTAATATTCAAACAGATTTAAATTGTTGATCAAATTATGTAGATAACCTTCAAATGAAAGTGTCATTTAAAGGTTGTATTTCAATCCTAAGGCACCGAATTAAATTTAACACTTAAATGTATTTATTTATTGGCAATTAACAAATATGAATTTAAATCTACCACTAAATAAGCAAAAACAATGGAACATTATTTCACAACAAAATCATGATCTCGGATTTGACTCAGGATTATCACATATTCAAACTACTCTTTTAACTAATCGAGGAATAACCAATTTAAACCAAATCAATGAATTCATGAAGCCAAGTATTTTGCATAACCCATTTGATCTACCAGATATGGAAATAGCAATAACTAGGATCAGAGAGGCTATAAGAAATAATGAAACAGTAGGAATATTTGGGGATTTTGACACAGATGGTATAACTGGTACCGCTGTTTTAACGAATACCCTTAAACATTTTGGTGTTCAAGTTATACCATATATTCCAAATAGGATTAGCGAAGGCCACGGTTTAAATAAACATTCTATAAATGCATTGAATTCTTTAGGTGTATCATTACTGATTACAGTAGACTGCGGAAGTAGTTCCATTGATGAAATAGAATATGCTACTTCCTTGGGTATCGAAGTAATAATTACGGATCATCATTCCATACCACAGGAAATGCCAAGAGCCTTAGCCATAATTAACCATAATAGAATTGATTCTAAATACCCTTTTCGTGGTCTTGCTGGTGTAGGTGTAGCTTTCAAACTTGCAGAAGCTTTATATAATATCTTGAATTTACCTTACCCATTAGAATTATTAGAATTCGTAGCATTAGGTACTGTTGCCGACATGGTTCCGTTAATAGGTGAAAATCGTACTTTAGTTCATTTGGGCATTAAGGCTTTAAATTCATCTCAAAAGCCAGGGATTAAAGCACTAATTCAAAACTCAAGACTTAGTACTTCCTTAATTGATTCAGAAAAGATATCTTTCTATCTTGCGCCGAGATTGAACGCACCCGGGCGACTTGACGATCCTATGATAAGCTTGAAACTTTTAACTACTGCATCCCATACTGAAGCGTATAAATTAGCAAGTAAAATAGAAAAGTTGAATACTACCCGAAAGGAAATGACTGCGAAACATTTAGAAATTGCTAGATTAAAAGTGTCCAATAAATTAGAGAACGGGCAACTTATATTTATAGGAGATCAAGGAAAAACACCAGGAATATCTGGCCTAATTGCTGGGAGATTAGTTAACGATTATTTTAAACCTGCAATATATTATTGTATTGATGACAATATTGTGAAAGGCAGTGCTAGAAGCATCCCTCAATTTAATATTACGGATGCTTTATCTACATGTTCTGATCTGTTTTACACTTATGGAGGACATTCACAGGCAGCTGGATTTGTGATGGATTTATCAAGATTAGAGGAATTAGAACATCGTCTAACTACTGTTACCAACGAGGCGCTTAAAAGTATGCATCTTGCCCCATCCCTTGATATAGACATTGAAGTATCTCCATCTGACTTGGTAGGAGAAACATTTAAATTTCTTCAACTTTTAGGACCTCATGGACAAGGTAATCCTGCCCCTGTATTTTTAACTCGAGAAGCAACCGTAATAAATGTAAAATCTATGGGAGCAAATTCCGACCACCTTAAAATTAAATTAAAACATAAAGGAGCTATATGGGATGCTACAGCTTTCTGGAAAGGAGATGAACTTCATCGTTTAACAAACAAAATGGATTTTGTTTACAATATTATTGTAGATTCTTGGAATGGTAGAGAAAACTTACGCCTCAATATTTTAGATTTTAAACCTAGCTGAATTCGATATTAAATCTTACTTCTGGATCTATATTTACGTAATGGGTTTTCCAACTGTTTTTGGTCGTAGTTTTTTGCATCTTCCTCTGTTAAGAAACGGCTTTTAAAAATCAATAATGGGATAGTTAAAGCCAGGATTATAAGGCTAATGAAATGAGCTTCTTGAAGTCCGAATATCCACACTTTGTCTATTCTTAAGAATTGAATGGCAAATCTTCCAATTGCGTATAATGATAGATATAAGACAAAAACCATGCCATCAGGTCGTAAACGTTTCCGTACATTCCAAACAATGGCCAAAGCTATCATATTCCAGATAATTTCATATATAACTGCTGGATGTTGAGCCAAAGCAACTAAAGACCCTTCAGGAGCTAGATTTTGTACGTTACGATTGGCATTGTACATCAGTTGAGTTACATGTGATGGGCTATCTTTATGGTTGTAAATTATTCCCCATGGTAAAGAGGTTGCTTTAGCCCAATGTTCCCCATTTATTATATCTCCAATTCTTCCGATACTTTGGACAAATAACAGTGCTGGCGCGGTTAAATCTGCTAATTTGCCAATTGGGTATTTACACTTATATGCGTATATAGCTCCTCCAATGAATCCCCCTAGAATCGCTCCCCACAAGCCTATTCCACCGCTACAAATCGAAAAAATACGGAAAGGATTAGAAGAATAAAAATCAAAGTAATCAATCACATGGACTAATCTGGCTCCTATTATTCCACTTAATATTGCCCAAATAGCTGTTGAGTAAACAACATCAGCGACAATGCCGTTTGATCTCGCCCATCTGGCAATAAGAATAACAGCTAAAGAAGTGCCTACAAAGCTGAAAAATCCATGCCAGCTAAGAATAAATCTGGTAGTATTTATCATAAATGGATCAATGTTAATTTCAATCAATTTTAGCCTCGGAAATTTTATTAAAGAAATTTTAAAGAAATTGTAGGAACTAACAAACAGTAAGTCAAGTAAAACAACAGTTTACATATAGATTGATTATGTTAGATTATGTTAGAATATAGCGATCAAATTGAGGAATTAACAAAATTCATGAAAGTACAAATAGACGATTTTCTTAACTATATGGAAGTAGAAAAAGGAGCTTCCCCCAATACAATTGTGGCATATCGAAATGATCTCCATCAATTAATGGAGTTTTTAAGCCCTAAAATACTCCCTTTAAATGGGAATACCAATTGGCTAGCACTAGACAGTACTCTCTTAAGTCAATACGTTATTTTTTTAGAAGAGCGAGCTTATTCTGAAACTACTCGCGCAAGAAAAATTGCCTCAGTTAAATCATTACTGAAATATCTGATAAAAGAAGAATTAATCCCAGGACAATCAGCTGATAATTTGGCATCTCCTAAGGTAGGTAGAGGGTTGCCAAAATCACTTTCACCTGATGAAATGGATCGCTTACTTGAAGAAACTTCCAAAAGTAACACACCTGATGCTCTAAGAGATAAGGCAATGATTGAAATCCTTTACGCATCTGGAATGAGAGTAAGCGAGATGGTCTCTCTTAATATAGGAGATATAAATCTCCGCGAAGGTTATTTACGTTGCTTTGGTAAAGGTTCTAGGGAACGGATATTACCAATTCATGACTCCGCAATTAAGGCATTAAGCCAATACCTAAAAATTGCTAGACCAAATTTAGATAATAACCCTTTAAATAAAGCTCTATTTCTTAACGTGAGAGGGGATCGCCTTACTAGACAAGGTTTTTGGTTGATTCTCAAACTCTATGCCACTAGAACAAATATTAAATCGAAAATTACCCCTCATATTATCAGACACAGTTTTGCTACCCATCTATTAAGAGGTGGGGCACCATTAAGGCATGTTCAAGAATTATTAGGTCATGCCAGTATTACCACGACACAAGTTTATACTCATTTAGCCAGCGAACATATGCGAGAAGAATATAATAAAGCACACCCCAGAGCACATTAAAATCATATAAAGTAAATAATACATTCATAATCAATAAACTCCGATATAATTTGAGAAGATAATTATGACTATAATTACTATTGATGGAAATTTGGGTTCAGGTGGTAGAGATATAGGTATAGAATTAGCTAAACAACTCAAATTTGATTACTTAGATAGGTGGATTTTGACCATAATAGCTCAAAAACTTGGTGCAACAGTAGATGTTTTATCTGAGAAAGAATTGCAAAGTGGGGATTTAAACCAAAAAATTTCAAGGATTTTAAACCAATTATTACAAAAATCAGCCTTGGTAGGCATCGCTGGCGACCCATCATTTGGGCCTGGAATAGATCAAATATTATCTAAATCATACGATGCACCTAGTACTCCAATTACAGATGTCAATCAAATAGACGATGAAAAATTCATCGAAGTTACCAAACAAGTAGTTTCAGATTTCGCTGGGATGGGCAATTCTATTATCGTAGGCAGAGGAGGATGTTTTATTCTCAAAAATAGACCGAACGCTATACATTTTAGTACAGTTGCTGAAATTGATGATAGAATATCTAGAATACAAGTAAAACATAACCTTAACTATAATGAAGCATTGAAATTTATCAACGAATCCGATAAAGGGAGAGAAGGATTTTTCTCAAAATATTTCCAGGAAAAACCTAATGATCCTTTTATTTACGATATTGTCATTAATACTAGTAAAGTCTCTACAGCTAAAGCTGTTGAAATAATAAGGAAATATATAACAATCCAATCAACATAAATCTTTGCATAAATTTTTGGAGCAAGAATTATTATGGGGAAAAAATCGTCTGCTAAGTTGAGTTCAGGTCAATCAAGGCCTAATAAAAAACGACAAGGAAGCCGCCCAAACGTATTTAGAGGATCTACTCAACCATCTACTTATAATTCCGAAACTGATTTAGATGAAACAACACCTTTAACTGAAAAAATTGCTGAAAAACAACCAATTTTTACTAACATAAACATCAACACTAAGAATGTTCATAAAAAAGAACGCCTTTCAAATTCCGCGATGTCTGTTTACTCTTACGTAGGTTCAGAAGTGAAACGAATAGGAATTATTGGTAGCATCATTTTAATAGCACTGCTTTCCTTAACTTTTGTTTTACGATGAATCATTTTAAGGTTAACTCCAGTTATCTTTGAGGTTTACATACCACAATGTCAAATATTCAAATAGGTGATTGGAAACTTGCAATTTCAAAATATTCGATACTCTCTGATAACCCTGAAAATCTCCAGGTGGTTATTGATAGGCTAGAATTACAATATTTGCCGGCATTCATTTCAGCTAAGGATAATTTTGCCCGAGAAAAAGTTTGGCTTGCTCTTTGGACCTATCTAACATCTCGACTAACTATAAGAAAACCATTCCAATTAACATCTGAAGAAGCAGATAAAATTATTGATTTAATTCAATTATCAATTAACACAATATAAATATTGGACCATTTTTTATGTACGATATTGACGATGAAAAACAATTACCTCAAACCACTCCAAGAGAAACAAATTTCACTGATGATGTCCAATCTTTAACGCAAAAACCTACATTATTATCTGGTATACCAGAAGAATTAAACTGGAAATCAAATAACCCCGTGACTGATATTAATCAGACTGTTGATTCCAGTTTTCCAATTAAAAAACGTTGGAATGGAAGAATAGCCCATCCTCGCCGATTGATAAGTTCTATGAAAGCCAATCTGGAAGATTTAGGTTATCAAGTAGAAACAAATTACAATGATGAACCAGGCCCAGTTAGAGACACCAGTTATTTCCAAGGCAACATTATAGCAAATCAGTTTCATCAAAACCGAAATACTCTTTTGTTCATTATAGGCATCCTGACTATAATTATTATAGTCGGATACTGGATCGTTAAAATTTCCAATAAACAACAACAATCTCTGATAGAGATTGAATTTGAGGGTGAATCATATTTTGTTGAAGCTAGACAAGAGCATACTATGAATATTCCTTATGAAAAACGTTCAACTTATTCAGAAAGGACCGGCGTTGTCAGTGATATTTCAATAACGTTACAAGCTGGTGTTTTTTCTGGTCATGCTCCTGATAAAGACAACAATTCCAGGCAATCACTCCATTCAGAATTTTATTTGTTCACAACACAGGTAACTGAAAATATTGTTAATATTTGGAATAATTCTACAATCACATAAGATGTTGGTAATAAAGTCTTATGTATAAATTCTAGCTAAAATGTAATATTTGAATATGGTTATCGCAGGTAATAAATTTACAGAACAAATCCGTTTAATCCCTAAAAGACCAGGTATTTATTCAATGCGGGATAAGAACGACATCGTTATATACGTAGGTAAAGCAACAAATCTACGTAATAGAATAAGATCTTATTTTACTAATAATAAAATGTTTACTAACAAAGTTAAAATGATGGTCTCTAAAATTGATCATTTTGATTATATTTTAACCGAATCTGAAAAAGAAGCATTAATTTTAGAAAGCAATTTAATCAAACGATTGAAACCATGGTACAACGTACGCTTAAAAGATGACAAAACATATCCATTTATAAAAATCGACCTGACTGAGGATTACCCTCTTGTTTACATAACGCGGATAATATCTAATGATGGAGCAAAATATTTTGGACCATACGCAAGTGTGGCTAGTGTCAGGAAAACATTAAAGCTATTAAAAAGATTATTCCCATACAGATCATGTACTAAAGAAATAACTGGTAATGATAAAAGGGCATGCTTGGATTATTTTATCAACCGCTGTCTGGCACCTTGTATAGGAGTGGTAGATAGAAATACTTATATGAAAACTATTGAACAAGTGGTTTATTTTTTAGAAGGAAAAACACACTTAATAACTAAAAATCTTCGATCGACTATGATACAGGCCTCAAAAAAATTAAATTATGAAAAAGCAGCATTGCTACGTGACCAAATTTATTCTATTGAAAAAGTCAATCAAACTCAACGCGTCCTTTCACAAACCAAGGATGATCAGGATATTTTCGCTCTTGAATTGAATAATGAAGAAGCATGGGTTGAGGTTTTTTTTGTGCGACAAGGGAAATTAATCGGGCGAGATAATTTTATTATGAACGGAACCCAAGGAGAGGAAGCAGGAAATATTTTAACTGCTTTTTTAAAACAATATTATATTACAGCTGGGTACATTCCCAAAGAAATAATTCTCGAATATTCGCTTAAGGAACCAAATATAATTCAACAATGGTTAGAAGAAAAGAAAGGCCAAAGAATTTCTATAATAATTCCACAAAGGGGCAAAAAGAAGCATCTAATTGAAATGGTTAGTCAGAATGCAAAAGAAGGGGTTATAAAATCCCGAGCTGAAAATCTTATTGAAAAAAGTCACTTGGACACTGCTATGAAGGATCTACAAGAATATTTAAACTTACCAAATTCTCCAAATCGAATAGAATGTTTTGATATTTCAAACATACAAGGAACTAATCCAACTGGGAGCATGGTGGTTTTCGAAAAGGGGAACCCTTTAAAATCAGAATATAAACGATTCAAAATTAAAACAGTTAAAGGTATTGACGATTATGAAATGATTAAAGAAATGTTAACACGTAGATTCAAATATTTGGCGGGTGAAAATTCAAACACTGACATGAACCATTCATCAAGTAAGATCTGGAGTAAAATTCCAGATCTTGTAATTATTGATGGAGGGAAAGGCCATCTTAGCGCAGCGAAACAAGTGTTTTTAGAACTAGGCATAGATTTTATTTCCCTTTCTAGCCTAGCTAAACAAAACGAGGAACTTTACATTACAGAATCACTTGAGCCCATTATATTACCAAGAACATCGCAAGCTCTTTTTCTTGTTCAAAGGATTAGAGATGAAGCCCATAGATTTGCTATTACTTATCATAGACAACTTCGAAGTAAAAATGCTCTTCTTTCAAACCTAGATCAAATACCAGGCATTGGACCTAAGAAAAAGAAGGTTTTATATAACAAATTTGGTAGTATTCATAATATCGGCAAAGCTTCTATTGAAGAAATAATATCTATCGACGGGTTTGATTTAAAACTAGCACGAACTTTGAAAGAATATATTTAAAATGGTTTGGATCGATACTTATTTATTTATAAATTTTGAAAATGGCTCCAATAATTTTGTCAGTTCAAGTGGGATAATAAACTTTGATGATTGACCTTCGCCCATAGTTTTCAATGTTTCGAAATATTGTAAGCTCAAGGTATTTGAATCTATATTTTTAGCTACTTGATATATTTGATCTAAAGCCGAACTAAATCCTTGAGCTCTTAGAATTGAAGCTGCCTTATCACCTTCTGCTTCTAAGATTTCGCCTTCCCTTTGACCTTCAGCTTTCAAAATAGCTGACCTTTTTTCTCCTTCAGCCATGTTAATTTGAGATTGGCGCTTCCCTTCAGATTCTGTTATTTCAGCTGTTTTAATAGCAGCAGCTGATTTTTGGCGTTCCATTGCGGCCTTCACTCCTGGAGGAGGGTCAATTTCATTGATTTCTACTTGGCTTACCTTAATTCCCCATCTAGCGGTAACATCAGCCATTCGTTCCTGTAGTAAATCACGAATCCTTTCTCTTTCTGATAGAGCTGCTGCTAAATCTGTGGCTCCAATCACTGCGCGTAAAGTAGCGAAAGACAAGTTAATTGTAGCTCTGCGGTAATCTTCCACACTTAATATAGCTTTTTTAACGCTTTCTACATCCTCCATTATTCTCCAATAAATTACGAAATCCATGTCCACAACAACATTATCTGAAGTAATATATTTTTGAGTTGGAACCCTATCAATATGTTCCCTGATGTCAACTTTAACAATTTTGTCAACAAAAGGGATTGCTACTCGTATTCCGGGGCCCCGCACTGCCAGGAAGTTTCCAAACCGAAGAACTAGCATTCTTTCATATTGATTCACAATTCTCCAAAACGCCATGATTTACTCCTTTGGATATTTTCGCCGATACCTTAATAATGATCCCAAATAGTGATATTACTATAACAGTATCTCTTGCTTTAATGATAGTACCTTTCTTTTGAGAAATGGCTCTCCAATTATCATTTCCTACATAAATTATACCATCGTGTGAAATATCTGAGGTAAGTGTTCCGATCAGTCAAATTACACTAGTTTGCTTAAATTCATTCAAAGAAAACGGCGAGAAGTTAAAAATAAGTGCTGAAACCCTATAAATATCAATGTAATGACGAATAAATAGCTTAACCAAATAATGTAAATTACCAACATATATTTATTGAATTTTAATATTACTTCTATGATTAAACCTTAGATCTATATAGAAAACCAAGTGCTATTTCATTTTGTTCCTAAGAACATATTGCAATACTCCCCCATGATTGAAATATTCGACTTCAATTTTGGTATCTATTCTGATCAAAACATTGAATGATTTTGATATCCCTTTTCGATTTGTGGCTATGACACTTAATTCTTCCCTTGGTTGAATATTTGAGAGTCCTTTAATCGTAAAGGTTTCAAAACCAGTTAGTTTAAGACTTTTTCTATTATCACCTTCTTTAAATTGGAGAGGAAGAACACCCATCCCTACAAGATTACTTCGATGTATTCGTTCAAAACTTTCAGCGATAACCGCTTTAATCCCAAGGAGCATAGTCCCTTTTGCTGCCCAATCCCTTGAACTTCCAGACCCATATTCCTTTCCAGCGATAATCAAGAGGGGATAATTATCTTTAATATAAAGCATTGAAGCATTATAAATCGGCATAGTCTTATTTGAAGGGATATGTTTAGTTATTCCTCCTTCGATCGTTGGGACCAACTCGTTACGCAATCGCAAGTTAGCAAATGTGCCCCGCACCATGACTTCATGGTTACCTCGTCTTGATCCATATGTATTAAAATCTTGTTTATAAATTCCATGGTCAATTAAATATGCTCCTGCTGGAGTATTTTCCCCAATAGCACCAGCAGGAGAAATGTGATCAGTAGTAATTGAATCGCCTAACATAGCTAAAATTCTCCCATTGATTATATCGTTGATTGGATTTGGGATTTGAGTCATATTCGAAAATAAAGGTAATTCTTTTATATAAGTTGAATTTTCATCCCATTTGTATAGATTACCTTCAGGGATGGGAAGACTTTTCCAATTTGAATCCCCTTCGAAAACATTTTTGTAATGTTTTACGAAACTTTCAGGACGAACTGCCATGTCCATTGTAGATTGAATTTCTTGTTGAGATGGCCATATATCTTTGAGATGAATTGGTAATCCTTTAGAGTCTATTCCTAATGGTTCTGTTGTTAAATCAATGTTTACAGAACCAGTTATTGCATAAGCTACAACTAGTAAAGGCGAGGCTAAATAATTTGATTTGACTAGTGGATGGACTCGCCCTTCGAAATTTCTGTTTCCGCTTAATACTGATGCCGCTACAATATCGTTGGTGGTTATACTATCAGCTATTTCCTCAGGTAAAGGGCCACTATTCCCTATACAGGTAGTGCATCCGAATCCAACAACATTGAACCCTAGTTTATCTAGGTAAATATCAAGCCCAGCTTTTTGAAGATAATCTACAACAACTCTTGATCCTGGAGCTAAGCTAGTCTTAACAAAAGGTTTCTTTTTTAAACCTAACATAATGGCTTTTTTAGCTAACAAACCAGCTCCAATCATAACTGATGGGTTAGAAGTATTTGTACAACTTGTTATAGCGGATATAACAACTGAACCATGGGTTATCATTGCTTGCGAGGGCATAGTGTTTGCAGGCAGTTCTAAATTTACATCTTCTATATTATAGATTTCTTTAAGTGATACAGAAAACATTTTCTTCATATCTTTAAGTAATATTCTATCCTGAGGTCGCTTCGGCCCAGCCATAGTTGGTTGAATATCTCCCATATCCATCTGAATGGTATCAGTATAACTTGGTGCAGTAGTTGTATCTGTACGATAAATGTTTTGTGCCTTTGCATATTTTTCGATAATATCTAAATCTTCTGGTTTTCTCCCGGTGTTTTCAAGGTATTTAATGGTTTCAAAATCAAGCGGGAAAAATCCCATAGTAGCTCCATACTCAGGTGCCATATTAGCTATGGTAGCTCTATCTGGTAATGGTAAATTGGAAAGTCCATTACCAAAGAATTCTACAAACTTTCCGACAACTCCTTTAGCCCTCAACATTTCTGTAATGGTTAACACCAGATCTGTTGCGGTAGTACCTTCTTGAAGTTTCCCTGTCAGTTCAAATCCTATAACTTCTGGAAGTAGCATATAGTAAGGCTGACCTAAAAGGACTGCTTCAGCTTCAATACCACCAACTCCCCATCCAATAATACTTAACGCGTTTATCATTGTAGTATGAGAATCAGTACCAATTAGGGAGTCAGGGTATACAATAACATTTCCAGAAGTATCAGTTTGCTTCTGTACTACATTAGCCAAATATTCCAAATTAACTTGATGTACAATTCCTGTTCCAGGAGGAACAACTCTAAAGTTAGTGAATGCTTGTTGAGCCCACCGCAAAAAAGCATATCTTTCTTGATTTCTTTCGTACTCTTTCTTGACATTAAAAGAATAAGCTTCATCAGATCCAGATAAATCAACTTGGACAGAATGATCTATAACCAAATCTACAGGTACTTGTGGGTTAATTTTTGTTGAATCTAAACCTTGCCTTTCCATTGCAGCTCTCATTGAAGTTAAATCTACAACACCTGGTACTCCAGTAAAGTCCTGTAATAAAACTCTAGAAGGCATGAAAGGAAATTCGGAATCTGACAAATCTTTAGAATTCCAAGACATAACATTTATAAGGTTGTTATAATTAGCAACACCTTGTTCGTAATGCCTTAACACGTTTTCTAACAAAATTCTAATACTAAAAGGTAGTCTTTCTATTTTTGTTAGCCCTATTTCCTCTAAAACATTAATGTTGTAATAATGAGCTTGGCACTGGGAAGACGAAAAGGAACGTTTAGTGTTTAATGTTGGTCTGGCTAATGTCATCTATAACTCCTAAATATTCTATATGATTGTAACTAGCCCAATTTTAGCATACCAAAATTGATTTAACAGGATTTGCTTTTAGAGTATCATAAAAATATATAATATTAATTGTGACTTCACCATAGTGTAGGAAGATCTATGAATACAGCTATTATTTTTGCCTTGGCTTCAATGGTTTCTGGCACACTTGTTGATTTTATTTACAGGTATGCCCAAAGAAAAGGTATTATTCCAACAGTATTTTTGTTTTGGCAGTCGTTGATGTTCATTGCTGCTCTTTGGTTAATTGGAATATATAATAGTTATTTGGATCAAATTGATTTCTCAGCATGGTTACTTGGACCACCATCTGGACTCCTTACTTATTTATCATTAATACTGTTTGTTAAAAGTTTGAAGACAGGTAATTCTAGTGTAAATACTCCTATTTTCAGACTAAGTTTTGTTATAACGGCTATTGGAGCAATAGTATTCTTAGGTGAATCTATAAATCTGACAAAGTTTATAGGCATAATATTTGCAATTACTAGCATTGCAATTTTAGGTAATTTATTTAACTTCAAAAAACTTGTAGCAAATAAACTTTCAATCTCTCAAGTTTTGCTGGGAATGTTAGCTGCTGGTATTTCTGGCATTATTATTAAAGGTTTAGTCGATCAGGGAATGTCTACATTTCCCCTAATAATGGCACAAACACCTGGTTTTTTATTTGGTTCAGCTGGATATACTCTTTTAACCCGTCAAGTGATACCTAATAAAATAACAGCACAATTAACTCCTATTACAGCAATTTTACAACTTACATGGACAATATTTATTTTCCAATCACTGCAATATGGAGATGCTAGTGTAACTTTTCCAATAGTACACTTGAGTTTTGTTTTAACAGCGATCCTAGCCATTGTACTTCTAAGAGAACCACCCACTATTCCTAAATTTGTGGGGTTGGGATTAGCGAGTTTATCGGTTTTATCCTTCACATTTCTTTAAGAATTAAGATGAATTGAGCAAATTATTAGGTTTGTAAAAAGACACACACAATAAATTTGGTCCGACATGGGTGGCTAGTATCGGACCGCATCGTCCAATCTGCAATATCTTAACAATTAAACCTTAATGTCAATGTCATCAAATAAATTTTGAGCATTCTCAGAGAAATCTGTATGTCTCACAATACAATTTAAATTGCTTTATAATTGTTGAAGAAAGTGAAATGCCACTATCAATAGCGATTGACAATTTCCGTAATGTAAATTTACTGATATCTAGGAAATGGTTCAAATTAACAGAACCATTGCAAAAAGATTTTATAGTGGGCTGATCTTATAAAAAATTATATCAATTGATATTAATAGAATAACACTTCAAATATATTCAGGGTGAGCGAATACTCATTTAAGATTGAATTGGAGTTAGACGTTATTGTAGAATAAATAGGTTCACATAGGAGCATAATATTGAAAACTAGTCCAATTCAACCTCTTGATGGCATGAAAGATAGTTTTGAGGCTGAATATTCCACCAATAAAAGAATTAACCAAGTTCTGGGTGATTACTTAGCCCAGTTCGGATATCGATTTGTTGATCCTCCTTTATTAGAGAAGACGGAATTATTTTTGCGTAAATCTGGAGGAGAATTTGGATCAAGACTTTATAGCTTCACTGATCCTGGTGGAAATAAAGTCAGTTTGAGACCAGAATTTACTTCCTCTATTATAAGGATGTTCGTGCAATCACAAAAAAACCTGACGTTGCCTATAAGGTGGCAATATGCTGGACCAGTATTTAGATATAATCCAATAAAAACTAATCAATCACGACAATTTTCTCAGGTAGGCGCAGAATTGATAGGTTCGAGTGACTTAGCAATTGATGCCGAGTTGATTTCAATTGCATGGAAGGGCTTATCATGTCTGAATATTAATAATCATGTTTTGAATATTGGGCACATGGGTATAATTAACATGGTTTTGAACAAATTAGACTTAACTGATCGTGGAAGAGGTTTTTTGATACGCAGTATTCCGTGGCTTAAAAATAATGTTCAGTCAAGTGAAATATTAAGGAAAGCCAAAGATCAACTGTTCCTTTCACCTAAATACAATTTAAAAGCTGATTTGGATATAGATAATATTAACCCACAATCATTAAAGCCAATTATACAATCCTTGTTTGATAAAGGTACTTACAGTGCTGTAGGTCAAAGGACATCCAAGGAAATTATAGAAAGATTCATTAAAAGAATAAAACAAAATGATAACCTTGGAAATATTGAAATGGGTATTAAGGTCCTTACTAAATTAGTTAAGATTAAAGGAGAATCTACCCAGGCTTTATCTGACGCTCGGTCTATATCTGATGAATTTAAGATGGATACAAATATATTTGATAATATCGGACGCCTAGTCCAATTATTATGTGAATCAGGAATTAACAAGACTAACTTAAATATAGATTTTGGATTGGTCAGAGGAATTTCATATTATACAGGAGTAATATTTGATATAGGACATCCAGCATTACCATCAGAAAACTCACTAGGCGGTGGCGGACGCTATGATAGTTTAGTAGAATCCTTAGGTGGCATTAAGGATACACCAGCCTTGGGTTTTGCTTATAACTTAGATTGGATAAATATGTTACTGCTAACAGGTGATAAATTGATTGATCAAAATGATAAAGAATAATTTGCCAATAAGGCGAAATATAATGCTTAGATTTGCAATACCAAGTGATGGTCAATTATATGAAAACTCTCTAGATTTTCTTAAGGAATGTGGGTTGATTGTTAAGAGAACTAGTTCCCGGAAATATATTGGGTATATTGAATCGTTACCAAATGTTGAAATATTATTTCAGCGTACAGCCGATATAACCTCAAAAGTAGATGAAGGTAATAGCGATCTGGGTATTGTTGGGTTAGATAGATATCAAGAACTTAAAATGCAAGATGAGGCATCACTTCTTATAATAGAAGCATTACCATATGGTAATTGCGATTTAGTTTTGGGCATTCCTGATTCTTGGATAGATGTTATTTCAACAGCTGACTTAGCAGATTTGTCATCAGAATTTAGAACTATGGGAAGACAATTCAGGATAGCTACTAAATATCAAAGGCTCGTTGAAGATTTTATGTTGACCAAAGGTATCAATTATTATACTTTAATATCCGCAAGTGGAGCTATTGAAGCTGCACCAGCGATTGGGTTTGCTGATATTATTGCTGATATTTCATCATCTGGAGTAACTCTCAAAGAAAATAAGTTAAAAACCATTCAAGATGGCACAATATTTTCATCCCAAGCTTGTATTATCGGCAATATGAATTCATTATCTTCCAACCCAAATAAACTTAAACAAACTAATATTATTCTAAATAAAATAGATGCATACTTAGATAACTTTAAGCGCACTAATAAATACAATTCTTATTCTCATCTACTCTCAAACTTAAGGGATCTAAAAGATGCCTAATTATTCTACCCATATATATTTAGCTGATAAAATATTGACATTATTAGACATGCCAATATTAAATATTAATAAGGGCTGTTTTTTAATGGGTTCAACTGCTCCAGATATAAGAATCATTACAAAGGCTAGTCGTCTGAAATATCATTTCTCCTCTCTGCAATTTGATAAATTAGGCGATGGTATCAATGGACTGTTTTATAATTTACCGCAGTTATCTGAGCCTAAAAATCTATCTGATGCAACATCTTCATTTATCGCTGGGTTTCTTACACATATAATTGCTGATGAAATGTGGATAATTTCATTGTATAGGCCATATTTTGCTAATACCACTTATTTTGAGGATTCTGTGCTTGGCAACTTCATGGATAGAGTAATCCAATTAGACATGGATCGCCAGGCTAGAGATAGAATGAATAATATGGGAGATGTTAAAATACTTATTCAAAATACTAGAAATAAATTCAACCTCGGTTTCATTTCTGACGAAGAAATTAGCCAATGGAGAAATTGGCTATTAATGGCTATTAGTAAAGAGTTCAGCTGGGAACGTATCAGGTTTATGTCAAAACGTAATACTTCCATTGATAAAATTCACCAAGTGGATTTAATAACAGAGAACTTCTTGAATTCTATTGAGGAATCTATACGTCAATTATATGATCAACTTCCAAAAGATTCCATAAAAAATTACCAGAATAGTGTTATAGAAGAATCAGAGAAGGTGCTTAGGAAGTATTTAAAATGAAAACAATTCAAGGAATTGAAAACGCCAAAGATATTATAAATCAGATTAGGGATTTCCGGATCGACGATTTACCATCCAATGTCCGAAAAACGATTTGCAGAATATTCGGGAAAGATTTAACACCATCTGAAGTCGTTAAAGTAATATTAGAAAAGGTATATTCAGAAGGAGACCAAGCTCTAACAGAGTTGGGTTATAAAATAGATAATATTCATATTAAGGCATTTGAAATTGACAACCAAACCATTAAAAATGCTTACAAAGATATCTCAACTGAGTTAGTTGATGCTCTAAAATATTCAGCTCAAAGGATTACAGATTACCATCTCAAAACGGTACCTAAATCGTGGTATGATTCAAAAGAAGGATATGGACAAAGAATAGTTCCTGTCCAAAAAGTCGGAATTTATGTTCCTGGCGGAACAGCTCCTTATCCATCAACTGTTCTAATGACTGCTATTCCTGCAAGAGTAGCTGGTGTTAATGAAGTTATTTTAACAACTCCACCAAACCAAGATTCCAAACCCAACTCCTCTATTTTAGTAGCAGCAGATATCGCAGGTGTAGACCGTATTTTCCAAGTGGGTGGAGCTCAAGCTATCGGAGCTATGGCTTATGGAACCAAATCGATACCAAAAATGGATATGGTATGTGGACCAGGTAATATTTTTGTTACTTTAGCAAAAAAACAACTTTATGGATATATAGGCATTGATGGATTATACGGCCCCACTGAGACTATTGTTGTTGCAGATGAAACATCCAACCATATTTTGTGTGCAGCTGATTTATTAGCGCAGGCAGAACATGATACTATGGCTACACCTATTTTAATAACAACATCACTAGATTTTGCAAAAGCTGTTTTAATTGAAATTGAAACACAATTGAATGATTTAGAAAGAAAAGCTATCGCAGAAACTTCTTTAAATAAACGCGGACATATATTTGTTGTGGAACATGATACTGAAGTTGTAGAAATAATTAATTTGTTTGCCCCAGAGCATGTATCTTTACTTAACAATAATCCCGACTCAATTTTAGAACTAATTAACAATGCAGGAGGCATATTTATTGGAGATTTTTCACCTGAAGTAGTTGGTGATTATACAGCTGGACCTAGTCATACCATGCCTACAGGAGGAACAGCTAGATTTAATTCGGCACTTGGAATACATAATTTTTTTAAATTTATGCCAATAGTTAGATTAAATTATCAGGCTATGCAAGAACAGGGCCCAGTTATTGATATAATTGGTAGAGCTGAAGGATTTACAGCTCATGCCAAAGCTGCAAATTTAAGGTTAAAAAAACAACCCTAAAATAGTGATCGGAGATTTGGTTTGGAAGAAAATATATTTGACAAATATGTACGCCAACATTTAAAAGGCATAAAAACATATGATGCAGTTAATCCAATCACGTCTTTAGGGAAATCTAGCAGTATAGATATTATTAAACTCAATGGCAATGAAAATCCATATGGTTGTTCAGAATACGCTAAAAAAGCCCTCAGTTTAATGGATTCTTTCCATATTTATCCAGACCCAAATCAAAAGGAAATCAGATTAGCACTCTCAAAATATACTGGAGCTAGTTTCTCTAAAATAATTGCCGGCAGTGGATGCGACGAGATAATTGATTTATTGATTAGATTATTGCTAGAACCAGGAGATAATGTTTTAGACTGTACCCCAACATTTGGAATGTATTCTTTTAGTACAAGAGTGTGTGGAGGAACAGTTAAATCCATATCCAGAGATTCCAATTTTGAAGTTGTTGCTGAAGATGTAATCAAATCAATAGATGATAAAACTAAAATCGTTTTTATTGCTTCCCCAAACAATCCTACAGGTAATTGGACCCCAGAAAGACAAATACGGAAAATATTAGATACTGGTATTATGTTAGTTTTGGATGAAACTTATTTTGAATTTTGCAAAACTTCATTAATTGATTTAACTAATCAATATGAAAATTTAATTATTTTACGTTCATTTAGCAAATGGGCTGGATTAGCTGGGCTCCGAATCGGATATGGCATCATGTCCGAAGATCTTATTAAGTATTTGATGGATATAAAACCTCCATACAATGTCAATGTAGCTGCTGAAGTAGCTCTTTTAGCATCACTTAAAGATTCTACAAACCTGTTATCAAAAGTAAATTTAATCGTGGATGAAAGAAAAAGATTTGAAGTAAATTTGTCAAAATTTAACAATGTAAAGGTCCATCCATCTTCTGGAAACTTTGTTTTGTGCGAATTTAATTCGAATCAAGGAATTAAGGTTTATAAAGAACTGGAAAAACTTGGAATATTTGTGCGATACTTTAATGAACCACGTTTAACTGATTGTATCCGAATTAGTATTGGTACAACTACAGAAATGAACAAATTAACAGAAGCTTTATCTAAAATACTATAAATCACGGAGGTAATAATGGGCAATAGAGCCGCTTCATTAAAAAGAAACACTGAAGAAACTAAGATATCTATTGAACTTAACCTAGATGGAGTCGGCCAATATAAAATTGATACGGGTAATGCTTTCTTCGATCATTTATTAGCACAATTATCTCGCCATGGTTTAATTGATTTAACCTTATCGGCAACTGGAGATATTGATACTGGCTTACACCATACAGTTGAAGATATAGGTATACTATTAGGACGAGCATTTCGAAAAGCACTAGGAGAAGGTTTATCAATAAATAGAATGGGCCATTCTTTTGTCCCGTTAGATGAAGCCTTAGCGATGGTAGTGCTTGATGTTAGTGGGAGAGGGTACTCAATACTAGAATTAAACTTATCTGAACAGGAAATGGCCGGTCTATCACCAGACTTAATACGTCACTTTTTAGAGGCTTTCGCGAGGGAAAGCGGTATAACATTACATGCCAAGACTATGTCTGGGTTAAATAATCATCATAAAGCAGAAGCTATATTTAAAGGATTAGCAAGAGCCCTAAAAGATGCTGTTCAAATCGATAAACGGATTTTAGGAACCATTCCTAGTACAAAGGGAACCATAAGTTAAACTGAAATTTAGATTATTGTTTCTTGTCCATCCAGCTTACTCAATTGAAAACTGTATTGTTCTATAACAGGATTAGCTAATAATTTAGAGCACATTTCTTTAACCTCTTTACTTGCATAGGATTTATCATCTGTGTCTACAGCAATTTCAATATATTTTCCGAATCTAACATCTTTTACAGATTTGAATCCAAGACTATTTAATCCCATCTGGATAGTTTTACCTTCTGGATCACTTACATTTGCCTTTAGATGAATAAAAACTTTAGCTAAATACATGACAATATATTACTCGTTCTCAGGACCATTATTAATATGTGCTTCAATAAATTCAAATATTCTTTCTTCATTATAATCGTCGAATTTGTCGATCCAACCCCAAGCAGTTAATGCTAGCGTAGAATCCATTGTAGGATAAGGAGCAACGATGATATTAGGGTATCTGCCAGCCAATACAGTCAAATCGCTAATTATATCTTCACATCCATTCGGACAGTTATATTGGAGTAATACTCCACCTTTTGCCAGATTTGAAACTTGTATTTCGTTGGGTATTGGTTTATCTGTTCCTGCCCAGGGAGCTTGATCATCATAATGCCAACCAGAAGTTGGAGGGATAGTGTTATAGGGTGGGTGAGCTTCTTCGATTTCTACATGAGTATTGCCTTGGATCGGAAATGAAGTACCTGGTAGTCCGGCTGAATTTTCAGTATTATTACTTGACCCAAACTGAATACTTGGTAAGAATAGTGAAACTATCAATAGTATTGCAACAATGGAGATAGCCGAAACAGCTGCTCCTCGTACATATCTTTTATTACGTTTTTGTTTAATTCGTCTTGCAGTCCTAGCCTGATTTCTCGTAAATCGTTTTTTCTTTGGCTCGTTAATCATAAATCTCCAATAAATGATTTTATAAAATCATTTTGTTAATCTATTTAATGCTTCCTTGTATCGAATTATTGTTTTTGTGACTATATCCTCTGGTATTTGAGGAGCTGGAGGTTCTTTATTCCATCCCGTATTTTGAACCCAATCTCGAATAAATTGTTTATCGAAATTGGGTATAGATTTACCTGGTTCAAATAGAGCTCCATCCCAGAACCGACTCGAATCTGGAGTCAGTAATTCATCAATAAGAATTACTTTATCATCCAAAATTCCAAATTCCATTTTTGTATCTGCGATTATTATACCTCTTTGCTTGGCATAATCTCTGGCATAAGAATAAAGTGTTATTGTTTTTTCTTTTAATTCCGCGGTCAGTTCTTTTCCAATCATGTCTTCCATCTCTTTTATGGTTATCGGTTCATCATGTCCTTCTTCAGCTTTTGTTGTAGGAGTGAATATTGGTTCTTTAAATTGGTCTCCTTCTTTCATATCCGAAGGCATTTTTAAACCAAAAACGGTACCAGTACGGAGATATTCTTCCCATGCTGAACCAGTTATATGACCTCTGCAAATACATTCAACATCAATTCTTTTAGCCCGTTTTACAACCATTGCTCGCGAAATTTCTTCATCTGATAACGATTTATATAGCTCTGGGTTCATGATAGTATCCAGATTATCTGTATCTTTAGCCAGATTTATTAAATGATTATCAATTATCCCAGAGGTTAATTCAAACCAAAAAGCAGACAATTCAGATAAAATAATTCCTTTTCCAGGGATTCCTGTAGGAAAAACAATGTCGAATGCTGAGACTCTATCAGTTGATATCATTAAAAGAAGCCCGTCATATAGTTCATAAGTATCTCGGACTTTACCTCTATATAAAAGATTTGGGAAGTTTGTTTCAAAAACTAAAGCCAATTTAACCTCCAAGTGTTAAAATTAAATAAAATGAAAAGTATTAATTATTTTAGCCAAACATACGATTAATTAAGCCAATTATATCTAGTGAAATGAATTACTATATTCTTAACCATATTATATTAATAAACAACAAGATATTCCAGTTAAGATAAACCTAACTCTTCGAAAATGTCATCTACATATCTAATGTAATATGAATAATTGAAAATTTCTTTGATTTCCGGTTTGGATAAAAGTTGTGTCACCTCTTTATTTTGAACTATTAATTCAGGGAAATCAATTTGTTCTTCCCATGAACGCATTGAACAGGTTTGTACAATGTTATAAGCATTTTCGCGAGTTAATCCTTTTTGTACCAAAGCCAGCAGTATCCTTTGGGAGAACACCAAACCATAAGTGAGATCCATATTATCACGCATACGTTTTGGATAAACCCTAAGACCATCCATCACCTTTGAAAAAATGTTTATACTATAGTCTAAAGCTAAGCACGAATCTGGAAGTATAATGCGTTCTGCGGATGAATGGCTAATGTCCCGTTCTCCCCAAAGAGCCACGTTTTCTAATGCAGTTATTGAATGGCCTCTGATTAACCTTGAAAGGCCACATATTCTTTCTGTTAGTTCAGGATTTCTTTTATGTGGCATTG
>Ga0114996_10002578_pt1 | contig 23384 bp, 23 predicted proteins | sample ArcticOcean_MG_C_4_FD_87039 | JGI IMG/M metagenome (GOLD analysis project Ga0114996, IMG submission 87039) | Marine microbial communities from western Arctic Ocean - ArcticOcean_MG_CB4_134 | ecosystem: Environmental > Aquatic > Marine > Oceanic | place: Arctic Ocean: Canada Basin | collected... | reverse complement strand
GTATTGTTCGTAAAAGGCGACCTGCTCCCACAAGACGAGCGCTCCGTTGCGGTGGTCGGCACCCGCAAGGCCTCGGCCTACGGGCGAGAGGTGGCAGCGGCCCTCGCGGGCGACCTCGCGCGCTCCGGTGTCACCGTCGTTAGCGGACTGGCACGGGACATCGACGGCATCGCGCACGACGCCTCCCTCAACGCCGGTGGTCGCACCATCGCAATACTGGGAAGCGGCCTGGACATCATGTATCCCAGGGAACACGAGGGCCTGGCAGAGCGCGTGGCCGAATCGGGAGCCCTGGTGTCGGAGTTCCCCCTGGGTACCAGGCCATCGCCCGAGAACTTTCCCCGCCGCAACCGCATCATAAGTGGCATGAGCCTCGGCACCCTGGTGGTGGAGGCATCGGATCGCAGCGGCGCGCTCATAACCTCTTCACTCGCTTTAGAACAAAACAGAGAGGTGTTTGCAGTCCCCGGCAACATATTCGACCCACACTGCCGGGCGACCAACAACCTCATCAAGAGGTCTGGCGCCAAGCTGGTTACTCACGTGGAAGACATCCTGGAAGAACTGAATCTCACGGCGGTGGAACGGCAGTTGGAAATGCCGATACACATCGACGAAATAACCAGGACCAATGGACTGAGGGTCACCGAGGTCTCTGGAGCATTGACAATGCTCGAGTTAAGGGGCCGTATCAAGCAGGTCGGAGGAAGGAACTATGTTAGACTCAGGGAGTCGTCCCCTCCTTATTCCGCCGCAGTTTGACGCGCCCGAAACACGACCTCACAGGGGCTTTTTGGCCCAGACGACATCAACTAAAACATCCACTACCCCAGGTACTAGGCAAAAGATGGCTAAAAATCTCGTAATAGTTGAGTCTCCGGCCAAGGCCCGCACGGTCGGACGATTCCTCGGTAGCAAATACAAGGCGATGGCGTCTATGGGCCACGTGCGTGACCTGCCCAAGGGCAAGCTCGGGGTGAAAGTAGACGACCTGAGCTTCGAGCCCGACTATATGGTCATAAAAGAACGCAAAAAGGCGTTGGGCGAGTTGATCAAGGCCGCGCAGGAGGCCGATATTGTCTACCTGGCAACTGACCCGGACCGCGAGGGCGAGGCCATCTCCTGGCACCTCATCGAGGCAGCCAAGATAAACCCGGCCAAAACCAAACGCGTGGTCTTCCACGAAATAACCAAAGACGCCGTCCAGGCGGCTTTCGACAGCCCTCGCGAACTGGACATGCACCTCATCGACGCCCAGCAGGCCCGCAGAGTGCTGGACCGCCTGGTGGGCTACGAACTCAGCCCTGTGCTGTGGAAAAAGGTGCGTCGCGGCCTTTCTGCCGGTCGCGTCCAATCAGTCGCAGTGCGGTTGGTAGTCGAGCGCGAGGCCGAGCGCAACGCCTTCGTCACCAGGGAGTACTGGACGCTTGAGGCAAAGTTCGCCAAGCAGGGCGACGCCAAGGCCCGCTTCAAAGCCAAGCTCAAGAACCTAAAGGGCACCAAGGGCGACATCGAACTGGACAACGAAAAGGCGGCCGCTGAGGTCTCCACTGCACTGACTGGTGCCAGTTACGCCATCGACTCAGTGGCGACTAAGGAACGTCGCCGCAAGCCCTCGCCGCCGTTCATCACCTCCACCATGCAGCAGGAAGCCTCTCGCAAGCTGCGCTTCACGGCCGCCCGCACAATGAGCGTGGCCCAGCAGCTTTACGAGGGTCTGCCCCTCGGAGACGGGGATGCAGAGGGTCTCATCACCTACATGAGAACCGACTCGACCAACGTCGCTCAGAGCGCGCTGGAAGACACAAAGAAGTTCCTCGCAAAGCAGTACGGTGCCGAGTACACGACGGCAGCTCCGAGGCTGTATAAGCGCAAGGTCAAGGGCGCGCAAGAGGCGCACGAAGCCGTCCGTCCTACATCTGTGGCCAACACCCCGGACAAGGTGCGCAAGTACCTGTCCGCCGACCAGAACCGCCTCTACAAGCTGGTTTGGAACCGCATGGTCGCCAGCCAAATGCCGGACGCCCTGTTCGACCAGACCACCATCGACATCGCGGCCGACACAGGCACCGACAACACCTACATGTTCCGTGCCTCGGGCTCGGTACTGAAGTTCCCCGGACACAGGGCGCTGTACATGGAGGGTGTCGACGACTCCAAAGGTGACGAAGACGGCGAAGTCACGCTGCCGAAGCTGGCCAAGGGCGACGCGCTCGACTGCACAGACCTGAACCAGGACCAGCACTTCACCGAGCCGCCGCCCAGGTTCACAGAGGCGACTTTAATACGGCTGCTGGAAGAGCAGGGCATCGGCCGCCCCAGCACTTATGCTCCTACGCTTGGGGTTATCCAGGCGCGGGACTACGTGCGCAAAGAAAAGGGCCGCTTCGTACCTAGCAAGCTGGGCACGGCGGTGAACGGCCTGCTCACCCACCACTTCCCAACCACCGTAGACGTGGGTTTCACGGCCAGAGTCGAACAAGAATTTGACGAGATAGCCAGCGGCGAACGCGAGTGGGTGCCCGTGCTGCGCGAGTTCTACGGCCCGTTCCATGAAACGGTGGAAAAGGCCGACCGCGAGGCTGAGAGGGTGCCGCGCAGCGAGATTGACGAAGAGTCCGACGAGGTCTGCGAGGTCTGCGAACGCCCCATGGTGATCAAGTCGGGCAGATTCGGCCGGTTCCTTTCGTGCAGCGGGTTCCCGGAGTGCAAAACCTCCAGACCGTTGGTGACGAAGGTCGGCGTCAACTGCCCAGATTGTGGGCACGACATCGTCGAGAAAAAGCAGCGGGGCAAGGGCGGCAGGCGGTTCTACGGCTGCTCGAACTACCCGGAATGCAAATTCGCCACCAACCAGCGCCCGCTCCCTCTGCCATGCCCCGACTGCAAGGGCATGCTGTTGGCCTCCGGGCGCGACATGGCAAAGTGCGTGAAGTGCGAGTACAAGGGGCCGGTGCCCGAGTCGGACGACTCAGAAGAGTCCGAGGGGTCCGAGGTTGAGGCCGTAGGGGCCTCTGCGTAGTTCGGGCTTGTTCGGGGCTCAGATACACGCGATTCTAACCGTGATCGGTCCGTCAGTCGGCTTCCCCAGGGGGTCACGATGAGTGCCACGGTCGGAGGCGAGCTGGGCAAGGTATCGGCGTTCATCCGGTCTGAGAAAGACTGGGCCGCGCTCATGGATGTTTTCGAGCGGCACCTGCGGGCCGAAAAAGGCCTCGCCGACCTCACAGTCCGCAACTACCGCAGCGACTTGCAGCCGTTGTTCGACTTTACTCAAGTTACCGGGGTTGGCAAGCTGGACCAACTCGATCGCCATGCACTGCGCGACTACCTCGCGTGGCTAATGGACCTGGGCTACGTTCGTTCCAGCGTCGTACGCAAGCTGAGCACGCTGCGCTCGCTCCTGAAGTGGCTCCTGCGGCAGGGCGTCATAGCGGCCGACCCGTTGCCCAGGCGAGGCGTCGTCAAGCGAGACAAGCGACTCCCGAGGTTCCTGTCTGCCGACGAAGTTACCGAACTGCTAGAGGAAATCGACGACTCCACGCCCGCAGGAATGCGGGACAGCGCGCTGCTAGAAATCATCTACGCCGCCGGGCTGAGGGTGAGTGAAGCGCACGGCCTGGACCTGAAAGACGTCAACCTCGGCGCCAGGGAACTGCGAGTCACCGGCAAGGGTTCCAAGCAGCGCATCGCCCTGCTCGGTCGTCCTGCAGTAGACGCGCTCTCTCGCTACCTCAGCGCCGTTCGGCCGACCCTCGCAACCGTACCTGACGAGTCGGCCCTGTTCCTGAACCCTCGTGGCTCTCGCCTCTCCAGGCGAACCATGCAAGAGCGTGTGCGTAGACACGCCGCAACGGTGGGCTTAGAAGGCGTGCACACACACACGCTGCGCCACTCGTTCGCCACCCACCTGCTCGACGGCGGCGCTGACCTGCGCGTGGTGCAGGAACTACTGGGCCACTCCAGCCCGGCAACCACCCAGATATACACCCACGTGACCGACGCCAAGGCCCGCCAGGTTTACCTGTCGTCGCATCCGCGTTCGCGTCGGCCTTTGGCATCTAAACCGGGGGCAGCCAAACCACGGACATCCAAACCAGGCGCAGCCAAACAGGAGACGGCGACTTGAAAATCCTCGTCATTAACGGACCCAACCTGAACATGCTGGGCAAGCGCGACCCGACCCAGTACGGGGCCGAGACCCTCGATGAAATTTCCCAGAGTTTGCGTGTTCGCGCCACCGAACTCGGCGTCGAGCTAGCGTTCTTCCAGTCGAACCACGAGGGTGCGATCGTCGACTTTTCACAGGAGTCCGCCGCCCAGACCGACGGGCTGGTCATAAACCCTGGGGCGCTCACTCACTATGGACTGTCGCTAAGAGACGCCGTCGTCGATTCGGGTCTCACGTTCATAGAAGTGCACCTGTCAGACATTCATAGCCGGGAGGAGTTCCGCCGACATTCGGTGTTACAGGACCTGGCGCTCAAGCAGATAGCCGGGCACCGGGGCAAGGGCTACGTCATGGCGCTAGATGCAGTCGTGGACGCCCTGGTGGACGCTCAAGAGGTAAATGCCGGTGAGTGATACACAAGCGTGAGTGACACAAAAACCAGTGAGTGACCCGGGCCCGAAATCAAATCCGCGGGTGGCTGCGGTCAGACGCCTGCTCGACAGTGAAGGCCTGGACTGCCTGCTCGTTTCCGACGGGTACAACCGCAGGTATCTGTCTGGCTTTACGGGGTCCTCGGGATATCTGTTTATCACGCGTTCACAAGCCGTGCTGGCCACCGACTTTCGCTATATCGAACAGGCCGGTAGCCAGGCACCCGACTTCACCGTCCATCGCATCGGCGGCCGGTTCGACTGGCTCGGGCCACTGCTCGCCGAACTCGACGTAACGCGCGTTGGCTTCGAGTCCCAGGACCTGTCAGTAGCGACTTTTTCGGCAATGGAAAGTGCGGTCACCGAGCCCAAAGGCAAGGGCAAAAAACCCGAACTGGTGGCCACGTCCAACCTCGTTATCAAGCTCAGAGAGGTTAAAGACCCGGCCGAGCTTAAGCTGGTGGAGCGCGCTTCGCAGATCGCCGACCGGGCATTCGAGGCCGTGGCGCCGGGTATTGCGCCGGGACAAACCGAGGCACAGGTGGCATGGGAACTGGAAAAGACCATGCGCGAACTGGGTGCCGAGGCGCTGTCGTTTGACGTCATCGTGGGGGCCGGTCCCAACGGTGCGTTACCTCACCACAGGGCCGACGAAACGGTCATCAAAACCGGCGACCCGGTGGTGATAGACATGGGCTGCATCTACCAAGGTTATTGCAGCGATCTAACCCGAACAATCTTCGTCGGCGAGCCCGATGAACGGTTCCGCGACGTGTACAATATCGTCCTTCGCGCGCAGCTTCACGCCGAACGTGAAGTGAGGGCGAGCATGACTGGCGAGGAGACTGACGCACTGGCCCGAGCCGTCATCGCTGAAGCGGGTCACGGCGACCATTTCGGGCACAGCCTGGGTCACGGGGTGGGCCTCGAGGTGCACGAACACCCCTGGGTCGGGCCCAGAGCCACGAACGCCCTGGGGAACGGTATGGTCTTCACCGTCGAGCCGGGAATATACATCTCGGGCTGGGGTGGGGTACGCATAGAAGACATGGCGGTAATGGAAGGCGGCAAGGCCCGCATTCTCAGTACCGCTTCGAAACTGAGTTTTTAACTGGAGTCATCGGATGGCAATTAGCTACGGAGACCTGAAAAAGGGCATGGCCATCGACCTGGACGGCGAACCGCACGTCGTGGTCGATTACGAGCGCTCCAAAATGCAGCAGCGCGCGCCCACCATGCGCATACGGCTCAAGGGCATACGTACCGGCAAGGTCATCGACAAGACGTTCAGTGGCTACGACGTCAAGCTGGAAACCGCGGAGGTAGAGCGGCGTAATGCCCAGTACATCTACCGCGAGGACGACCTGTACTACTTCATGGACTCCGAGTCCTTCCAGCAGTTCCCTCTCAGCACCGGACAACTGGGTGACGCCACCAAATTCCTCGTCGAGCAAGTCGAGGTCGAACTGGTCCTGCACGAAGGCACACCCATCGCAGTCGACCTGCCCATCGCAGTCGACCTGAAAATCGCCGAAACCGGCCCCTCGTTCAAGGGCGACACAGCGCAGGGCGGCAGCAAACCGGCGACGCTTGAGACGGGCCTGGTCGTGAATATTCCACTCTTCGTAGACCAGGGGGAGACCGTGAAGGTCGACACCCGCAGCGGAGAGTACCTGTCCCGGGTCTGAAACTATGACGGCGACGCGGGTACACCCGGTCTCCGAGGTCACCGGCTATCTGCGCGACCTGATGTCTGCCGACCCCGTCGTTTCCGACATATGGGTCAGTGGAGAGGTGTCCAACCTCGCCCGACCAGGGTCAGGGCACGCCTACTTCAGCCTCCGCGACGATAGTGCGACGTTGCGCTGCGCCATGTTCAAGTACTCGGGCACCGGCGCGGATCTGCTCGACAACGGCTCGGCCATAATCGCCCACGGCAAGGTCTCTATTTACCCGGCCCGGGGCGAACTGCAACTCGTCGTAGACATGGTGCAGCCAGAGGGCGTCGGCGAACTCCAACTGCGCTTTGAAGAACTCAAGGCCCGCCTGGAGCGAGAAGGACTGTTCGACCAGTCCCGCAAGCGGTCCATCCCCCGGTTCCCTCAAAAAGTGGCCGTCGTCACCTCACCAACAGGGGCCGTTTGGCACGACATTCAAAACGTCATCGGCCGTCGCTACCCCCTGGTCGAGCTACTGCTCGCGCCCACCCCGGTGCAGGGTGACGCCGCTGCCGCCGGGATCGCGGAGGCTTTGGGAGCCGTCGGTGACAGGGGCGACGTTGACGTGGTCATCCTAGCCAGGGGCGGCGGGTCGGCCGAAGACCTGTGGCCGTTCAATGAAGAGGCCGTCGCCCGCGCCGTCTTCTCCTGTGCCGTGCCGGTAATAAGCGCCGTAGGCCACGAGACCGATGTGTCCATTTCCGACTGGGTGGCCGACGTTCGCGCCCCCACCCCGTCCGCGGCCGCCGAGATGGTCGTCCCGGACCTGGCCGAGATAATGTCCTCCGTCGCAGCGATGATCAGGGCCGCCGACAGCGCCGTGGCCGGAGCCGTGCGCGCTGCCGGGTCCGACCTGGAAGCGCTGGACGCTCGCATGGCCCGGTCCATCCCGGACATGGACTCAATGCGCATGCGCATTGATGAACTGCTCCGTGCCTCTGCCGCTCACCTGCGGTCGGCCGTAAGCTCCTCAAACCTGCATGTTGAGGGCCTCAAGGCCCGGCTGGAGACCTTGAGCCCGGTCGGTACCCTGTCACGAGGATACGCAATAGTTCAAGCGGGCCCCGACGCCACAGTCGTCAGTGACGCCTCCGACCTGACGCCGGGAGACACGGCCTTGGTAACCCTGGCACGAGGCGCATTTAAAGCAAAAGTTGTATCCCTCGCGGAGCCAAAGTAATGACGAAAGAGACCAAGCCGAAAAAAGAACGAGCCGCAAAACCTCCCGAGTCGTTTGAAGACGCACTGAAAACGCTTGAAGAGACTGTACAGCGCTTGGAATCCGGCGGTCTATCCCTGGACGAGTCTGCCAGGCTATACGAAGAGGGTGTCAAACTCGCCCGCTTCTGTAGTGAGCGCATCGCAGCGGCAGAACTAAAGATCACCAAAATCAGAACAGCCTACGGCGAGCAGATGCGGTTCATGGACGAGAGCGAGCCCGAGGAATCTGAGGACCACGAAAAACCCTCGTGACCAGGGCCGACTTCCACATACATACCGAGTACTCCCCCGACTCCGTTATGCCCGTACGCTCCCTCGTGCGTCGTTGCCAGTCGCAGGGTCTTGGCCTGATCGCCGTCACCGATCACAACTCGATTGAGGGTGGCCTCAGGGCCCGCGAAATGGCCGACTTCCCGGTAATAATCGGCGAAGAGGTGACCACCGCCGACGGCGAACTGACCGGGCTGTTCCTGACGGAACCCATACCTCGTGGTTTATCGGCCACCGAGACCGCACGGCGCATTAAGGACCAGGGAGGGCTTGTCTCAATACCGCATCCGTTCGACGTGTTCAGGCGCAACGTAATTACTCCAAATGCGCTGGCTGAAGTCGTCAAACTGGCCGATATTATCGAAGGGTTCAATGCCCGCAACACGTTCAAATCTACCAATGCGAAGGCCAAAGAGCTTGCGGCCTCAGTCGGACTCCCGATGACCGCCGTTACCGACTCGCACACCGCGATGGAGGTGGGCCGGACGTACACCGAACTCACGATAGACGAGGTCACACCCCAGGCTCTTTTGTCTGCCATTGCGTCGGCCCAACTGGTCGAGCGCCCGATCACGCCGCTCATACACTTCCTCACCACCATGGCAAAGGTGCGTAAGCGCCTGTTTTGACCTTGCGCTTTAACGTGTTCAAGTAGGTATGCAGAACTTTCTCAAGCGCGGTCCCGGTCGAGGCCCTGGGATGAGCTTTCCTGGTGCGGGGGGGCAACCCAACCTCACGTATGCCCTTATCGCGATCAACGTGGTCCTGCTGTTGGCCATGGAAGTGGCCGGCGGCTCTACAGACACTGGGGTCCTCGTCGACTTCGGCGCCATGTACGGGCCCAAGATAGCCGAGGGCGACTACTGGCGCCTGTTCACCGCTATGTTCCTGCATGTCGGGTTTATGCACCTGGCGTTCAATGCCTTCGGGCTGTTTATTTTTGGGCGCATGGTGGAAGGGGTCTTCGGCCCGTACCGATTCGCCCTTCTGTATGTGCTTTCCGGCCTGTTCGGCAGCGTCACCTCGTACTTGATCGGCCCGGACGCTATCGCGGCCGGTGCCAGTGGCGCGTTGTTCGGCATTATCGGGGTGATGGCGGCGTACTTTGCGGTTCAGCGCAAGGTGCTGGGGAAGGCGGCCCAGCAAAATCTCTACGGGTTGCTCGGCCTGGCGGCCATAAACGTGGTTTTCGGACTGCTTTCGCCGGGCATCGACAACTGGGCACACCTGGGGGGCTTTGCTGCCGGGTTTGGGCTTGGATATGCCCTGACGCCCGAATACGATGTCGTCCGATCGATGACCGGTCGGCCCATGGGCATGACCGAGCGCGCCGGGGAGCAGGCGAAGAGGCTGTGGGTCGTCGGGCTGGCTATTCTCGTACTGGTGCTAGGGGTGTGGGCAGGCAACGCGTCGCTGTAGGATAGCGTGGCCGTTCGTGTACGTGACGCCGAGTAGTTGGCGGAGCGATCACGGATCTGGTGCCGGCCACAAGACACCGAGATGTTCAGACCAGATAGTCCGCGAGTTTATTGCTGGTCCAAATCAATAGCGAATCCTGACACAATGGGGCCTGCTGAGATGGCCTGTTCAACTTTCGTTTTCGCAGGAGATGAGCCATGACCGACGCGCTCGACCGGATAGAAGCCAGAACCCCGAAGTCCAGAGCGATCTATGAGCGTTCAAGCGAGGTGTTGGCCCAGGAGATTGTGGACACGGTCACCATGCCGTACCCGGTCTACATCGAGTCGGCGAAGGGGTCGCAGCTGACCGACGTAGACGGCAACGAATACATCGACCTGGTGGGCGGTTTCGGTCCCCATGTGCTGGGGCACGCCCCCGACGTGGTGGTCGAAGCGCTGCAAAAAGCTGCAACAGGCGGCGTCCAGTTCGGCCTGCACAACCCCTACCAGGAGCCATTGGCCAGGCTCATCGTCGACGCGGTGGCCTGCGCCGAAAAGGTCATGTTCTGCAACAGCGGGACCGAGGCCAGTATGTACGCCATCCGAGCCGCACGAGCGTTCTCTGGTCGGACGAAGATCGCTATGTTCGAGGGCGGCTTCCACGGCGCTCACGACTACGTTATGGGCAAGGTGGATACGTCCAGCCCGGTCGATGCTCCCACGTCGTACCCGATGGGCGACGGCATTCCCGCCGAGACCCGCTCCACCATGATGATGCTGCCGTACATGAACGACGCGGCGTTTGATCTTATCCGCGAGCACAAGAACGAACTGGCGCTCGTTATGATCGAGCCGGTGCAGGGCTCTCACCCCCGGTTGGACGCCGGTGAGTTCCTCGGCAAACTCGTTGAGGTTTGCCGAGAGGCCGGGGTGCTGATTCTCTTCGACGAGGTAATTACCGGCTTTCGGCTGGCGTTTGGCGGGGCGCAGGAGTTCTTCGGGGCCACCCCCGACATGGCCATTTACGGCAAGGCCCCCGGCGGCGGCATGCCCCTGGGGGTGATCGCCGGGCGGGGCGACATTATGAGCGTGTTCACCCGACAGTTCGACATTTACGACGACGCCGGTGCCGGTGGGGCGAGCATTTTCACCGCGGGGACGTTCAGCGGTAACCCCATGACTATGGCGGCGGGTACCGCGGCCATTACCTACATGCGCGACAACCCGGACATGTACCGGCACATAGCAGAGATGGGCGCCCGGTTGGCGGACGGCGTTAACTCCTTTTGCCAGGCCGAGGAGATCCCGGCTCTCATGTCCAGTGCGCTCTCGATGTTCTTTTTCCGTATGCAACCGGGTGGCAAGATCGACTCGGTCAGGGACATCGACGGCTCATTGAAGGAGGCCGACGACATGTTCCTGGCCAACCTGCTGGAGCGGGGAGTGGTCATGGCTCCCATGCATATTGGCTACATCGGAGCGACACATACGCCCGAGGACATCGACGCAGCGGTTGCCGCGATCACCGAGTCGCTGGCAGAGGTCCGCAGCGCCGGGCTTATTTAGCTCGTAAAATGCTGCGTCTTGGCTGGTTGACCACGGGCCGGGGTCCGGGATCACGGGGTTTTTTCGAGGTAGTTCACGGGGCGATTGAGTCTGGGACCCTGGACGCTAATATCGAGTACGTCTTTAGCAACCGGGAGCGGGGCGAGGGCGAGGGCAGTGATGCGCTTTTCGACCGTGTCACCGGGCTCGGCGTCCCGCTGGTCACTGTGTCGTCCAGGCGCTTCCGGAGAGAGCACGGCGGCGGCTCGTGGGCCGGGCACCGGGAGGCCTTCCACGCCGAAGCCATGCGGCTTTTCGCCGATTTCGAGGTCGACGCCTGCGTGTTGGCTGGCTACATGCTCATTGTCAGCGACGAGATGTCCCGCCGCCTCAATTTGCTAAATTTGCACCCGGCGCTGCCGGACGGCCCGGAGGGGACGTGGCAGGAAGTGATTTGGGATCTGATTGCCAGCAAATCCGATAGGACCGGCGTCATGGTGCATGTCGCCACCGAGGTGCTGGACGGCGGACCGGTGTTGGCCCACTGTGGCTACCCGATTAGGGGAGGCGACTACGACGCGCTGTGGGCCGACGCTGGCAATGTCCCTGACGGGGAATTGCACGAGCGCGGCGAGGAACAACCACTCTTTGCGGCCATACGACACGAGGGCATGCAGCGAGAGCGTCCGCTGCTATTGGAGACGTTACGCGCCCTGGCTTCCGGCAGGCTGCACATTGGCGACCGAAAGGTCACAGACGGGCGAGGCGAGGAGTTGCCGAACGGCCTGCGCCTCGACGCCGAGGTCGATGCGTACCTGAGTGCGCCCGGCCGAGTCTGAGTGCCGGGGCCAGCCTGGACCGGGCCAAGGCGGACGAGGAGAGAGTCGACTAGCCCCGCCCGAAGTCGGGCGGGGCAGACAAGCAAGAGTTGCTAGGCGGTTTTTTGCTGCTCGACGGGCTCGTCCGACGCGATGGGATCGGCGGGCCGGAGGGTGGGCCTGAAGATCTCACCAGCTTCGTTGATCATCGAGACCGGTGACTCCCTGTGGATCGCCTCCGGGCCGACGACGCACTTGGTGACGCCTTTCATGCTTGGCAGCTCGTACATGGCGTCCAGCAAGGCGCTTTCGAGGATAGTTTTCAGACCTCTGGCCCCGGTCTTGTTCTGGATGGCCAGTTCGGCCGTTGCCTGCAGGGCGTCTGGGGTGAACTCCAGGGCCACGTCTTCCATGTTGAACAGGGTCTGGTACTGACGCACGAACGCGTTCTTGGGCTCGGTCAGGACGCGTACGAGGGCGTCGGTGTCCAGCGCCTCAAGGCCCACTACGATGGGCAGTCGGCCGACGAATTCGGGGATGAAGCCGTACTCGAGAAGGTCGTCGGAGCTGACCTCGGCGTACAGCTGCTCCAGGTTGACTTCCGGGGCCTCTTCGCCCTCGGCAGTGGCCCTGAAGCCCATGCGGAACTTGTCTTTGGCGACGCGCCGTTCGATGACCTCTTCCAGGCCCTCGAACGCACCGCCGCATATGAACAGGATGTTGTCTGTTTTTATCTGCAAAAAGTCCTGGTGGGGGTGCTTGCGTCCGCCCTGGGGCGGGACGTTGGCGACTGAGCCCTCGATGATTTTCAGCAGTGCCTGCTGCACACCCTCACCCGAAACGTCTCGGGTGATGGACAGGTTGGGGCTCTTGCGAGCGATCTTGTCGATTTCGTCGATGTAGATGATGCCCTGCTCGGCCCTGGTCACGTCGTAGTCGGCGGCGTGAATGAGCCGGAGCAATATGTTCTCTACGTCTTCACCGACGTAGCCAGCCTCAGTAAGAGAGGTGGCGTCGGCAATGGCGAAGGGGACGTCAAGAACCCTGGCAAGGGATTGAGCCAGCAGCGTCTTGCCCGAACCGGCGGGACCCAGCATGAGGACGTTGGCCTTCTGTACCTCGACGTCGTCTTGCTGCTGATTGGACCAGATGCGCTTGTAGTGGTTGTAGACGGCCACACTGAGGACCTTCTTGGCCTGGTGTTGGCCGACCACGTACTCGTCGAGTTTCTCCAGGAGCCACTTGGGGTTGAGGCCCTTAGACATCAGACCCGTGGATTCAGAAGTGGGTGCCGGGCTTTCCTCGGAGATGATCTGCTCGCAGAGCGTCACACACTCGTCGCATATGAAGACCCGGTCGGGTCCGGCGATCAGGCGTTTTACCTGGGCCTGGGCCTTTCCGCAGAAAGAACACTGATAGTTGGCTGAGCTGCCGCGGGTTGAGGTGGCCATAACCCTCCGGATCTATACGTAAATTACAAACTGTTGGTCGGTCGTGGGCGCGCTCTGGGCGTTAGTCGGACTTTTTGTCCTTTTTGTCCTCTTTGCTCTCTTCGCCGGAAGATGTCAGGACTTCGTCGATGAGTCCGTACTCCTGGGCCTGTTCGGATGTCAGGTAGTAGTCCCTGTCGGTGTCCCGCGCGATCTTGTCGTACGGCTGACCCGAGTGCTTGGAAATTATGAGACGCATCTTGTCTTGCAGCCGCAGGATTTCACGGGCCGCGATGTCGATGTCGGAGGCCTGTCCTTGAGCGCCGGACAGGGGCTGGTGCATGTGAATGGTCGAGTTGGGCAGCGCATAGCGCTTGCCCGGTGTACCGGCCGTGAGCAGCACGGTGGCCATGCTGGCGGCGAGGCCGACGCAGATGGTCGAGACGTCTGGCCGAATGAGGTGCATGGTGTCGTAGATGGCCAACCCCGCGTGGATTACTCCCCCGGGGGAGTTGACGTACAGGCTGATGTCCCGCTCCGGGTCCTCGCGGTCGAGGTACAGGAGCTGAGCCATGATGGTGTTGGCCACCTGGTCGTTTATGGGCGTTCCGAGGAAGATGATTCGCTCTTTAAGAAGTAGCGAATAGATGTCGAACGCGCGCTCTCCACGAGAGCCCGTTTCGATGACCATGGGGATCATGCCTTGGGGGGAAATCATGCCCTCGGGCGAAACCAAGTTACTCGTCATTCCTGTGAGCCTTTCTTTTTGCCAGTGGCCTTGGGGGTCTTTTTGGCGCTGGCCGGTTTTTTCTTTTCCGGCGCCGGGGTGTCACTTTTCACTTCGGCAGATTCACCGGCTGACGTGGCATCGGTGCCGACAATTTCTACCAGTCGCTCGACCGCGTTTTCGAACTGGAGGTTCCTGCGCATGGAGGCGACCGCCTCGTCGGAGTCTAGGTCGACCTGCCCGACCTGTTCGGCCGGTACAGTCGCTTTGAGCGATTGCAGCTTCTCGGTCAACTCATCGTCGGAGACTTCTATGGACTCCGCCTCGACCAGTGATTGCAGGACGTACGTGCGCTCAAGGCGTTCCATTGAGGCAATACGGGTCTCTTCGCGGAACTCTTCCCGGGTTTTCCCCGCGTAGCGCAGGTAGTCGTCCAGGCCGACGTTCATGCGCTGCAGCGCCTGCTGGCGGTCGCCGATTATGTGGTCTATTTCGTGGTCGACCAGCAGTTCGGGTATCTCCAGGTCGGCGGACTCGGTGAGGGCGGCCAGTGCGGCCTCTCTGAACGTGGCGTTGTCGCTGCGCTCGGCCTCTGTTTCGAGGTCGTCCTGTATCGACTGCTGAAGTGCGGCCAGGTCGTCGTAGCCTTCGCCCACACCCTTGGCGAACTCGTCGTCGAGGTCTGGAATTATCCGCTCTTTAATTTCACTGATGGTGGCCGTGAACGAGGCCTCTTTACCGGCCACGTTCTCGCCTTCGGCCGTGGACTCGTAATCGTCGGGGATCATCAGCTTGAAATTCTTGGGCTTGCCCTTGGAAATGCGTGTCAATTTTTTTGACAGGCCGGGCACGACCGTGTCGTGCTCGTCTTCGAGGACGAGCACGCCGCTCTTTTGGTCCATCAGCACATTGCCGTCGACGGTTGCCTCGATATCGGCAGTGATCATGTCGCCGGACTTGGTGGCCCGCTCTACGGGCTCCCAGGTGGCGAGACCCTGGCGGATCTGCTCCAGCCTCTCATCGATCTGGTCGGCGGTGACTTCGGTGGTTTCGCGCTCTACTCGGAGCTTCGAATAGTCGTTCAGATCAACGGTGGGCGAGAGAGGAATGGTCGCCTCGATCTGCACAGGGTCCAGACCCTTGAGGTCGATTCGGGGCAGCCCTCCGGCGTCGATGTCGCTCTCTTCGATGGCCTTGGACGTGACATCCGAGACCATGTACTCAATTACGTCATTGATGAGGTACTCGCGGCCGAATGCCCTCTCAATGATGCTCCTTGGCGCCTTGCCCTTGCGGAAGCCGGGTATGTTGGCTTTTTGCACGATTCGGCGGTACGCGCGATTCAGGTAGGGTTCCAGGTCGTCGTCGTCCAACTCGATCTCAATGATCGTTTGGCGCGCGGCTTCCTCTTGCTGGGTAACCTTCAAATTGGGCTCCGTGGCTTGTTGGTGGCGAAAATATCAACTCCAAAAGAACCTGCGAGAGCAACGGGAGTTGAACGAGCGAAACTAAGCCAATTATAGCACGCGAGCCCTCGCCAAATTGTCCCGTGCAGGCCCCCAAAGTGGAGTGGCGACGGGCTCGCTGGGGGTCGGAGACGACATGCGGGTCGTTTTTGGTTCTGGCCCCGAGTTTGGCCCAGGCTCCGTTAAGAGGGCTTGCCGAAGGCCGGTTCGCCGGTGAAGCCGAGCACACTCTCGACCCAGGCAGCGATGCTGAGCAGCCGGTGATCGTCCATGGGTGCGCCGATTATCTGCACCCCTAGGGGTAGCCCGTCCGGCGTAATACCCGATGGCAGGCTGACTGACGGCAGGCCGGACGTGGTTATGGGCGCCTGCCAGCGCGGGTCCCCGGTCGTTTCTTTGTCAGGAGCGCCAAACTCCTTGGTAGTAGATGTCAGCACGACGTCGAAAGGACTCATGGCCTCAACGAGCTTATTGCGGAAGGCTCTGCGTATCCGCTCTGCCTGCACGTAGGTGACCGAGGGGGTGAGGATGCCGATTTCAACGGTTCGCCGTACGTCTGCGGCGTAGTCACCGGGCCGCTCGGCGAACAGGCGCTCGTGCACTGCGGCCGCGTTGACGTTCATGACGGTGCGGTGGGCCGCTTGCAGTACGTCCATGTCGTAGTCGACTGAGACGTTGCCCACTTGCGCCCCGGCGTCAGTCAGCTTACCGGCGACCCCCTCTATATGGGCGAGTACGTCGCTTTCGCAGCGCTCCAGAAAGAAAGTCCGCAGCAGGCCGATTTTGAGCGGCTTGCCCTTTCCCAGGGTTGGGGGTGTAGGTGCCAAGTCGGCAGAGAACGGGTCGTCGGGGTCGTGGCCGGACAGCGCCGAGAGCATGAGCGCGGCGTCGCCAACGGTGCGCGAGAAGGTGCCGAGAGTGTCGACCGACCACGAGACAGGTATAACGCCCCGGCGGCTGACTCTGCCCATCGACGGTTTCAGACCTACGACGCCGTTATAGGCGGCGGGCCGAAGCACCGAGCCAGCGGTCTGGGAGCCCATTGCCATTGGGAACACCCCGGCCGCCACGCCGACGGCCGACCCGGTACTGGAACCGCCGGGGGTGCGCTCGGCATGCCAGGGGTTCAGCGTTGCCGGAGGGTCGCCGCAGGCGAACTCGGTCGTTACCGTTTTGCCCATGATGACGGCCCCGGCTGCCTTCAGGTTGGCTATGGAGGCAGCGTCGCGCTCGGGCACGTTGTCGGCGAATATGGGGCTGCCGTAGGTCGTCAGTAACCCGGTCGTGTCGTAGATGTCCTTGATGCCCACAGGCACGCCGTGCAGGACGCCGGGGGCATCGCCCGAAGCAAGGGCACGGTCGCGTTCGCGGGCCTGGCGCATGGCGTATTCGGCGTCGAGGGTTGCCCACAGACCGAGGCGGGGCTCCAACGCGTCGGAGCGGTCAAGCAGGGCCTGCAGTAACTCGACAGAGGATAGCTCGCGGGCCCCGATGGCGGCTGCGACCTGGGCGACGGTCAGTTCGTGTGGCTCGGTGTTTGACATCGGCTTGGCTCCAATAGGCCCTATTTCGACCGTGTAACATTCGGCCGGAGACGACTATACATGCACCCATGCAACTGGGGGAGCCCATGTACGCTCATACGCTTGGGATGATGAGGAGAGATATAAATGCCGCCACTTACTCAGCCAGAGTTGGAAAAGTTCTTTACCACCGGCGCCAACATAATGAGGCTCTCGACGCTGTCGCCGAGCGGCCACCCTTATGTGGTGCCGGTGTGGTTCTGGTACGAAAAGGGTAAGTTCATGCTCGCCGCCCGTCGCCAGAACGAGTGGCTTAAGCACATCGACGCCGACGGACGGGTGGGCGCGTGCATCGACACTTCCGACGCGCCGTACGCCAGGGTGCTCATACAGGGAACTGCGTCAATTGTGGACCGGAGCTGGACGGGGCCGTGGGAGCCGTTGGCCGTTCGCTACGTCGGGTATGAGGCGGGGCACGCGTACTACGAAAAGACCAAGGCCGTGCCCAGGGTGCTGGTCAGCATAGACCCGGACAGCGTCATCTCGTGGTCGGGCTCGGACTGGCACCGCAAGTACAACGAGGACTTCGGCAAGCCCGGAGAGTAAGGCCCAGGCCCAAAGGAAAAAGTAGGGACCGGGTCTAAAACGTCAGCGACACTTTGACGACGGCGGCGTCGCGGGCGTCTGCTAGCTCAAAAGCCTCGTCGACACGCTCGATGGGCATGGCGTGGCTGACGATGGGTGCCATGTCGATGGCGCCGGACGCGATGTATTCGAGGGCCTTGTTCACCGCCGGGAGGCCATGTTCGTCTTGCGAACCGAAGGTCGAGTTCAGCGTTAGACGCCGGCGGAAGAAGGTGTCCCAGTCGAACGTCACCGGGGCCATGCCGGGGGGCAAGCCGAATGCCTGCACCCGGCCCCAGGTCTTCGCCATGGACATTGCCTGGTTCAGCGTCGCTTCGCTGCCTACCGCCTCGACCACGAGGTCGGCGCCCTTGCCGTCGGTCATGTCCAGTATCGCGTCGGTGGCCAGGTCGCCAGTCACGTCGATTGTCTCGTGCGCCCCGAAGGACTGCGCCAGCTCGCGGCGGGCCTTTACGGGTTCAATGGCGATTATGCGCTCCGCGCCCAGTCGCTTGAGCATGAAGTCGTGGAACAGCCCGGCCGAGCCCTGACCCAGCACGGCGACCGTGAGGCCTTTCACGTCGGGCAGGCGCTCGCAGGAAAATACAACCGTGGCGAGCTGCTGGGCCATGAGCAGGTGCGACTCGGATGCGCCCTGGGGCAATCGAGCCAGGTATCTGGGTTCCAAAAGCTGATACCCGGCGAAGGTCTTGGCGATACCGATGTTGGGAACCGTCAGCACCCGCTCTCCCGGCTTGAAGCCCGTTCCCCCGCCGTCGATCACCTCGCCCAGGCCCTCGTGGCCGGGGTGGCCGTGTGGCAGTGGGAAGTCAGACGCGTAGCCGGTGTAGCCCATGTAGACCACGTGCAGGTCGCTGCCGCATATAGAGGCCAGGCGCGTTTTGATCAGCACCTTGCCCGCCTCGGCCACAGGGGCGTCGATCTCCTCACAGCGGATGTCTCGCATGCCGTAGGCTTTTGCCGCCAGCATTTTTGTTGTAGCCGAGTCGGCACCACTGGATGTCAAAGTGTTACTTCTCCATGAGTCAGTATATGCCGCCGTGAAGCGGGAGTATCAACAACTCGCCAGCGCGCTCACCAGCCCTCGTGGCACGGCGCGATTACAGCGAGATGCATGGTCGGGCGACGGCCGCTGGTAACATTGCCAACCGAATCGCCACCACACAGATTGGGTCCTCCGAGTACTGGGGCCCACCGACTGGTGCCCATAGGGCAATTGAACAAGGGAGTCGCAACGTTGAGAAAATTCTGGCATGCAGGGATGGTCGTAACGAACCTGGAGAGCGCCATTGAGTTCTACACCAAGGGCCTGGGCCTGAACTTGATAGACACGCCCGTGGTCACCGGGGCCGGTATTAGCAGCCTGGTTGGCTATGAGAACTCCCACCTGAAGGAAGCTTTTCTCGGGACGGCGGAGCAAACGACGGTGATGGATTCGCCAACGCTCGCGCTCATCGAGTACGTGCACCCCGCTAGCAGCGAGAAGGTGACCCCCGAGCGAAACGCCATAGGCGCGGGACACGTCGGCTTTTTCGTGGATGACCTCGATGAGCTTTTTGCCCGGCTGGTGGATATGGGTGCTGGGACGCTTGGGCCCCCGACGACGATCAACGAAACTACCCGAGGCTGCTACCTGACCGACCCGGACGGCAACTGGATCGAACTGGTGGAAATAACATAAGAAGAATTAACGTAAGAAGAGATCCCGTAAGAGGCATTGGCCAGGCAATTTGACCTAGCCGGGCAGTCGAGTAGACGAGCAAGCGCGAGGGGGGAATTTGGTTACTGGTCACTGGCATAGCGGATTTGTGGTCGAGGATATGGACCGGTCCGTGCGGTTCTACACGGACGGGCTCGGCCTGTCGATGGTCCGCAGCTACCAAACCGATTCCACCCCTGCCGCACAGGTGCTGGGCTACGACAAAGTAGACGTAAAGGTCGCAGTGCTGGAGATGAAGGACGGCAGCGCCGTGGAGCTACTCCAGTATGTCGAGCCCCATACGCTGGCCAGGCAGATTTCCGAGCGCCACGTCATCGCATCGGCCCACCTCGCGATGCTGGTAGACGACGTTGCGGCCGTGCTGGAGAGAGTGGTTGAGTATGGCGGCACCAGGCGAAACGACCCCGCCGAGACCGAGCCTGGGACGATTCTCACTTATGCCCAGGACCCGGACGGCAACTGGCTGGAGTTCGCCCAGATAAAGGGGTAACGAGTCGGTGCTACGAGGCGCGGGCACTCTGTTAAATTGGAGTGCCTATGATGAACCCATTTTCTGAAGTTCTGCCCATCGACTCCGAGGTCGGCCCCGACGGCCACCTGTACATAGGCGGATGTGACGCCACCGAACTGGCAGACCGCTACGCTACGCCGCTTTACGTGTACGACGTGCACACCATGCGCACCATGTGCCGCGAGTTCGTACACCAGTTCGGTTCTCGCTACCCAAACTCCCGTGCCCTATATGCCTCAAAGGCCTACCTGGGTCCCGCCATGGCGCGTCTTGTGGCTGGCGAGGGCTTGGGTATGGACGTGGTGTCTGGCGGCGAACTGGCCGTCGCGCGCTCGGTCGACTTCCCGCCCGAGGACATCTTTTTCCACGGGAACAACAAGAGCCCCGACGAAGTGGCCGAAGCGCTGGATTACGGCATCGGCCGATTCGTCGTGGACAGCTTCCACGAACTGGAAATGGTGGGCGAAATGGCCCGGCAGCGCGGCGTGGTTCAGCCCGTCATGCTTCGCCTGTCGCCCAGCATAGACGCGCACACGCACGCCAAGACGACGACCGGCATTCTGGATACGAAGTTCGGCTTTCCCATTGAGACTGGCGATGCGGCCGAGGCCATTCGCAGGGCGCTGAAGACCAGCAACCTGGACCTGACCGGCATCCACATTCACCTGGGCTCTCCCATATTCGAACTCGAGCCCTATTCGCTGGGGATCGACACGGTGCTGACTTTCCTCGCCCCGTTTAGAGCAGAGGGGCTCGAATTGCGGGACTTCAGCCCCGGGGGCGGCTTCGCGGTGGGTTACGTCAGGGACCAGCTGCCGCCGCCCATCTCGGCGTACGCCGATTTCATCACCCGTGCCGTGAGAGATCGCAGTCGTGATCTTGGCTTCGCAGAGCCCCGGCTGCTGGTGGAACCGGGTCGGTCGATTGTGGCCCGGGCAGGTGTCGCCCTGTACACGGTCGGCGGGGTGAAGGACATTCCCGGCCTGCGCAAGTACGTGTCGGTAGACGGCGGCATGGGGGACAACATTCGCCCCGCCCTCTACGACGCCAGGTACGAGGCCATGCTGGCGAACCGGGTACCGGACGATCCCTCTGGCGGCGATTTGGAGCGCGTCCGCATCGTGGGCAAATACTGCGAGACCGGCGACATCCTGGTGAAAGAGGCCGACCTGCCGTCTCCTCGGACCGGGGACCTGGTTGCCATGCCAAGTTCCGGGGCCTACGGGATATCTATGGCCGGTAACTACAACATGAACCCGCGCCCCGCTGTGGTCATGGTTGAGGACGGCGAATCGAGGCTGGTCCGGCGCCGAGAGACCTACGACGACCTATTGTCCGTAGAAATGGACCCCGGCGCTTAAAGACATTGTCTGAGCCCCAGATTGTCTGAAACCCAGGCGGGACCGGAGAGCACGGTGATCGGTCACGAGAAGGTTCTCTCGTCGTTGGCCCGCGCCATTAAGCAGGGCAGAACGTCCCACGCCTATCTCATTACCGGCCCGGCGCACGTGGGCAAACTTGCCGTGGCCATGGTGTTGGCCCGGCACCTCAACTGCCTGGGCGACGAGTCACCGTGCGGCTCGTGCCAGCAGTGCGAGCGCATCGAACGACTGGTGCATGCGGATGTGAAAGTTGTGCCCGTAGACGCCGAGGGACAGCATCACGAAGACGGCAAGCCCAGGACGAGGATAACCATCGAGCAGGTCAGGGCGGTTTCTAAAGAAGCGTCGCTGCGCCCGTTCGAGGGCAGGCACCGGGTGTACATTTTCGAGGACGCCGACAGGCTCACCGAAGACGCGTCGAACGCCCTTCTCAAGACGCTGGAAGAGCCACCGGACCAGGTGGTTATTGTGCTGCTGGCCTCTGGCGAAGAGGCAGTGTTGCCCACTATATCGTCCCGCTGCCACGTCCTTTCGCTCCGGCCGGTACCGTGGCCGGTGCTGGCGGCGGCGCTTACTGAGCGGCTCGGGCTTGATGACGCAGCGGCGCTACAGATAGCCCGCACCTCTGCTGGCCGTCCAGGCGTGGCCATTCGGATGGCGACCGATGACGAGTTCGCCGCGTTACGAGCCGAGACCCTCGACCGAATTGAGGGCGCGGCCACTGCCAACCTTGAGGGACGCCTAAAGTACGCCGCGTCGCTGGCAAGTATGTTCGGCAAAGAGCGCGAGCGGGCCAGGGAAGAGATGGTGCAGTGGCGGGACTGGTGGCGAGACGTGCTGGTAGCCGGTCAAGGACTGGACGACTACGTCAGCCATGTCTCTCGCGCCGACAAAATTCGCGAGACCGCAGCGGCAGTTGGCCTTGCTGGTGCGTCCCAGGGGCTGCGGGCGTCTATCCAAGCGGCCGAACGACTGGACAAGAACGTCGTCCCGGCGCTCGCCATCGAACAAATGATGTTGAGCATGCCCGGCTCCTGAACCGAAACAAGATGAATTCCAGGCACAGAGCAAAAGGAACGAACTAGATGGCAACAGTAGGTGTCAGGTTCAGGCCGTCGGAACGGCTGCGCTACGTGGACGACGCAGGCCACGACGTGAAGGTTGGCGACGTGGTGTCGGTGGAAGGGGTCGAGCAGGCTCCAGATTCTCTCAATGACACAGATGCTTCTGAGCCCCGAGAGGCGGTGGTGGCGGTCGATTCGGGCCAGGTGATCTTTAGCGAGGTGCGCGAGACGCAGGGCTCAGTGACGGCGGTCGTGTCTCGGGCCCGGCCCTAGGCGTAGGCCCAGGGGATAAAGGGCCGCCACTCGTCTAGCAGTGTGCGCTGTTCGAACATGTAGAACGGGTTCGGCCTGGGCACCGTGGGCTCGTTTAGCAAGGCCATGCTCGCCTCAGACGGGGTGCGGCCCGCCTTCCGGTGGTTGCACCGCTTGCACGCCGCGATGACGTTGCCCCACTCGTGCTTACCCCCTCTAGATCGAGGAAGTATGTGGTCTAACGTCAGGTTCTTTGACTCGGTGCCGCAGTACTGGCAGGTGTTGCGGTCTCGCACGAAGATGGCCCGCCGCGAAAGGCGCCTGCGCACCAGTGGCCGCTTGACCATGTGGTGCAACCGGATGACGGAGGGGGCCTGGAAGGGCCGCGAGACGCTGTGCACGAAGCCGCGGCCGTTCTCCATTAGCTCCGCTTTTTCCCGGTCAAGCAGCACCAGCGCGCGCCTGACGTTGCACACGTTCAGGGGCTGGTAGTTTTGGTTCAAGACCAGAACGGGAGCTTGGATCAACATCCCAGTGGCGGCGCGGCCCTCCTATCAGGGCGAGTTGGCTGTCAGGGTGATGGGACGATCAGGGTTTTTCGGAGTCGATCTCGTCCTTGAGAATTTGGACGGACACTTCGAAGTCGTTGGGCACGAATCCTATCGCGTCCCCCGGAACCTTGTCGACGACGCTGACGAACGTGCGTACGAAGCTGGACTCGACGAGGGCGCTTTGCAGACCCTCTTTGATTTCAAGGGTGTCGGGGATTGGGAGCTTGTCGGCGACGGTACCTGCAATGCCGTCTTCGGGCACATTGGGTAACTCGAAGTTGTAGGCGAGCCGGGTCAGGCCGAGTATGGCTGCGCCGCTGAGCAAGGCAGCCAGCAGGAGCCCGAGCACGAGCCCACCGAGCTTGTCGACCATGGCCGACATGCCCAGCGTAAATACGGTGAGGAAGGGTTTGATGATCTTACCGGCGATGCCAGCAACGACCAGGCCAGCGACGATGATGGCGGCGTAGGCGATGACGCTGACGATCGTGTCATTACCGACGGAGTTTGATATGGACGAGCCCAGGTCGTCGGCGTAG
>Ga0114996_10002576_pt1 | contig 23392 bp, 25 predicted proteins | sample ArcticOcean_MG_C_4_FD_87039 | JGI IMG/M metagenome (GOLD analysis project Ga0114996, IMG submission 87039) | Marine microbial communities from western Arctic Ocean - ArcticOcean_MG_CB4_134 | ecosystem: Environmental > Aquatic > Marine > Oceanic | place: Arctic Ocean: Canada Basin | collected... | reverse complement strand
TCATTCGCCACCCTCAAAACCCTCAGATATTGTTTGCTTCTCTGGGCTTGGGCGAGCCGCCGGAGTGGAGCCGGCCCAGCGGAGCGGAGACCATCTTCGTACGCTCCGAGGACGGCGGGAAGAGTTGGGAAGCCATCGAGGGCGCTTTGCCAACGGACGGGAAGCTGTTCCTGGGAGCGCTTGACCTAGACGAGCAGGACAACGACCGCCTCTACGGGGCGATGCGTGGTGGAGACATGATCACCAGCACCAACGGCGGAACGACCTGGACTTCTCTGGGTGTTGAGGTGCCGCCGGTCAATCACATTAAATTGGCGAGGGCGTAGATTCCCGGCCCTATTCCAGCAAAGAGGCGTGCCGCTAGCGTCAGAGTTCCTTGACGGCCAGGACGCCGGATTCTTTTGTGGAATGCGGCCTGCAATGAAGCTCCGAACCGCCCCCTTCTTTTGTAGAAGAAGGGGGCGGTTCTCTTATTGAAGCCCTACAGCCGGAAGAGTTGCTTGCTGTTGTGGTACAGGATCTTATCCCGGCTCTCCTGGGGAATGTCCTCCCGACCAGCCACCGTATTAAGGTTCTCCGGGAACCGGGCGTCCCAGTGAGGATAGTCGGAGGCAAAAAGGAAGTGGTCGTCGCCAACCAGGCGGATGACCTCCGGCAGCAGCGTCTCATCCGGCTCCACGCTGACAAACATCGGGGACATCTTGAACACCTCGCTGGGTTTCTCCCGGAGCAAGGGCATCTCCAACTCGCCCCGCAGCTCCCAATGTTCGTCCATGCGGTCCAACCAGTAGGTTAGCCAGGACGCGCCGATCTCCAGGAAGGCCAGCCGCAGCTTGGGAAAGCGGATGGGCACGCCCTGGGCCATCATGCTAGTGAACTGCAGCGCTACCCCGGCGAACATCGTGTAGGTGTGGACCTCGCTGAAGTTCTCCAGGGTGTATCCGCCCACCTCCAACTGCGAGTGACGGTTGGCGTGCACGCAAATGGGAACGCCAAGCTCCTCGGCGGCCTTGTAGATGGGGTCGTACATGGAGTCGCCCAGGGCCTTGGGCAGCCCAATGGCCAGCACGGCGAAGGCGTTCATCCCTAGGTCCTCCACGGCCCGGCGCAATTCCTCAGCAGCCCGCTCTGGCTGCTGAAAGGGCAGCATGCCCACCACATGCAGGCGGTCAGACAAGGCGTTGAAGTCTTTGGCGAAGTGATCGTTGGTAGCCCGGCACACAGCCAGGGTGTAATCCTTCTCAGTGAGCTTCGTCAGGTTCCCAGCAACGCTAGGGAAGAGCATGGTCTGCTCAATGTTCTCTTGCTCCATACGAGTGAGCCAACGCTCCACCTGCTCTGCCGGGCTGATGCCTGCCCGGTACTCGTCATAGCCCAGGGTCTCGAACATGTCGCCGTCCCATGGTTGGTTGCTGCTGGGCCACAGCGGCGTCCTGCGCCGAACCCAAGGCTCGGCCAGATACTTGCGAATGTCGCTCTCTCGTTCGTAGATGTGCCCGTCTGCGTCGATGACTGCGTTCCGAGCCATGCCTATCCTCCATGCGCCGAGATTGCCGCATTTCACCACAAAGGCAGGGCCGGGGCAACACAGGATGCGGCCCAGATAAGTGGGGCCGGGGCAATGCCCGGCTGAGGTATGGGGAGATGTCCCCTGCTAGAGGCCTAACTGAACAGGGTCCCGCCGTTGATGTGAAAGGCCTGGCCATTGATCGACTGTTGGGCAGGGTCGCAGAGGTAGAGGCAAAGGTCGGCGACTTCCTCAGGTTGGGTGACCCTCCCCAAGGGCTGGCCAACCGCTATTTGCGGATAGTCCCTACCGGGCGTCCGATAGTTTGAATCTTCCGTCTGGATGGTCCCCGGCACGACGGTATTGGACAGTATATTGTCCTTGGCGAATTCCTTAGCCAGCGTCCTCGTTAGGCCCAACAAACCGGCCTTGGCAGCGGCGACATGGGGCTCTCCAACCACGCCATTGAACGCACCGCCACCCGAGATATTCACGATCCGCCCCCAATGACGCTCGATCATGCCAGGAAGCACCGCTTGGGCAACGAAGAAAGGCCCATCCAGGTTGGAAGCCAACACCCGCCGCCAGCTTTCGGCCGAGATAGTTAGCGTGTCCTCTTTGGGACGGTACCCCACGTTGCTTACCAAAATGTCGACCGCGCCAAAAACCGATATGGCCTCCCCCACAAAGCGTCCAACTTCTTCCCGGTCGCCTACATCACCAATGACCGTGAGAGCCTTAACGCCTTTGCCTTCCACCATTCGGGCGGTTTCTTCCGCGGCGGCCTTGTCCTTGTAACCATGGACAACCACGTTTGCTCCTTCAGCAGCAAACGCTAGGGCGAGAGCCCGTCCAATGTTGCGGCTTGCACCGGTGACCAGGGCAGTTTTCCCTTGAAACTTCATGAGTAGCTTCTCTACGTGATGATTGTGGGTTATCTCGTCGTTGCGAGCGAGTAGTCGAGCGAAGCAAACTGGAGGGGAAGTGGGGTTGCAACTCACGCTCGCCCCTTGCCTCATCCGAAAGCCCAGCCGCCCCACTAGCTTCCCACGCCCCGAAGTATCGAGGCTCGCAATGACGAGACCTCTGTCGTCGAAAGCGGGCGCTGCAGCAGAGAAATCCAAGAAATCCGACGGCGGCCCAGCCCTGCCAAAACCTAGCCTCGAAGCGTCGCTCCCAGGTCGTTTTGGAGAATGCGCAGCGTCTTAGCCAGGGCCTGACTGACTTCTTCGCTGGTCAGGGTGCGGTTGGGCGCTCTTAACACTACTCGATAAGCCAAGGAGCGTTTGTCAGGATCAATGCGCTCGCCCTCATACACGTCGAAGAGAACGGCTTGATGCACCAGTGGATGCCCCTCGATGCGCTTCCTCACGTCTTGGGCTGAGACATCTTTGTTAACAACCAACGCCAAATCGCGCAGCGTATCGGGAAAACGGGAGATAGACTCAAAGCGGCGAGTGCCTTCGGGCAACGCGGCAAGAAGGGCCTCAATATCCAACTCGAACAGAGCCACCCTCTCCGCCGGCACATCGAAGCGCTCCAGCACGCCGGGGTGAACTTCACCAATGACGCCCACCTGCGCGCCGTTCACGAGGATGGAGGCGGTGCGCCCGGGGTGAAGCACTGAGTCGGTTGCTGGTTCATACACACCGGTAGTTGAAAGCTGGGCCAGCGCAGCCTCAATGACGCCCTTGGCGTCGAAGAAGTCCAATGTCTCTTCGCCAACCGATCCCCATGAGAGCGTCGCACGAGGCCCGGCCAGAACGCCGACTGCCTTCTCGTTCTCAAGGGGCAGGTCTCCCTCTCTCGGGGTGTATACCCGGCCGATTTCGAAGAGGCGCAAGCCAGCCTCTGGAGAACGACGCAGGTTCGCAGCAAGGCTGGACAGCAAACTCGCCCTAAGGCTCGTCCGCAGGTACTCCTGCTCCTGGCTCATGGGATTGGCGACCTTCAAGGAACCATCCGGTTTCATTTCCAACGCCTCAAGGGCTTCGCCATTCACCAGCGTGTAGGAAATGGTTTCCTGCATTCCCGCTTCCACCAACAAGTCCCTCAACTCTTCCCGCAGATCCCGCCAGGGCTGCGGGCGTCGAGCGGCCAGGGCGCCGGTTAAGGGCGTTGCAGGGATACGGTCGTAGCCCGTAGTCCGTGCCACTTCCTCCACAAGGTCCTCTGGAATAGCGATGTCAGTGCGCCAATAGGGAGGGGTAACCTCCAACGAACCTTCGGCCTTGACGACCACATTGAAGCCAAGGGCCTCCAATGTCTCCTGCGCCACAGCTTGCTCGATCGGCGTGCCCAGCACCCGGCCAACACGTTCCATGGTGAGCAAGATCGAGGGCGTCTCCGAACGGCCAGGATAGGCATCTATTGTCCCCCGAGCAGCCGTACCGCCCGCCAGCTCGAGAATGAGCTGCGTGGCTCGGCGCAACGCCAGGGGTGGCAACTCTGGCCCCAGCCCTTTCTCGAATCGCAGTGAAGCTTCTGTCCGAATGCCAAGGCCTCGGGCTGTAAGTCGTGTGTTTGTTGGATGGAAATTGGCCGACTCTACGAGGACATCGGTGGTGGCTTCAGTCATCTCTGAGTTCGCGCCACCCATGACACCTGCGAGGCCTACGCCTCGCTCGGGGTCGGCGATCAGGAGCATCGGCGAAGACAGCTTGTGCTCCTCGCCATCAATGGTTCTCAACGTTTCGCCGTTCTTGGCAGGCCGGACGACGACTGTCTGCTGCCGCACTGTGTTGAAATCGAAGGCGTGCAGGGGTTGGCCGTACTCCAACATGACGTAGTTAGTAACGTCGACAACATTATTGATGGGCCGTTGCCCCGCCAGAACCAGCCGGTCCTGCATCCATTGAGGTGAAGGACCGATACTCACGCCCCTGATGAGGCTAGCCGTGTAGCGAGGGCACAGATCGGCGTCTTCGACGACGACCTTGGCCTGGTCCTCTATAGGGTCCCCAGCCTCGGAATAAGACAGGTCAGGGTCAGTTACCCGCTGGCCGGTGAGAGCAGCCACTTCATGAGCGATGCCCAGAATGGAAAGGCAATCCGGCCGGTTGGGCGTGACTTCGATGTCGAGGACAACGTCGCCCAGCAGGTCCGCCAAGGGCGTGCCCACCGAGGTGTCTGGGGGAAGGACCAAAATTCCTTCGTGGCTGTCGCCCAGGCCGAGCTCAAGCTCTGAACAGACCATCCCCGCCGATTCCACGCCACGGATCTTGGCCCGCTTCAGGTCTTCCACCTTGCCTTCGTGGGCGTTGTAGAGACGTGCGCCCTCTTTGGCGAAGGCAATCTTCTGGCCTTCAGCGACATTGGGAGCACCGCAGACCACGGTCCAGGTCTCTTGCCCCAATTCAACAGTGGCCAGGCGAAGGCGGTCGGCGCCGGGGTGCGGTTCGATGCCCGTGACCAGCCCCACAACAACACGATCTCTATCCCACCCGCCGATAATCTCGACCTCACCAACCTCCAGCCCAGCCAACGTCAAGCGATGTGCCAGGTCTTTGGGGGCCAGCGTGACGGGGACATAATCTTTCAGCCAGGAAAGGGGAACGCGCATGCGGGCAGAACTCCTGCGACTAACGCAACTCGGCTATCAGATCTTCCTTGGGAACGCCAATACGAACGCTTACGACACTCAATAAGTCGTTCAAGGTACCTTTGGCTATAACTCGGTGTGCTGGGACACTCAAATGGTGTTGGCCAGAGGAGGTCAACTTGGTCAGCCGAACGTGGCTACCTTTCTGGCGAACGACCTCGTATCCCAATCGTTCCAAGAGTCGAACGAGGTTTTGACCGCTGACTTGAGGGAGGCCGTCAGACACGGACCTCCGCCTCGGAGAGCAGCAAGATACTCAGAGCTTCTCCCTTCTCAAGTTGGTCCTCAAAGTGGAGCAGGGCGACCTCCTTCACATTCTCTAAGAGATCGTCAAGCGTCGCGCCCTGAGTGAAGAAGTCGGCGCCAATGCCCCGGCCGCACCAATACTCGCCGTCGTAGTAAGCCTCGACTTTTACCAACATGGTTCCCGCCTCTATTCCGATCTAAGCCCATTATATCGCCTGCGAAGCAATCCGCCAGCGTGAGCCGGATCGGACACATAAGTAGCCCCAGGCGCCTTTGGCGGCCTGGGGCTACTACTGTTTACAGTCATGCGAAACTAGTTGCGAGCGTTACGCACTCGCTCAACTCCGTCCAGGAAGCCCCACCAAGCATCAAGCGCCCGCTGAGCTGCCTGCTCGACAGCCAGTTCGTCCGAGGTGGTGTTCGTTAGCACGTCCGCTTCAGCGGCGGAGTGGATGAGGTCGATCTCCTCGTGGAGAGCAAAGAACTCAATGGCGGCAAGGCTGTCCAGGCCGTAGAACTCCTTGAGGCCCAGCACCTTGGTCTCGGCGACGGCGGGAAGCTGGCGCTCGTAGGCGTAGACGGCGGCCAGCCCTTCTTGATACGTGCCGTTCTCGGCGATGTCCTGAAGCGTGTCGACCAGCGCAGCCGTCTCCGGCAGAAGGTCGACGCCACGGACATCCTCAGCCGACAGACCTAGCGCCCCGGCGAACTCCAGCCACAGGGCTGGGTGGTTGCGGCTGCCATGCTCCTCATCCCAGAGGTTGGAGAGAATGGTCTGACGGACAGAGGGATCATCGCAGCGGCTATGGATAGCGCTGAGAATGGTTGGGAAGTTCGCCTCGAAATGGTAGTACTGGGCGGCGTACAGGCGCAGGTCATCCAGTGAAAGCTCGCCTGCCTGCCAAGCCTGGTAAAAACTGTGCCCCAGCAGGCTCTTCGCCTCGATTCTCGCATCCAAACGTTCAATCAACGGTGCAGTCACGGTGCCTCCCTGGAATTCTAGAATTGCCTCAGAAACCGAATGTCGTTGCCGTAGAACAACCTAATATCGTCGATACCGTATTTGAGCATGGCGATGCGCTCCGGCCCCATGCCGAAAGCGAAGCCAGTGTACTTCTCCGGGTCGTAGCCAACACCGGCGAGTACCTTGGGATGGACCATCCCTGCGCCCATAATCTCAATCCAGCCCGTCTCTTTGCAAATCCGGCATCCGGAGCCGTCCTTCAGGTGTCCATCGCCTTGGCAGTTAAAGCAGTCGATGGACATATCCACGCCGGGCTCCACAAAGGGAAAGTAGTCGCACCGGAACCGTATGCGGCGCTCTTGGCCGAAAATACGGCGGGCGAATTCGTAGAGAGTCCCCTTGAGATGAGCAAAGGTTATCCCTTCGTCCACGGCCAATCCTTCAATCTGGTAGAACTGGGACTCATGGGTAGCGTCGGTAGCCTCGTACCGGTAGCACTTGCCGGGGACGATCACCCGCACCGGCGGTTCCTGGCTTTCCATCACCCGAGCCTGCATAGGCGAGGTGTGGGTTCGCAGTAGCATGGGCCGCCGGCCCTCGTCATCTACATGGTCGATCCACAGCGTGTCCCACATATCCCTGGCCGGATGGTCCTGGGGGATGTTCAGCAACTCAAAATTGTAGCGGTCCCACTCCACCTCAGGTCCTTCCAATATCTGAAACCCCATGCTGGCGAAGGCATCACAAATCTCGCGGACGATTTGCGTCGACGGGTGAAATCGGCCTACCGATACCGGACGGCCTGGCAAAGTCACGTCGATCCGTTCAGTCTCGGCGAGTCCTGTCCGCCGCTGGGCAAGAAGCTCTTCTTGCCGGTCCTCAAAGCTGCGTTCAAGCAGGGTCTTGATCTGGTTGGCGGCAGCCCCTGCGGCCTTCCGCTCCTCCACTGGCAAAGAACCAACAGAGCGAAGTACCTGGGTGAGCTTGCCGCTACGGCCAAGATAGCCGATCCGCCACTGCTCCAACGACTCATCGGTAGAACAAGCCTCCAGCTCTGCAAGGGCCAGGGCCTGAAGCTCGTCGTGACTGGGGCTAGCGATTTGAATATCTTCGGAAGCAGACACAGAACAACCTAGCTACGAATTTCGACAGTGGGGCCAATTATAGGTGGGGCTGGCGGAGAGGGTCAAGGAACACCCCTGACCGGCAACCCTTCCGGTTGTACTATGAAACTGGAGCCCGCCGGGTAAATCCAACGACGGACAGGAGGTAGCGGATAGTGGCCTACTCAGTGACCTACAACGCTCCTGATTCCCGCCTCGGCAACGCCGATGTCGTTTTCACCGTAACGACGAACGAAGGCAAGCTCGGGGAACTGCACATCAGCAAGGGCGCTCTGGCATGGAAGCCCTTCTACAGCCACCATTCCTACAAGCTAAATTGGCAAGACTTCGCCAGGCTTGCCGAAGAGCAGGGGAAGAAGGCGCCGGGCACCTAGTCTACCGATGGCTCTCTCTATAGTAACCGGCCCGGTACCAGGGCTAGCTCACCAGAGATGGAAGCCAACGCTGTCTTCAACGCTGTCTTGCTTTGGAGAGGAAGCGCTCCTTCACCTAAGAGAAGCTTGTTGCCTTTTGCACTTGGGTTGTTCGTATACTCAATGACCCACAAGGGCTTGCGCTGAGTTAGGCACTCCCGGCCCGCATTGATGGTTCCCCCAGTTTCCCCCGCCTCCACCACCACAACGCCATTTGACAAGCCACAAATGAGCTTGTTCCGCTCCATGGCGTTGTGAACACGCCACGGCATTCTGGGGGGAAACGCTGATACCGCTATCAAATTGTCAGTGTTTATCAGGGGCCTGAGAGAACTGCGCGGTTTGAACCCTTCCATACCCTCAGGAAGCACGGCTACGGTCTGTCCTCCACCTTCCAAGGCGCCAGCGTGTGCCTCTTCATCGATCCCGCGGGCATGCCCGCTGACAACGATCAAAGATTGCTCTGCAGCGATCCTTCCGAAGCCACGAGCGTGCCGCAGAGCATCTGGAGAAGCGTGGCGAGAACCGCAAATACCAATGGATCTAGCTGCTAGAGCATCCGACCCGCCCCAGACATACAGAACAGGAAATCTGCTGCTGCTTAACAAACGCTCAGGGTAAGCGGGGTCCGTCTTGATCAGGCATTCGACCCCTTGCTGCTCCAAGTCATCAAAGGTAGATTGATCTTCGCCGAACCTCTGCCGCGCTACCTCGACTCGTTCAGCCACCTTCGCCCCCATCACCTGAGCTAGCAGGGATAATCCTTCTGGCCCAAGGAGTTCAGCGTCTCCACCAGACCACTCCACTAACCGAGAGAGAGTTACCGGTGACGAACGAAATTGTTCATGGATCGCGCTCCAGAGCCAGTGCATGTTTTCTATCCCCACGGCCAGCTCAGTAAGTCCATTCCGCGCGTTGCTGTAGCGTTCTTGGTCGCAACAAGTCCTAGAACCTCGATTGCTCCCGTCTTTCTGCAAAGTCCACAAACTTCTGCCATGGAGTCTCCCGTCTTATACAAGTCATCAATGATGATGATAGCTTCACCTTGTAAATCGCCCGCAAGCACGGCCGTAGCCCCTTGTTCTTGGTTAAACTCGGGCCGTGATCCATCAATGTCCTTCCGAGCCTCAACTCCAACAATTCTCCGCGGCAGAACGAGGCGTTTGCCGAGCGTTTCTGCCAGGCCTCTTCCAAGGTAGGTTACCAAAGTCTCCTTTCGTGCCGGGTCAGAGGAGGGGACAGTAACGATAGTGTGGGCTCTGGCATATCGCGGATGCCGATCAATGAACTCAGTCATCCAATCAAGAATCTCCCCTGCCGCTTTCTGATTCCGGACTGGCACACTTTTAGTGTAATCCTTGGCTTTATACACCAACCCTCCCAACTTTGTGCGAACAAAGCCGCCTCCCGGTTCCAAGGGAATCGTGTGGGGGGCCAAGGCGTGAGATTCATCTAATCGATCCTCAATAGTCAGGCTGTGTCCCACCACCATTAGAAATTCTTCCAAATCTTCTTGCTGGACGTTCGACACCGTGAAAGCTTGCCTCGGGGCTGAAGGCAAATATTGAGGACCCGTCGGCAACGGACGTCGCATAGCGCTTACGACTGCTTGCGGAAATGCCGCTCGTACGATCGAGCTCCAATCAACTGTGGAACCACCCTCGCAGGTCACTTCCGCAGCGACGGATTCCCCTAGCGCTATGAGCTTTGATTCCAACAAAAAGCTACAGAAAGCCATGTTGAGATCAAGACGGCGTAGGAGGGGCCCATATGTCAACGACCCTCTGTCCACCAGAGAGTGCCCTGGGGCTATTGCCAAATAGCCAAAGGCCTAAGAGAAAAGCTGGGCAAGGTCGCAGGCCTCCGGGTCCACTGGCCGCGGAGATTGGCGTACCTCGCTCAACGGAACGGGAACGATTGCACCGTTGACCATCGCCACCATGGTGCCGGTCTTCCCTTCCAGAATGAGTTCCACGGCCTTGGCGCCCATGCGGGACGCTGTGATCCGGTCAAAGGCGGTTGGACTACCGCCGCGCTGGACGTAGCCCAGCACCGTGACCCTTATTGTGCTCGACATGAACTGCCCGAGGGCTGCGGCCAGAGAATGCCCAATGCTCGTGCCCGGAGCACCGCCCATACCTGTCTCACGGTCTATCCCCTCAATGCGGGAACCCTCCGCCACTGCAATGATGCTGAACTTGCTTCCTCGCTCCACCCGGGCAAGCACGCGATCTCGAATATCGGTGAGCGAGAGGGAAATCTCCGGCGATACGATCACGTCTGCGCCCCCGGCTAGCCCGCCGAGGACTGCCAGCCAGCCGCTGCGATTGCCCATGACCTCCACGACCATAATTCGGTGATGCGCCGCCGCCGTGGGATGCAGCTTGTCCAGCGCATCCATTACAGCGTTCATGCCCGAATCGAATCCGATGCAGTACTCAGTGCCGGGCACATCATTGTCGATGGTCTTGGGGATTCCTACGAGAGGTAGACCGCGTTCGCAGATTTCCAGGGCTCCGCGTAATGACCCGTCCCCTCCCAGAACTACCAGGCCGTCCAGTTCATGGGCCTTTGCGGTCGCAAGGACTCGTTCGGCCGTTCCAGCAGGCGCTATCGGGTTGGTTCTAGAAGCACCGAGAATCGTCCCACCTTGGGGAAGTATGCCGGAGAGCGCCCTGAGGGTAAGATCCATAAAGTCATCTTCGAGCAGGCCCAGCCAGCCGTTCCTGAAACCCAGCACCTCGACGCCGTCAGCCAAGGCACGGCGAGCCACCGCTCTGATGGCCGCATTGAGACCCGGAACGTCTCCCCCGCTGGTCAGTACGCCAATCCGCATGAACGCTCCCTAAGAGCCGCGATACTCTTTGTGCCACTCCAGGCTCTTCTGGTCCAAAGACGGGGCTCCGCCATCCCCACGAGAGTTCCATGGCGTAGCGTTAGAGGCGATGGCCTTGATCCGGTTGAAGTTGTATACGCCGTCCGTCTCTAGGAAACGGACCATAGCGTCGGTGTCAGGGTAGAACTGAAGCGACTGCTGCCACATCGCCCGGCCGCAGAGGAACCCACTGGCTCCGGCATCGACGGAGAACTGGAGGTTGAAAAGGAACTCATCAATATCGACGCCGCCGCTGAGAATCACCCAAGGCTTGGAAGACGCCGCGTCCAACTGTTTGCAGATGTCCTTGACCTCCTTGACCCCATAGACCGGCTCGCGAGTCTTGGAGTCGAAATAGGCGTTGCAGAACTCTTCTGTGAATTTCAGACTGGTGGGGAATTCCAGCTTCAGCACGTCCACCCGATACTCTGGCTTGGAGAACTCGGTGGCGCTGGCAATGGTGATACGAGGTTTGGCCAAGGCGTACTCAGGGCCGTCTGTCGACGGCTCGTCCACCGCATAGCCCACCGTCTCTAGCAAAAAGGGGATGTCCTCTTCCACGCAAGCCTCTCCCACCTGGCGCACGACATCGTGCTGGTGCTTGAGGACTTCCTCCGGAGCATCCGGGTGGTAGTGGATCAGCAGCTTTACCGCGTTGGACCCGGACCGTTTCACCTTACTCACGGACCAGCCGTCCAAGATCATCGCCTTTCTGCCCTTGCCAGAGGGGCCAGCCTCATAGCCCGAGTGCTCCACCGCCAGCAGGACCCCTACCTTGGGCGGCAGGGCCTCAAGCGTGTAAGGGAAGCCATAGATGGGATCCATGAGGGTCGCTGTGGAATGAGGAGCCAGGACGCCCGTAATAGCAACCTTGGCCGCAACTACGTCCTCCGGTGTCTGTTTGCGGCCGTCGCCCAGCACCTTCTGAAGCGCCTGCTCCATGGAACCTCGCTGGTCTATAGCCAGCATCAAGAAGCGACCGGACGCGTCGCTCAACTGTTTCAGATTGATCAGCTTCCCCGCTGATAGGGCCATGACGACCTCCCAAAGTGTTCGTAAGTACAACGCCCACGCATCAAGCCGGGCATCGCTGAAGGTAGCCTACCGTGTCTCCCAACGCCGTTCAAGCCCGTGCCCGGCACTTTTTATTGACAGCCTGAACGAGCCAAGGCTACGCTGACCCTAGCAACATGAGGGGCGAGTAGTGCGATGGTAGAAAGCAAAGAACTGAAGAGCGAAACGCCAGGATTCGGGCCAGAGCGAAAGGAATCCTTCACCACTATCTCGGCCCTGCCGATTGAAAGGGTCTACACGCCTGAGGATGTGGCCGATGTCGATTACGAGAAGGATGTCGGCAATCCTGGCGACTACCCGTACCTGCGGGGACTCCACCAAACAGGGTACCGGGGAAAGCTCTGGACCATGCGCATGTTCGCTGGATTCGGAGGAGCGGAGGAGACAAACCAGCGCTTCAAGTACCTATTGGAGCACGGCCAGACGGGGCTCAGCACCGCCTTCGATATGCCCACCCTCTATGGCTACGACACCGATCACCCCTGGTCTCTAGGTGAGTTCGGCAAATGCGGCGTCGCCGTGTCCAGCTTGCGTGATATGGAAGTCCTCTACGACGGCCTTCCCCTGGACACCATTACAACGTCCATGACCATCAACAGCCCGGCGGCCATCATCTGGGCCATGTACATCGCTGCCGCGGAGAAGCGGGGCATCCCCGCCGCCAAGCTCGGCGGCACTACGCAGAACGACATCTTGAAGGAGTACATCGCCCAAAACGAGTACATCTTCCCTCCGGAACCCTCCATGCGTCTCGTGGTGGACACCATTGAGTTCGCTACCCAGCACCTCCCCAAATGGAACCCGGTAAGCATCAGCGGATACCACATCCGTGAGGCAGGCTCCACGGCTGTCCAAGAACTGGCTTTCACGCTCTACGACGGGTTGGAGTACGTCCGATGGTGTTTGGAGCGGGGTCTCGACATCGACGACTTTGCCCCGCGATTGAGCTTCTTCTTCAATATCCACAACGAGTTCTTTGAAGAGATCGCCAAGTTCCGAGCGGCCCGCCGCATCTGGGCGCACGAGATGCGGGAGACCTTCGGCGCCAAAAACGAGCGGTCTTGGTGGATGCGTACCCATGCTCAGACCGCCGGTTGCGCCCTGACGGCCCAGCAGCCTGAAAACAACGTCGTGCGGGTAGCGCTCCAAGCGATGGCAGCCGTTCTGGGCGGCACGAACTCCCTCCACACCAATGGCATGGACGAGGCCTGGGCCCTACCGTCGGAGAAGGCCGCGCTATTGGCCCTCCGAACGCAGCAACTCATCGCCCATGAGAGCGGGGTCGCCAACACGGTGGACCCATTGGGCGGAAGTTATTTCGTTGAATCCCTCACCAGCCAGATCGAAGAAGGAGCACGGGAGTACTTCCGCCGCATCGACGATCTGGGAGGCGCCCTGCCCTGCATCGACAACGGCTTCTTCGTCAGAGAGATAGCCGACGCTTCGTACCGCTTCCAGAGAGAGGTGGAGGACAAGGAACGCATCATCGTAGGAGTGAATGACTTCGTCACGAACGATGAGATGGATATCCCCATCCTTCAAATGGACCAGGAAGGGGAGCGCAAGCAGATCGCCCGCCTTGCTGAGGTACGTCGGACCCGAGACAATCGGGAAGTCAGCAGGACATTGGAAGGCCTCCGGCAGGCGGCCAGGGTCAATAAGAACCTAATGCCCTATCTGGTGGACGCCGTGAAAGCCTACGCCACCCTCGGCGAAACAATGGACGTTCTCCGAGATGTGTTCGGTGTCTACGAACCAACCTGGGGAGCGTAGGCAGGTTTGCGGAGTGCAAGTTCTGCGGGAGGCCACTGGGCTCAATGTGCGCCTGACTGACGAGCGCCTCGCGCATATCCTTGACCATAGAGAGATGGAAGGCACTGCACCCGCACTGGCACGGACGCTTCAAGAACCTACCCACATTGTTGAATCTACGAGTGATGCTTCTGACCGCCTTTACTACCGGCCATATTCTCATCCTCACTTAGGGGATAAACTGCTATGTGTGGTAGTGAAAGTGCTTCTTAAAGACACCTTCATCATCACAGCCTATCTGACCGACATGGTCAAAAGGGGAACCATACTGTGGTCAAGAAGCGATTAGCCGTTTGGTACGATCCCGAAGGCGACTACCTGGAGGTCATCTTCGAACAAAACGAAGGCTTTTTCCGTGAGACCGAGGATGACAGGGTCATGGAGAAGGTAGACGCTCAAGGCAACGTGCTGGGCTTTTCTATCCTGTCCGTGAGTTCCTTGAAAGGCAAGGCACCGCTTGAATTGGCCCTAGATCAGGGGTAGAGGACTCTTAGGGCCAGCGAAACATGTCTAGACAAATGGTAACGAACCGGCACAAGCTCACTATAGAAACGCAGCTGGATATGCAGGGTCGGATAGTCATACCGGCCTCTGTACGAAAAGCACTCTCACTACACCCAGGGGACAAACTCATTGTTCGGCCTGAGGGCGAAACGGTCGTGCTTGAGAGGCGTGAAACCATCCTCGCTGCCCCTTAGAGGCCTTTATGCCCACGTCCCTCCCGAAGTTGGCATTGTCGACGAGTTGATTGCTGAAAGGCGAGCCGAAGCTCAACGAGAACTTGAGGATAACTGAATCCCCCCCTTCCACAATGAAAAAACTTCTCCTCGCCACCACCAACGCCCACAAGGCTCATGAGCTGGCCTCCCTCCTGGGCGACGTGCCCTTCGTTCTGACCACACCTCAGGAAGAAGGGCTCAGCCTAGAGGTGGAAGAGACCGGAACAACCTTCGAGGAAAACGCCGCGCTTAAGGCGCTGGCGTTCGCGAAGGCCAGCGGCCTCCTCTCTTTAGCCGACGACTCCGGCATTGAGATCGCTGCGCTTGGTGGCGCACCAGGAATCTACTCCTCCCGCTACGCCGGGCCGGACGTCACAGACGAGGGTCGGGTACAATTTCTTCTAGATAAGATCAAAGATGTTCCCGATGGCAAACGGCAAGGGCGCTTTCGGTGCGTGGTGGCGATTGCTGGGCCAGAGGGAGACGTATCGTTCTTTCAGGGCACGGTAGAGGGAGTCATCACGTTCGAGCCCACAGGAGAAAACGGCTTCGGCTACGACCCTATCTTCTTTCTGCCGGACCGGGGTTGCACCACGGCCCAGCTTGCACCCGAAGAGAAAAACCGCATCAGCCACCGCGGACAAGCGGCCCGGGCCGCATCAAAGGCATTGCGACAGATGGCAACTGAAGCGACATCATGACAACTCAAGCACGCCCAACATCGCTCAAGGACTCTCTTGGGCGGATTCTGCGGGACCTCAGGATCTCGGTCACGGATCGTTGTAACTTCCGCTGTCCCTACTGCATGCCAGCGGAAATATACGGCGAGCGTTACCACTTTCTACCCAAAAACACCGTCCTCACCTTTGAGGAAACAACCCGGCTGGCGAAGCTGTTCGTGGGGCTGGGCGTCCGCAAGCTGCGGCTGACAGGCGGCGAGCCTCTGCTTCGACAGGACGTCGAGCAGCTGGTCTCCATGCTTTCAGGCATTGATGGCCTGGAAGACCTTTCCATGACCACCAATGGATCGCTCCTAACGCAGAAAGCCCAGGCTCTCAAGGACGCTGGCCTTCAACGCATCACCGTCAGCATGGACAGCTTGGACGACGCCGTCTTCAAGCAGATGAGCGGCCGCAACTTCCTCCCTCGCCACGCGCTGGAGGGCATTCGCGCCGCTGAGGACGCAGGTTTGTCGCCAATCAAGATCAATTGCGTTGTGCAGAAAGGCGTCAACGACCACACTATCGTTGACCTTGCCAGGCATTTCAAAGGGACCGGCCACATCGTCCGCTATATCGAGTTCATGGATGTGGGCACCCTAAACAAATGGGATCTCGCCCAGGTGATGCCAGCCAGGGAAGTCGTGGAGCGTATCAGCGCCGAGATGCCCTTGGAGCCCGTCGACAAGAATTACCCCGGCGAGGTCGCCAATCGGTACAGGTACATTGATGGAACCGGTGAGATCGGGGTCATCGCCTCGGTAACGCAGCCCTTCTGCCAAGACTGCACCAGAGGCCGCCTTTCCGCTGAAGGAGAGCTGGTCACCTGCCTCTTCGCCAATAGCGGGACGGACCTGAAAACCCCAATGCGGGCTGGAGCTTCAGACGAGGACCTGATAGACATGATTACAGGCGTCTGGCAGCGGCGGCAGGACAGGTACTCTGAACTTCGCTCTTCCCTCACCAGTAAACAACGCGAACTGCGTAAGGTTGAGATGTACCACATCGGTGGCTAAGTCAAACCAGCAGCATGATTCCCCGCCAAGAAGCGGGGAGAGAACGCTGTAGTTCAACTGCCGCGATCCCAGGCGAGCGAATCTTACCTCCAAGACACTAGGTCTAATGATTTCCATTTACACGGACGGCGCTTGCATCGGAAACCCTGGCCCGGGAGGCTGGGGAACTGTCATCATCGAAGACGGCGTCAAGCGCAGACTCAGCGGTGGCGAGGATCACACCACGAATAACCGCATGGAGATGATGGCGGCTATACAAGGTTTGGAGGCCGTTCCAGAGGGTTCTCAGGTCCTTCTCACTAGCGATAGCCAGTACTTGATCAACACCATGACCAAGAACTGGAAGCGCAACGCCAACAAGGACTTGTGGGACCGATTGGACAAGCTGGTGCAGGGCCGCTGGGTTCAGTGGGCCTGGGTCCGCGGCCACAACGGCCACCCGGAAAACGAAGAAGTGGACAAGCTGGCAACGAACGAGGCCAAGAGAAGATGACCATGAACTCACCCCAGAAACTAACGCATCTGGACGAAGCAGGCGCAGCCCATCAGGTGGACGTCGGGTCTAAGGAAATCACCCGACGAGAGGCAGTTGCTAAGGGCAGCATCCTTATGCAGCCTGAAACCCTGGCCCTTATCAAGGCCGGGCAGGTAGCCAAAGGCGACGTGTTCGCCACGGCGCGGCTGGCGGGAATCATGGGAGCCAAGCGGACATCGGACCTCATCCCACTATGCCACGTGCTGCCGTTGGACCAAGTGCAGGTTGACTTGGAAATCGATGAAAATCGTAGCGCCGTTGACGTAACAGCTACTGCCAAGATTACCGCCCGCACTGGCGTGGAGATGGAAGCCCTCACTGCCGTGATGACGGCAGCCCTAACGATCTACGATATGTGCAAGGCCGCCGACCGCTCCATGCGCATTCAGGACGTTCGGCTCGTTCGCAAGAGCGGTGGCAAGAGCGGCGACTACGTAGCAGAGGAATAGGTTGGAAGTCCTTCCAGGTATCCACCGGATTCCCCGCATCAAGGGACCCAACGCATACCTGCTGGAAGGCGAGGACCTTACCCTCATCGACACAGGCTGGCCGGGCAACGCCCCAACCATCCTCTCCTACATCCGAGCGCTGGGCTGGCAGACTGACCAACTGGCTCGTATCCTCATCACCCACGGCCATCCCGACCACACAGGCAGCGCCCGCTTTCTGCGCGAGGAAACGGGAGCCAGGGTCTTAGCTCACGCGGCCGATACCCAGCGTGACCGGACTGGCGTTCCCGTCGTGCGGCACGTGGGCATGCTGTTCATGCCTCTGCCGTCAGTCTGGCGAGTGTCGGTAGACATGGCTTTGGTGGATGGCGACAGCCTGCCCGTCATGGGCGGCCTTCGGGTTGTGCATGCGCCGGGTCACACCCCGGGCAGCATCTGTTTCTACCTTGAGGACAGCAACACCCCTTTTCACTGGCGACCTCATCAACCAGCGCGGCCCCTATGTCTCGCGGCCGGTCTATACACCTGGAACGGACTTCAAGGTTTTGAACGAATCGCTGCAGCGTGTGGGCGCCATGCGACTCGACCACGCATGCCTCTCCCATGGGAACCGGGTACTGCACGAGGCCTCGAAAACAATCAGGAACGTCGCCCGTTGGCATTCGGAATCGCCTAAGTGGATGCAATGGCTGCAAAACGTGCCGAGGCTGGCACGCCTGGGAATCGAGGCTGGCTACCGGATGGAATGAAACCGGCAACAACGTTGGTGGCGTCCCAATAACCCCCACCAGATTCCCACATCCCGGAGTACCGCCTCGCAACGACGAGATATTTGGACTGACTCTCTACCGCCCGGCTCTCGCCCCCACATAGTCTCCCATCCGGGACTCCAGCCCACGCTTAGCCATCTCTTCTTCGAACAAGGCCAGTATGCGAGGGTCTTCCCCGTCGTACTCAATCTGACGGCCCCCGTCCTTGAGGGGCTTGTCGGCGGTGTCGTAGGCCCAGCGGCGGCCCTTCGTCACCGGATAGCGCATCCCTCCGAACCCCAGCGCCAGATAGCGAGCCGGAAACGAGGCTGTGTTGAAATGCTGGTGAAAGTGGTGCCCCGGCCCGTTGGCGAATATTGTGCCTGGCTTCCAATCCACCCGGATGGAGTCAATCGGGTTCTCGTCTTCCTCCCATAGCAACGTGTAGCCCTCTCCGGTCACGCACATGATGTTGACACCGGCCTCACTGGGCTTGCGATGGGCCTTCTTGTAGGTGCCCTGAGGAAACTCGGAAACGTGGGCGTGCAAGGTGCTCTCAGCCAAAATGATCTGGATGCTCTTTCCACCCGCTCCCCGTTCGGCCCAGGCCTGCAGTTCCAGCGACGCCAGGCTGGGAATGAACACCGATTCCCATTGGTGCCGACCCTGCACGATGGAGCGAAACTTACCCTCGCCTCTGAAGAAGCTCTCATCCCCGTACCGATCATCAAACACGTAGGGGCAACCAAAGATGAAGTCACGGTTGTGGGTCAAGTTGAGATAGATGGGCAAACTAGTTTCAGCGTAGAGCCGTGCGGGCTGAGACCCGGAGCCGTTGAAGTGCTGATGGGGCGCATTTAGCGGTATGGCAAACAGACTTCCAGGGCCCCACTCAAACGTCTCCGTTTTCCCTCCCGGCAACTCAATAGCGGTGGCGCCGTGACCCGAGGCCACATACATCACCTCGTCGAACAAGTGTTGCTCGGGTTTGAGTTGTCCGCCCGCAGGTATCTCAACGAGGTATGAGTCGGCGTAATCGCCGGTGCCATCCAGTTGGATGTAGGCTCCCTGCCCGCCCAGCCTTTCCCACGGCTCCAGGGGCAACGTAAGGCAATCGACGCTGAACCCCGTAACGAATGGAATCCCTTCTTGCTCTATGAACTCCTTGTAGGAGTCCACAAGGTATAGCTTGCCAATTCCATTGTTGCTGTCGTCTGCGCCATCAGTCATGCGGGTTCTCCTTTCTCGCCCCGGTCGTTTGAGGGCGTTCTAATGTCGACCATCAAAGCGGTCTTCTTCTGTCGAGGCCGTTATTCTTGATGCAGGATAAGCAGCCCGCTGAAGTCAGTCAAACCAAAGGCAGTTCTTCTTTCATCCATGTCGATTCCGTTCACGCTGACAAAACGGATGGGCCGAAGGTATAGTAGCCAGGCGACAGAATACTTCAAGGACCATTCAAAAATGCAGCAGCGTTACTTCACGCTCGACGCGGCCAACGAACTGTTGCCCTGGCTCCAGGGGGTTTTCGAGCGCGCTGGCCCCCTAGCCCCTCAGGCACGCCTGATAGAAGGTGAGTTGCGGGAGCTGTCCCGTAAGACCAGCTCGAACGGTGGGGGCAGTGTTCAGGAACAGATTCGCCAAAAGCGTCAGGAAGGCGAGGAGATCGGCAATCAGATCCGAGAGGCTCTCCAAGAGGTAATTGACGCTGGCATTGTAGTTCGCACGTTGGAAAGCGGACTCGTCGACTTCCCATGTTGGTGGGAAGGACGTGAAGTCTATCTCTGCTGGGTCGTGGGCGAAACCGAGATAGGCTACTGGCATGAAACCAACGCTGGATTCGCCGGGCGGCAACCGCTCTAGAAAGCATTCCAGGCATCAAGAAAAGAGGGCTGCCTAATAGGCAGCCCTCTTTTTGATAAGTCCAATTCCGGCGGTAATTGCTGGTCGAACAAGATTCCTCGGCAAGCTCGGAATGACAATAGACTGGGAAGCCAGCCAGCCCCTTAGCCTTTGCTGATTCGTTGGATCTCTTTCGCGAAATCGGCAATACCTGCAACAAGTGTGTATTGGGGCTCGTATCCGAGCTCCCGGCGAGACCGACTCAAATCGAAGGGGGTCTCACGAACGGGCGGCGAGTCATTCGGCCCTGGGCTTTGAAACTCGAATTTGGCTTGAGGATTCAACGACCCCAAGGCGGCGGCCAAGTCCTCTGGTCCCTCTACGACGCCAGTTCCAATATTGTAGGCGTTGCTTTGCAGCGGCCGCTCGAGCGCATGGGATACTCCCTGCGCAACATCCTTGACGTAAACGTACTCCTGAAGGTCGGCCAAACGCCGGCCGATACTCACGGTGCCCCCGGCCAGCGTATCAGCGACCGCCGTGTGCACTGCCTCTCCGCCCTTGGAGCCACCCACGTACTGCCCCAGGCCGTAGACATGGGCGAAACGCGTCGCTGCGTATTCAAAGCCATAGTGCTTGGCGTATGAGCGCAGGATGACCTCATTGGAGACCTTCGTGGCCGAATAGAAGATATCCGCCCCCATCGGAAAGTCTTCGTCGATGAAGCCTGTTGGGTTACGGCTGTAGTCGTACACACCGGTGGTGCTGGCAAAGACGATGCGCTTAACTCCGTTCAACCGAGCCGCCTCAGCAACAGCGATCGTGCCGCCTAGAGCAATGCTCAAACCGTTGAAAGGTCGTTCCTGAGCCACTGCGCCGATCAGAGCGGCCGAGTGGAACACGAGATCAGCTTCATGGGCGCGCATGGCATCAAGAAGAGCAGGGGTATCCCTAATATCTCCCCGCACTATGGAAACCGTGTCCCCTGCCACCGCTCGCACGAAGTCCTCCCTGGGAGAAATTTCGTAGAGCATCGCCCGATGTCCGCGACGCACCATCTCCGCTGCAACGTGCGAGCCGATAAGTCCTGCACCAGTTATGAAGACGTTCATGTTTTTATACCTCGTCCCAGGTGCCGCTTTCCCAGCGCCCGAAGTTTGAGCGCCAGACCATCTCTACCCTAGCCATGTTCTCTTCCGACAATGGCCCTTCGCCGGAGCACCCCGCCGCTTCCTCAAGGTGAGCTACTTCAGAGTAGCCACCAATGACCGTGCTGACGCTGTCATTGGACAGAATGAACCGGATGGCAGCCTGGGACAGGTTGTGCTCTCCCGGCTGCGACAGGAAGCGCATGGACTTGCCCTGCTCCACCATCTGAGCGTAAACGTCGGCGTGTCGTGACAGTCCCCCGCCCGCGAGAGGGTGGCGCGCCCCGCCTGAAGTGGCAACGTCCGTCAGGGTGCCACCGGCCAGCGGCCGCATGATAGCCACCCCCGCTCCATGATAAGCAGCGTCCTCAATCATCTCGCCATAGTCATAATGGACGTTCATGCCGTGCGGCTTTGGAATGGCCCCTGTGGGGTTCAGCAGGTCGTACCACATATTGATGACCTTGAACTCGTACGTTTCCAGCAGCGCATGCACAGCACGGGCGTCGGCGTGCTCACAGGCCATACCCAGGTAACGCACCTTCCCGGCCTGGCGCACTCGCTCCAGTCCCTCAAGCCCGCCGTTGGGGCCAAGGTAGTCGTCAACAGACAGGTGAATCCACCCTGGAACATCCAGGTGGCGCTCCAAGCGGGGAGGGTTGTGGATCTGCACCACGTCAACCCACTCCAATTGAAGTCGCTTCAAGCTCTCATCGACACTACGGACGACCTTTCCAGCAATGTCGTCCAGGTCCTCCGGCATAATCTCAACCTTGGTCGTGACGAACGGGCGTACGCCAAGCTCCTTGAAAATCTTGCCTAGGTTGGTTTCCGCGATCCCCGTCCTCCCGTAGTCGGGTGAGGTGTCAAAGTAGTTGACGCCTAGCTCCAGGGCTCTTACTACGGACGCCAGTTGATCCTCCGGCGTCCCCCGGATAATCAGGCCCGCATTGTCTCCGGTGCCGAAACCTATTTCCGACACCATCATTTCAGTGGTGCCCAACGGTCGATATTGCATGGGTAGCTCCTTGGCAGTCCAAACTTGCACAGACTTTCCCGCCAGGCCAGGCCGGTTGCCGGTCGAAGCCTGCGAGAGCAATCGCTGGGAGATTCTACCATCCCTGAGTCAGTCACCAGAACGCGACGCGACGGTAATGGAGACTACTGGTCTATTGTGCCTTCCGGGCGTGAAAGACACAGTGGCGCATTGGCTTGTAGTCGGTGAAGAACATCACCCCGCCTAGGCCATCTTCGCCATCGGCGCCAATCAAGCTGCAGCCGTGTTGCTCAACGACGGCCAATATTTCATGTTCGGTATAGAGTTGGAAGCTTCGCTGGACGTCGTAATCCGGGTCCAGCACCGTGCCAATACCGCTGCCGCTCTTGAACATGAGCTGCAGCACACCCCCAGGACCCAAGACCCTAATCAGCTCCGGCAGGGTCACTCCCTTCACCAATTCAGGGGAGATGTGCTGGATGACTGCGTTACAGGCCACGAAATCGAATGAGGCGTCAGGAAAGCGCAGCGGCTGTGATAGGTCCGCCACTTCCAGCCGGTCAGCGATCTCAGGGTGAAGCTCTGCCGCGACGTCGAGGTTGCCCTGCAAAGCGTCGACGCCGCGCATGTCATAGCCGCGGGTATGCAGAAGGTAGACATCCCGAGCGCCTGGGCCGCAGCCAGCGTCCAGCCCTTTTTTGCCGGGCGCCAAGGACTGAAACCGCTCTAACAGCACCTCGTCGCCGGTCAGTTGCGGTGGGGATGGGTCTCGATACCCGGATCCCAGGAAATCGTGGACCACCTCCGCATAGCGATGCCCGAAACGCCGATAGTGTTCTAGTTGGTCTTGTTCCATTCTTCTGCTCCCCCCTGCTATAGATGTGCCTGTCAAGACAAACGTTTCCCCCTCGCCCTTGAGGGAGAGGGTTGGGAAGAGGGGGAAACGTCCGAGCTCTAACTGCCACTTAAACTCAGCCTTCATGAATAGGGATCACCTGCAACGCCATCTGCTCTATGTCCTCAACTGGGAACGCCTGTGGGCCGCCGACGGTGCATTGAAGCGCTGCAGCCGCAGTGGCGAACCGTCCGCATTGTTCCAGCGCCCAGCCGTGAAGCGAACCGTAGATAAACCCCGCGGAAAAGGTCACGCCGGCGGCTGAACCGTCGACCAGCTGGACCTGCATGGCTGGAATCCGAATTCGTTCTTTCTTCGTAGCGACGAGAGAGCCTTCAGAGGCCATGGTCACGATAACGGTTTCAATACCAGAAGCGAGAAGAACGTCCGCCACCTTGTAGGCGTCGCCTCCCTTCTGAGCCTCATCTGTCGTGGCCTGGCAAACGGTGACATGAGGAGCGAGCCGAGCGACGAGATCACGGTCGGCGTACTTGTGCTCTAGATTGAGGTAGACCGCTGTACCCTGAGCCGCGGCTTCCTTCATCGGGCGCAGGATATGGTCGCCGTCGTACCAATCGACGTAGAGAAGTTTGGCGCCTTGGAGCAGAGAAAGGTCGGCATTGGCCAAGGTTTCGAGTACCGCAGGGTCCCGTTGCCACCAGTAGGTACGCCCACCCGTGGGGTCGCACACACAGACTTCGAAGTTAGTT